>PJTT01000030.1_pt1 | contig 303960 bp, 257 predicted proteins | sample 1512261 | NCBI WGS metagenome assembly PJTT01 (sample SAMN08177685, study PRJNA422409) | Soil metagenome, whole genome shotgun sequencing project. | isolation source: Soil (2) enriched on wood chips | place: USA: Madison | collected 2015-01-15 | reverse complement strand
TGTGGAATGGTATTGGGTAGTGCGTATTGCGATAAGGATAGTGGCAAATCCTAAAGTTATCGCTTTGATCTTCGTAACTATGTCACCTCATCACCTCGTCACCAAATTCACAAACTGTACAATAATCGCACCTGCCAGCATTAACAGCAAGGTCGCATCATTTTTGTTGCGTCTGTAGACACTTGCCCATGCACTGTCTATTAAGGATGCAACAAAAATTCGCGACAGGGTTTTGGATACTTTTGCCCCACAAAAGTATCGCCCATGTCCCGGGCTTAGGGACGCACCTGTCCCGGGCTTAGGGACAATATAGTATGTAGAGAAGGATTGCGGTAAATCTTAAGAGTACTGGTATCAACGCGTCACTTCATCACTACGATCGCACTAAACAAAAAAAAATGATAAACTAAAATCACTAATTTTGTGGCACAGCTTGATTATGATGCGGGTCGTTCGATATTATCTTTTATTCTTATATGCCATCCTGCTGACTACCTGCATGGGGCAGTCGCTAGATTTTCAATTTTTTAAGAATATGTCCTTAGGGGCTAAGGCCAGCACCGTGCATTGCTTTGCGCAGGACAGCTTGGGCATGTTATGGTTGGGCAGCAACAATGGACTGTACAGCTATGACGGCTATGCGCTGCACGCACCTACGGCCGAAGATGCGGCTTACCAAACCTTTATTTATGCGATAACGGTGTTGGATGCCCGCTATATGGCGTTGGGTACAGGCAACGGCGTGAGCCTGTACAACTACCGGGAAGATCGTTACGAAGCATTTCCCGCGGGTGGCCCGGCCGATGTGCGCGCCATGCTGTTGCTGGGCGACAAGCTATGGATAGGATCGCTCACGGGCCTATACTGCTATGATACGAAAAGAAAGATCTTGGTAGACTACAAAAAGAATGCGGGCCAGGACCTCGGTAACCAAGCCATCTATGCCCTTTCTGGGCAGGGCGACAGCCTATTGGTGGGTACCTACAATGGTCTTTTCCGCCTCACGGCCTCCAGCGGCAAGACGCAGCGCTTGCCCTTGCCCGGCTACAGGGCGGGCAGCAACCAGTTCGTGAACTCCATCCTCCCCATGCCGGCCACGCACAGCGCATTTATAGGCACCGAATATGGACTGTATGTATACGATACGCGCAGTGGCCAGCTTGCCAAAGCAACGGTGCTGCAGCAGCACCCCATTAAGTCGATGGCATCAAAGGATGCGGGAACGCTATTGATTGGTACCGACGATGGTCTTTTTGTGTACAGGCCTAAGGAAGGGGCGCTGAACCGTATAAAGCATGATTCTAGAAACAGCCATGCCCTAGCCAACAATATTGTGTGGAGCATCTTTAAAGACCGCTCAGAAAATATATGGTTGGGGACGGACCTGGGCTTCTCGCTGTGGTCCAAGCAGCAAACGGAAAGAAGATACCCCATCTATCAATTTACGAACAGTGCCGATGGCAACCGCTTTTATAAGATCTTGAAAGACCGTGCCGGATGGTATTGGTTGGGGGGCGATAACGGCCTTATTCGCACGCGGGGATTGGGAACGCGGGATTTCCAAAGCTATTGGTACCGCATGGATGCCCCCGGCTACCCCTTGCCCCACAATCGTATACGCGACATCTACCAAGACCGGGATGGCTTGCTGTGGATGGCCTCCGATGGTGGAGTGAACCTGTTCAATCCGCAATCGCAGCAGTTTCGCAGCTTTACCATTGTAGACCACAGTGGCAGGCGTAACGCGAAATGGGCCTATGATATGCTCGAAGATGCACAGGGCAACTTATGGGTGGCTACCTATATGGGGGGCATCTTTATGCTGGAGAAAAAGCAGCTGTTGGCTTCGTCGGGCACCTTTGTCGCCCGCGACAACTATAACCAAACACAGGGACTACTGGCGGACTTTGCCAACCAGCTGCTGGACGATGGGCAGGGCAACATATGGGCGCTTTTCTACAACCGGGGCATTAGCCGCATCGATAGACATAGCGGACGCGTTAGCGAGCTGAAGAACAAAGGCCAATCGCTTGAACGGGCCACTTTTATGGTGAAAGATCGGGAGGGTGCCGTGTGGGTAGGCGAGCATGGCACCTTACGCCGCATACAGCGCAATGGCAACATGACACAGATGCACTTCGATCCGGTGGGACGAAGCGAGGTGACGGCGATGGTGGAGGTTGGTGAAGCGATATGGGTAGCCACCAGCGTTGGTGTGTGGCGGGTGGATAAAGCCCAGCTGAAGGCGGAACTCTTGCATTATGGGCAGGACATCACATCCATGTATTATGACCGCGAACAGCAAGAGGTACTGCTGGGAGGAATCAATGAAATTGCGGTGCTGAACGATAGGCCGCTCGCCAGTGCCAACAGCAATAGCAAGAGCATTGTGCTCACAGCGATGTATGTCAATAATGAGGCTTTTGGCAATAAGGACTTTGGCCTGCGCTACAGCAATGAGCTGACGCTAGGTCACCAGCAGAACAACCTGCGGCTGGAGTTTTCGGATTTCGACTATGGAAACCATTTGGGCTATCGCCTGGCCTATGCCTTTAAAGGACGTAACGAAACTTGGATTCCGCTGGAACGGGGCGACAACAAGGTGCTCCTGTCTAATCTGGCGCCCGGAAGCTATGAGCTGCAGCTGGCGAAGGTGGATTTTGCGGGAACGGTGCGCTCGCAGATCGATGTTTACAAAATAAATATCCAGTATCCTTGGTATGCATCGTGGTGGGCCAAGCTTGGCTATGCGTTAGCGGCACTTGGACTATTGTTATGGATACTCAATTTTTTCAGGGTGCGCAACACCTTGAAATGGGAGCGCCGCGAGCGCCATAAGGTGCTGGAGCTCACGCGGATGAAGATGGACTTCCTGACGGCAATATCCCATGAATTGAAAACACCCTTGAGCTTGATACTGGCTCCGGTGAGCCAGTTGATCTTACAAACGAAAAGTGCGGATAAGAAAAGGCAGTTGGAAGGGGTGCACCGCAATGCCTTGAAAATCAATAACCTCATTCAAGAGGTGATGGCCTTTGAGCAGGCCGAAAAGCAGGAAGCAGATAGCGCAACGCTGCTCACTTCCCAGATCGATTTGTTGACCTTTGTTCGGGACATGATGGAAGAATGGCGGCAATCGCCCACCTGTGCGCAGCTGCAGTTTAGTTTCGTGGCCACGATGGATAGCTTGCCTATACAGACTGATGTATCGAAGCTAAGCTCTATCCTGAACAACCTGCTCTCCAATGCCTGTAAGTACAACCGGGCGGAGCAGGGGCGTATAGATATCGTATTGGAGCAGCGGGATGGGCAGGTGCTATTGAGCGTGAGCGATACGGGGATGGGTATTCCAGCGGAAGACCTACCTTATGTGTTTAGCAAGTTTTTCCGCTCGCCCAGTAGCGAGGTGCGTGCCTTGGAAGGGACCGGTGTAGGGCTCTATTTGGTGAAAAGCTATGCCGACCAACTTGGCTGGGATATACAGATCCGCTCCACCTTAGGGCAGGGCACAACGGTGACCATGGGCATTAGCCATAGCGATGTGCTGCCAAGCCCGCCATCCGAGGGGCCGGCGGCCGGCAGTAAAAGAAAGCTGCTGATCGTGGAGGATAACGTGGAGCTGGCTGCTTTCTTGCATAGCGCGTTGGAAGCGAACTATAGCTGCCAGGTGTTGCCCAACGGAAGAGAGGCCTTACAGCTGTTGCAGAGCCACAGCATCTTGCCGGATATCATCATCTCGGATGCCATGATGCCCGAGATGGGGGGACTGGAGATGGTGAAAAAGATAAGGCAACAGGCCAGCATGGCGACCATACCGGTGATCTTGCTGACCGCGAAAAATGATGAACAGATGCAACGCGACTGGGTAGCGGCGGGGGTAGACGCTTTTATCGCCAAACCCTTTGATTTGGAGGTGCTGAAGATGCAACTGTTGCAGCTGCTCGGCAGGCGCGATAAATTGACGGCCCAACTGCGCCTAGACGAAATTAGCAAGCCTACCTTAGGTATACAAAAGGAATCGCCCGATGAGAAATTCTTGAGCAAAGTGACCCTGTTGATCGAAGAAAATATGGACGATGCCGAGTTCTCCGTACAGCGTCTTAGCGAAGAAGCTGATGTACCGGCCAAACAATTGTACCGTAAAATAAAACAACTGACCGGATACACGCCGGTGGAATATATCCGTAACATTCGCATGAAAAAGGCGGCACTGCTGCTTCAGCAAAAGAAGTTTACCGTGGCCGAAGTGATGTATATGGTGGGCTATTCCAATGCATCCTACTTTTCCAAATGTTTTCAGGCAGCATTTGGAATGACACCCAAGGGATATTTGGACAAAGAAGGTTAATTGGGTATTGGTTAGGGTGTTGTGTAAGTTTTCCGTTGCTGTTGATCGACAGATTGTCCAATTTGTGTTGTTGTTTGTCCGATATGTGTTCGTGCAAATCAAAGCCGATTTATAGGTTTGTAACTATAATTGCAACCAAAAATTATAAATCGAGTTATTCATGCGTGTAAGTATTTTATGTAGCTGTGCTATCCTTGCTTTTTTGTCGGCTTTTTCGCAAAGTCCTAAAGATGTACCCACGATCTACGTGGATAAACAAGGGGTGATGCGCTGGTCAGACAGCAAACAGGAAGCGTCTTTTTATGGCGCAAACTATACCGTGCCCTTTGCCCACGCTTTCCGCGCTTTATCCTATAAAGGTATAAACCACAAGCAGGCGATAGATCGCGATGTATACCATTTGGCGCGGCTGGGGTTTAACGCCTACCGTATACATATATGGGATGTGGAGCTATCCGACGCCGAAGGAAACCTGACGTCCAACGAACACCTGGATCTCCTGGACTACCTCTTTGCCAAGCTGCAGGAGAAGGGTATGCGTATATTGATTACGACGATGACCAATTTCGGCAATGGCTATCCGGAGCGAAATCAACAGACGGGCGCCTTCTCGTACCTATATGATAAATGTGCCGTGCATGCCGATCCGAAAGCTATTGAAGCGCAAAAGCGCTATGTAGCGCAGTTGTTGCAACATGTGAACCCCTACACGGGCTACGCCTATCAAGAGGATCCTTCTGTGATTGGCTTTGAGATCAACAACGAGCCTTGCCACACCGGTGAGGTAAAGACCACCGCCAACTATATCAAACAGATGCTGGCCGCCATGAAAAAAGCGGGCAACAAAAAGCCGGTATTCTATAATGTAAGCCATAACATGGAACATGTATCGGCCTACTTTGACGCGGATATACAGGGCACCACTTACCAATGGTATCCTATGGGGCTTGTGGCCGGGCATACCCGTCGTGGAAATTTTCTGCCCTATGTGGATGACTATCTAATCCCGTTTTCGACCGAAAAAGGTTTTGCCAATAAGGCACGTGCGGTGTATGAATATGATCCGGCGGACAACTTATACAGTGTGATGCACCCGGCGATGAGCCGTACATTCCGCTCGGCAGGCTTTCAGTGGATCACGCAGTTTGCCTACGATCCTATGGATATTGCCGCCTATAATACGGAATACCAAACGCATTACCTGAATTTGGCCTATACACCCGCCAAGGCCATCAGCATGATGATTGCCGCTGAGGTGGCTTATACCACTCCGCGGAACCAACGTTTTCCGGCCTATCCGCAAGATACCATCTTTGGCGATTTTATGCTGAGCTACACACAAGACTTAGCGCTGATGAACAATCCGGAAAAATATTACTACAGCAATGATACCAAGGTGAAGCCTGTTGAGGCAAAGCGCCTGCAGCATATTGCTGGTCATGGTTCCTCGCCTGTGGTATGCTACAGCGGAACGGGAGCCTATTTTTTGGATAGGCTGGAAGATGGACTTTGGCGGTTGGAGCTGATGCCTGATGTACTGCAACAGCACGATCCCTTTGCCAAGCCCTCGCTAACCCGCGAGGTGATGCTCATTATGCACGGCGAACAGGATATGCGTGTGGAGCTACCTGACTTGGGGACGCAATTTACGGTGCAACCAGTGGACAGCGCTGCAACAAACGTAGCGGTAGATGGAGCTACATTTACCGTACGGCCCGGTGTTTACCTATTGAAGCGTGCGAACCTGACAACGCGCAAGCGCTGGACGCCGCAAACCCCTTGGAACCAAGGTAAACTGGGTGAATTTTATGCACCAGCAACCTCCACCTTGCATACGCCGGTATTAACGCATACACCGGCAGCCGTTCTGGAAAAAGGAGAAGCACATCGCTTAACGTTTAAGCTCATGGCGGCTCAAAAGCCCGATTCCGTTATTTTACAAACCGATAACATATCCTTTTGGAAGGATGATAATATCTATTTCAAGTTACAACAGCTGGGAGCCTACGATTACAGCGTAGCACTGCCAGCCGACCTGCTGCAGGGTGATGTATTGCGGTATACGGTGACGGTTTTTGCCGATGGGCAACGCTACACATACCCCGATAACCGACCCGGTGAACCTTTGGCCTGGGACTATGAAGTAAGCCAATATTGGAGCAGCAAGCTTGCTGAACCGACGGAGCCCATCCTATTGGCCGATGGGGCGGAGAAGGAGTCTCCTTTTTCCAGGTATGCCATCCCCGAGACGGCCTATAGCACGGCCAAGCTAGAACAGGCAAGTTATGTCGAACCCGCGCAATGGAGCTATACCCTGCACGGGAAGGATACCGCTGCCCGCTATTTTTGGAAGAAGGATATTGCGGATGTATTGCTGAACAGGCCAAAAGGTTTGCAACAGGTGGATACTCTCTGCGTGCAACTGCAGGGAACGACGGGCGCATTGGCCGTAGGCATGCTAACGAACAGCGGATATACCTACTGCAGCACCGTGCAAGCGGATAAGGCGAAGATGGGCGTGATTCGCATTGCGCTTGCTGACTTGAAGTTGGTGCCTACGGCCTTGCTTCCGGCACCTTTCCCATCGTTCTTGCCGCGCTATTTCCAGCCTCAAGTGGATATCCCTTTCCGCAAGACTGAGCTGGAGCAATTGCTGATCGCGACAACGGAGCCCAGCAGCCAAGGGGCGAGCCTGACCATAGGCGCCGTATGGTTGGAATAGGAAAGCAAAGAAATACAACAGGAGTAAAAGCTAAATTATAAACGAATATAAATCTAATAGAATGAAGGGTTTTGCATTTAAAACAAGTGTGTTGGGCTTGTCGCTGCTATCTACATTGGGGCTAGCGACGACCGTGCATGCAGCTATCCCGAGGCCCAGCAGCAGCCTGAGGGCCGCATGGCAGCAGGAGGTGCGCGGCATCGTGCGTAACGAAAATGGCGACGCCATGGCGGGGGTAACGGTATTGGTGGTGGGAACAACGGTGGGCACATCGACCGGGGAAGATGGTTCCTATCGTGTGCTGTTGCCAAGTGGCAAAACACAGCTGGCGTTCTCTATTTTGGGCTATGGTAGCCAAACACTTCAGGTGACGGGAACGACGTTGGATGTGCAGTTGAAGGCCACCGGCAATGAGCTGGAGGAACTGGTGGTGGTGGGCTATGGCAGCACGACAAAAAAAGATCTGACGGGCGCAGTAAACACGGTAAGCAGTAAAGATTTTAACACGGGTCTGGTAGGATCGCCCGAACAATTGATAAACGGCAAAACGGCCGGCGTGCAGGTGATGTCCAACAGTGGATCGCCCTCGGCAGGAAGCAGCATCCGTATTCGTGGTGGTGCCTCGTTGAGCGCCAGCAACGACCCGCTGATCGTGTTGGATGGGGTGCCCCTGGAAACAGGCGGCATCAGCGGAAATAGCGGTAACTTTTTGAGCTTGATCAATCCCAATGATATCGAAAGCATGACGGTGCTTAAAGATGCATCGGCCACGGCGATCTATGGTTCACGTGCATCCAACGGGGTGTTATTGATCACGACCAAAAAAGGTAAAGGTGATGCCTTGCGCCTCTCTTTCTCATCCATCGTATCGATGCAACAGGCACTGGGCGTAGCGGATATGATGTCGCGCGATGAGTTTGCCGACCTGATCAACAGCCGGGGTACAGCCGCACAGAAGGCTCTTTTGGGCGAGGCTTCCACCGACTGGCTCGACCAGGTGTTTCAGCAGGCCATAGGCACGGACAACAACCTGAGCCTACAGGGGAAGATTGCCAAGACCTTGCCTTTTCGCGCTTCGGTGGGCTACTATGACCAACAAGGTACCTTGCGTACCGATCGCAGTGAACGTATGACCGGATCTTTGGTGCTGAGCCCTACGTTCTTTGATCAGCATTTATCGGTGAACCTCAACCTGAAAGGCGCGCGCAACAACAACCGTTTTGCCAATACAGATGCGATATGGTCGGCCATTGCGTTTAACCCCACCCAGCCGATCTACTCGGGCGTAGATACCTATGGCGGTTACTACGAAAGCCTAGATAATGCCGGTCTGCCAGCAACGGGTGCCAACCTAAACCCCTTGGGGCTATTGAACCAAGAAAGGCACCGCAGTGCCGTAAACCGTGGCATTGGAAACCTGGATATGGACTATAAATTCCATTTCCTGCCCGAATTGAAGGCGCATGTAACTTTAGGCTACGACTATGCCAAAGGAAATGGCTTTAACCATATCCCGGCCAGCGCAGCCAACAACTTCACCATTCAAGGGGCATATGATCGCTATGCACAAACGCTGGAAAATAGATTGTTTACGGGATACCTGAACTACAACAAGAGCTTGCCCGCTATAAAAAGTACGGTGGAGGTGACAGCAGGACATGACTACCAATATTGGAGCGCGGAACGCCCACCCATTGTGTACCTTAATGATTTAGGGGATGTGCGCTCTACGGCTATCGCTTCGGACGAAAGACATGCCCTTATCTCTTGGTATGGTCGGTTGAACTACAACTTTGATAGCCGCTACTTGCTTACGGCCACGATCCGTAAGGACGGCACTTCACGCTTTAGCCCAGAGAACCGGTGGGGTACATTTCCGTCGCTGGCCTTGGCCTGGCGCCTCTCGGAGGAGTCTTTCCTGAAAGATGTTTCGTTTTTGGACGACCTGAAGCTGCGGGCAAGCTATGGGGTGACGGGGCAGCAGGAGGGCATCGGCAACTATGAATACCTGCCGGTCTATAACCTGGGTACACAGTATGCCCAATACCGCTTCGGCGATCAATACCACTTGGTATACCGCCCTTCGGTTTACAATCGGGATTTGCGTTGGGAAACCACCAAGGCTTTCAACTATGGCGTGGATTTCTCGCTGTGGCAGGGCCGTGTATCGGGATCGGTAGAATACTATACCCGTAAAACACACGATCTATTGGCCAACGTGCCAGTTGCCGCTGGGACAAACTTTGACCAGAATGCAACAATCAATGTGGGCAACGTGGAAAGCAGTGGTCTGGAATTTCAACTGAATACAGTGCCGATACAAACGGATAACCTACGCTGGGAGGTCAACGTGAATGCGACAAACCAGCATATTAAGGTCACGAATATAGCCTTGGTGCAGGATGCGAACTCGGTGGGCACCTATGTAGGCCCGGTAGTGAGCGGCCGCGGCATACAGATCTTGACGACAGGATACCAACCCTACATGTTCTACGTCTACAAACAGCTGTATGACGAGGGCGGAAAGCCCTTGGAAGGCATTTATGCCGACCTGAACGGCGATGGTGCAATTGACGAGAAAGATCTGTATCGCTACCAATCGCCGGCGGCTAAATGGCTGTTTGGTTTCAATACCCAGTTGACCTACAAGAAATGGTCGGCGGCGACCACGCTACGAGCCAATGTGGGCAACTATGTGTTCAATAACACGAAAATGAACCTAAGTGCTTGGGAAACGGTACAGTATGTGGATCCGGCGATCAACAACCTGCACCGTGACTACCTCAATACGGGTTTTCAAAGTAGACAGTATTACTCGGACTACTACGTAGAGAATGCTTCTTTCCTACGGATGGAGAATATCTCCCTGGGCTACAGCTTTGGTAAACTGGGCAAAATATCCAACTTACGGGCAGGAGCCGTTGTGCAGAATGTATTCGTGATCAGCAAGTACAGCGGTATAGATCCGGAGGTACCGAGTGGTTTTGATAGCTCCTTCTATCCGCGTTCGCGGACCTTCTCGCTGAGCTTGAATCTTGATTTTTAATTGGTTTGATAGACATAATATGTGTGTGATGAAAAATATAAAAATATACAGCTGTAGCTTGTTGTCGATTTTGTTTTTGCTACTTGGCTGCACGAAAGATTTGGATCAATATCCTTCCGTAGAGACGACGTCGGAGGCGGTGTACACCTCGGTAGACGGTTATCGCTCGGTATTGGCCAAGGTATATGGCTCGTTTGCCGTAGCGGGCAACGGCCGCGGGGATGCTGATCCGGATATGGCCAGTGCCACCGCTACTTGGGGCTATCTGCGGGTATACTTCAACCTGCAGGAGGTTCCTACAGACGAGGTGATCTATACCTGGGCAGGGGGCGACAATATGGTAGAATTGCAATACATGACCTGGGGAGCATCTGACACCTGGGTAAACGCCATGTACTACCGTATATACTACACCGTGGCGCTGTGCAACGAGTTTCTGCGCAATGCCACAGCCGAGAAGATCGCGCAGTTCGGCGAAGCCGACCAACGTGAAATAGCCAGTTTTGCTGCCGAAGCACGTTTTGTGCGCGCGCTGGCCTATAGCCACGCCATGGACCTTTATGGCAATGTACCTTTCGTGACAGAGAAAGATGCCGTAGCGGCATTTTTTCCTCCGCGTATAGCACGGGCAGATCTGTTTGCCTATATCGAGCAGGAGCTGACCCAAATTGCGGAACTACTGCCCGAAGCACGCCAAAATCAATATGGACGTGTAAGCCGGGCGGCAGCATGGGCGCTGTTGGCTAAAAACTACCTCAATGCACAGGTGTATACGGGCACGGCTCGCTACGCGGATGCGGTTACCGCTAGCAAAAAGGTGATTGACAGTGGATATAGCTTAAACACTGACTATAAGCAGCTGTTTAATGCCGATAACGATAAACGTATCAATGAGATCATTTTTCCGATTCAAGCGGATGTAGAACGTACCACAACTTGGGGCGCCACAACCTATTTGGTGAATGGCCCGATTGTGGGGAGCATGCAAGCGGCCAACTATGGTGTACTATCGGGATGGAACAGTTTTCGGACCCTGCGCGAGTTTGTCGGCATATTTAATACAAACGATAAACGGGGGGACTTCTGGAAAAATGGACAATCGCTGGACGTGGACGATCCTTCCTCATCAAGCCAAGGCTATGGACTGGTGAAATTTACCAACCTGAAGGATGACGGCACCTACAAAACCGATGAGGGCCTGGTGAGTACCGATTTTCCGATGATTCGCTTAGGTGATGTGTACCTGATGTATGCGGAAGCGGTGCTGCGTGGTGGCGGCGGTAGTGCAACAGAAGCACTGGCCTTGGTGAACCAACTGCGCCAACGCGCTTTTGGCGGCACGGCAGGCAACATAGGGCAGGCGCAACTTACCCTGGATTTTATATTGGACGAGCGCGGAAGGGAACTCTTTTGGGAGTGTACCCGACGGACGGATTTGATTCGCTTTGGTCGATTCACGGGAAACAGCTACCTCTGGCAGTGGAAGGGTGGCGATGTCAATGGACGTAGTGTGGATACCAAGTTTAACCTGTATCCTATACCCACCACGGACATGACAGCAAACCCCAACTTAATACAGAACACGGGATACTAAACACGGTAACCATTAACGAATTATACCTATCATGAAAAAATTGATTATTTGTGCAATGGCCTTGCTTGTCATGGCCTGCAAAAAGGAGGGAGGACAGCCCGCTATCTCGGGCTTTGAACCGGCGATACTGCACAGCAGTACACTGGATGTGCAGCTGGATGCGACAGCACGGAAGAAGCTGGCCCTGCAGTTGGTCTGGGAGGAGTCGATTTTGCAAAGTGCCCAGCCGATTGCCCAATCGACGCTAAAGAACCGCGTGGAATTGGCGACGGACGCCTCCTTTACGACGATAGCAAAGCAGATTGAGCAGGTGCCCGCATCCCTAAGCTACACGAACGAGCAGCTCAATAGCCTGGTGCTGGGGATGGGCTTCGTGGCGGGGGAAAGCAAAACGCTCTATGCCCGCGTAGCCTCCCGCTTGGCGGCGAACAAGGAGATCAACTACAGCAACGTTGTGGCTATTGCCATTACACCTTACGAACCGGTAACGGATGCGGATTACCTGTATATGGCCAATAAAGAACTAACGCAGTTTCCGTGGAAGCTTTGCTCCAGAAAAGAGGATGGCCTCTATGACGGCTTTGTCAAGGTTGACCCGTGGTATAACTTTTACCTCACGAACGAGGAAAGTGCCAGTGCCTCATTGATCTATGGCTCCTATCCGGTGGATGGCAACCAATATATCCTTTATAGTGGCGCCGACAGATGGAACTGCTGGACCAGCAATGGGGGCTATCTATACCTGACGGCAGATGTAAACAAATTGACCTGGAAGGAAACGGTGGTGGAATCGTTGGCGGTGACCGGCGACTTTAATGGCTGGAGCGCCACGGCGACTCCTATGACCTACGATCAGGTAGCCAAAGTATGGAAAGCTACGCTTACAACCACGAGCGCTCAACAATGGGGCATCAAGGTGTTGATCAACGGTAGCTGGACCTGGTTTTTTGGTGCGGCCGAAGAGGAGGGTGAATGTACGCTGTACAGCGCGGATGCCAGCGGATTTGCCTACGATAAGGTAGGTACGCATACGCTCATCTTGGACTTAAGTGATCCGAAGGCATTTACCTATACGGTAGAATAATGGCTTAACCGGAGTGCTAACAAACGGGTAGAATTTTAAAGAAAAAAAGACAATGAAAAGTTGGAAGAAATATATGGTTTTTTTGGTCGTGGCGCTAACGTTACAGAGCTGCGATGACAAAACGACGGTAGTACCGGCACCGGCACCCTCGGCGCTGGCTAAAGGAGCCGACGTAAGCTGGATTACCGAGATGGAAGCATCTGGCATACAGTTTTATAATACCGGCGGTGCTGCCGTGGATGGAATCAAGTTGCTGCAATCGTTGGGTATGGATGCGGTGCGCTTGCGCGTATGGGTAGATCCGCAGAACGGCTGGTGCAATAAAGAAGATCTTTTGGTGAAAGCGCGCCGCGCCAAACATTTGGGCATGCGCCTTATGGTGGACTTTCACTACAGCGACTCATGGGCCGACCCAGGTCAGCAAACCAAACCGGCTGCTTGGGCCGATCTATCTTTCGAGCAGCTGAAGGCGGCTGTGGCACAGCATACGCAAGAGGTGTTGCAATTGCTGAAAAGCAATGCGATAACGCCAGAGTGGGTGCAGGTGGGCAATGAAACGGGCAATGGCATGCTATGGGATGAGGGAAAGGCCTCCGTGAACATGGCGAATTATGCGGCACTGAACAATGCTGGGTATGATGCGGTGAAAGCGGTTTTTCCGGAAGCGAAGGTGATTGTGCACGTACATAATGGTTATGACAATGACCTCTTTCGCTGGTTGTTTGATGGCTTAAAGACGCATGGTGGTAAATGGGATGTGATCGGCATGTCGCTTTATCCGACAAAGGATAATTGGCAACAGCGCAACAGCGAATGCCTGCGCAACATCGAAGATATGGGCAACCGCTACGGCTCGGAAGTAATGATCTGTGAGGTGGGTATGAGCTGGGACGACGCGGAGGTGGCCGAGCTTTGGCTGACGTATTTGTTGCAGGCCGTAAACAAGCTGCCTGACCATAGGGTGTTGGGCGTATTCTACTGGGAGCCCTTGGCCTATGCCGGCTGGAATGGATATACCCTTGGAGCTTTTGATAACGACGGTCGACCTACCCGCGTGTTCAATGCCTTTAAATAAGCGCCCAGTAGTAATGCCATACAGGGGAAACAGGGATTCGATTGCATGCGATGTCTCTGTTTCTCGATAAAATGACGTAAGTTTAGATACCTAAAACCCAATATAATGAATAAAGTACTGCAGTTTCTTTCCGCTTTTTTATGTTTTATAGGCCTGATTCCGTCCCAGCTCTGTGGACAAACGGTACGCGAATCCTTTACGTTGGAAAAAAACTGGCGCTTTTTTCAAGGCGACGCGGCAGATGCAGCAAGTAATACCTTCGACGACAGCCGTTGGCAGGTGGTGACGGTGCCGCACGACTGGGCTATTGCTGGTCCTTTTGATCGTGCGCATGACCTGCAGGAAGTCGCGGTGACCCAAAATGGGGAGAAGAAGGCGACGGTAAAAACGGGAAGAACCGGCGGGTTGCCTTATGTGGGCGTGGGCTGGTATCGCAATAATTTTAGCGTGTCCAAATTTGGGGAGGGTAAGAAGCGTGTACAATTGAAATTTGATGGTGCCATGAGCGAAGCACGGGTGTATGTCAATGGAAAAGAGGCTTGCTTTTGGCCTTATGGCTATAACGCTTTTCACTGTGATGTGACCGACCTTATTCACACGGATGGCACGGTAAATAAAATTGCCGTGCGATTGGAAAATAAACCGCAATCTTCCCGTTGGTATCCCGGTGCCGGACTATACCGGAATGTGCATGTGATCGTGACGGAGGACATTCATGTGCCGGTATGGGGAACCTACGTGACAACGCCCTATGTGACGGATAGCATGGCTTCGGTGCGATTGGAAACCAAACTGGCACAGGCCGATGGTAAGTTGCTGCGTGTGCTGACGGATATTGTCGATGCCCAGGGCAACGTGATGGCCCATAAGGAAAACCAACAGAAATTAAACTACGGACAACCCTTTGTCCAAAACTTTGAGCTGCGCGATCCGGCCTTGTGGAGCCCGGAACAGCCTGCTTTGTATCAAGCATCGTCGCAGATATTTGTCGATGGAAAGCTTGTCGACACGTATACCACGCGTTTTGGCATTCGCGAGATACGCTTTGTGGCTGATAAGGGCTTTTACCTAAATGGTAAGCTGCGCAAATTTCAAGGGGTATGCAACCATCACGACTTGGGACCGCTGGGTGCAGCCATCAATGTGTCGGCGCTTCGCTACCAATTGCAACTGTTAAAAGATATGGGCTGCGATGCCGTGCGTACAGCGCACAATATGCCGGCCCCCGAACTGGTGGAGCTTTGTGATGAGCTGGGCATGATGATGATGATTGAGCCCTTCGATGAATGGGAAATTGCGAAATGTGAAAATGGATACCACCGCTTCTTTGACGAATGGGCTGAACGCGACATGGTCAATATGATTCACCATTTTCGGAATAACCCGTCGGTCGTGATGTGGAGCATAGGCAACGAGGTGCCTACGCAATGCCGACCCGATGGTTACAAGGTCGCTTCTTACTTACAAGATATTTGCCACCGTGAAGATCCCACGCGACCTGTTACCTGTGGCATGGATCAAGTGAGCTGCGTATTGGAAAATGGCTTTGCGAGTATGCTCGACATTCCCGGCCTAAACTACCGCGCGCACCGCTATGAAGAGGCCTACGCGAAATTGCCGCAAAACTTGGTGTTGGGATCAGAGACCGCGTCTACGGTAAGCTCTAGAGGGGTGTATAAGTTTCCGGTGCGTAAGCTGGGCGATGCAATCTATCCGGATCATCAATCATCTTCCTACGATATGGAGCATTGCTCGTGGTCTAACCTTCCGGACGAGGATTTTGCGTTGGCTGACGACCGCCATTGGACGATGGGTCAGTTTGTATGGACGGGCTTTGATTATCTCGGCGAACCTTCGCCCTACGATACGGATGCTTGGCCCAACCACAGCTCGATGTTCGGTATTATTGATTTGGCCAGTATCCCCAAAGATCGCTATTACCTGTACCGCAGTGTGTGGAATAAAACATCCAATACCTTGCATATATTGCCGCATTGGACCTGGAACGACCGTGTTGGCGAGCAGACGCCGGTATTTGTGTATACCAACTACCCCAGTGCCGAGCTGTTCGTGAACGGCAAAAGCCAGGGCATACAGCAAAAAAACAACAGCTCCCTACAGCACCGTTATCGCTTGATGTGGATGGATGTAGTTTACGAACCGGGCGAACTCAAGGTGGTAGCCTATGATGAACATGGTAAACCCGCAGAAGAGAAAACGTTACGTACGGCGGGGAAACCCTTTAAAATCGTGCTCGAGCCTGCGCAGGATAGCATTTTGGCCGACGGGCGCTCGCTATCTTATATCCGCGTGAAGGCGGTCGATAAAGCGGGTAACCTTTGTCCGCTGGATAGCTCTGTTGTGAAATTTGAGGTGAAAGGTGCTGGAAGCTTTAAGGCAGTGGCCAACGGTGATCCAACCAGTTTGGAGCTTTTTCAGGTGCCGGAAATGCACCTGTTCAACGGGCAGATGACGCTCATCGTGCAAGCTTCGGAGCAAGCCGGAAAAATTGAGGTCAATGCCAGTGCAAAAGGACTGAAGCGAGGAAGCACGGAAATCGTAACGCATCTTTAAAATTAAACGATCAAGATGTCTGCTGATCAGTAGACACCTTGATCGTTACATTAGCGTATTGAGTATTGGGTAGTGGGTAGTGGGTATTGCGATAAGGGAAGCGGTAAACTTGAGGATTACCGGTGTCACCTTATCACTACCCTTCCCTACAGTCCTTCCGCCGCTCGCCGCGGCAAGGCATCACTTTTGAAGGGCAAAAGTGATCAAAACCCTTTGTCTCCTTCAGGTGCTTTTTCGCACAAGTCCGGCCCGCACAAAGCAACATGTTTGGCAAAGCTGAAATAACGTCTCCATCGCTTTGGATGCGATGGAGACATGATTTCTAGGCTTTGTCCTGCCCTCCAGTCCCCAAACATGTTCATTGTTTCCCAGCACTTGGAAGGAGACTGGAAAAGCCAGATTATACGGTTACCGTATAATCTGGCTTTTTGATCGCTGTGGAATGGTATCGGGTAGTGCGTATAGCGTAGCGCGATAAGGATAGCGGCAAATCCTAAAGTTATCGCTTTGATCTTCGTAACTATGTCACCTTATCACTTCATCACTAAATTCACAAACTTTACAATCATCGCACCTGCCCAATATTAACAGCAAGGTCGCATCATTTTTGTTGCGTCTGTAGAGTCCTGCGTTCGCTGGTGCTAGCTTTCATCATCTCCGTCACCACCTTCACCCATCCCTCAAACCTTTCCGCCGTTCGCCACGGCATGGCAGCACTTTTGAAGGCCAAAAGTGCTCAAAACCCTTCGTCTCCTTCAGGTGCTCTGTCGCACAGGTCCGGCCCGCACAAAGCAACATGTTTGGAAAAGATGAAATAACGTCTCCATCGCTTTGGATGCGATTAAGACATCATTTCTAGGCTTTGTCCATCCCCCCAATCCCCAAACATGTTCTTTGTTTCCCAGCACTTAGAAGGAGAGGGAAAAACTCCGTTACACGGTATCCTCTAAGGAAAGCTGGTCGATCGCTATTTGTGGTAAGTGCGTAATGCGTAGCGCGATAAGGATAGTGGCAGATCCTAAAGTTATCGCTTTGATCTTCGTAACTATGTCACCTCATCACCTCGTCACCAAATTCACAAACTGTACAATAATCGCACCTGCCTAATATTAACAGCAAGGTCGCATCATTTTTGTTGCGTCTGTAGACACTTGCCCATGCACTACCCCACAGGGATGCAACAAAAATTCGCGACAGGGTTTTGGATACTTTTGCCCCACAAAAGTATCGCCCCCGTCCCGGGCTTAGGGACAAGATAGTAGTGCGTATTGAGTATTGGGTATTGCGATAAGGGAAGCGGTAAATTTGAGGATTACCGGTGTCAGCCAGTCACCTCGTCACTATATCACCACATCACCACATCACTTCTTCACCTACTTCTTTAACCACTCTTCGCGGCGTTCGTCGGGTAGGTGCTGAATGCTGAAGTGCTCAAAGCTGGCGTTGAAGCCATCACCATCGGGACTGGCGGCCATAAGCCCTACCATCACCGGATGGTTATCCTGCAGCCAAGCATTGCGCATCATGGTGTAGGTTTTATCGTCAAAAGAGTAGAACACCTCGACGGCATCACGACGGCGGACAGCTTTGATCCAGACAAAAGGGATGGGCTTGTCTAATGTGATGACGCTCCAGTCGCTCGTGTTGTGGGTAACCACCGTGCTTAGGTTGTACTTGCCATCCACAAATTCGATGCCCGCTTTGATATAGTTTTGATGGTCTATGCGCAGCATAATGCCCGACTGGTCAAAGCGCGCTTTGTAGTCGGCGGAGATCTTCACCTTTACCTCGAACTCGCCGCCACGGTTGCTGTAGAGAAAAGGGGCATCGTCTACCGTGAATCCATAGTGGGATATGCGCCAGTAGTCCGTTTTGGGTGTGACAAACATGCGCAGGCTATTGTCGCTAATTTCCCAGGTAGTAGGTTCGTTGAACCAAGTCATTTTATCGAGTTTCTGGGCTTGGCTTAGGCCGATGCAGCAGACGAAGAGCAACATAGTAAGGGAAAGTTTCTTGGTTTTCATGCTAAGGGGAATTTTTCTATCTGTTAATTTTTACTAATTTTTTTCAAAGGTACGTAGGTCGCAATTAGCTTCAAATACTGAAAAATAACCATTTTTTTCAAGAGAAGCGCATGTTGATGTTACGCAGAGCATAAGGAGCATGGTCTGTTTTAATGGAAAATTTTCTACATTTGGAAACCGTAGCAAATTGGCAATACTTGGTCTAACTGCACAATTTACTTACTAGCAGATTATTTAGAATATCCTGAGCTTTCAAATGAAAGATGAATTACAGTGGTGGGAGATGTTTCGCGTGGGCGATGAGGCATCGTTCAAGCATATCTTTGAGCGCTACCAATCTCTGTTGTTCAATTACGGCTATAAGTTTACCCAAGATGAGGACCTGATAGACGATGCCGTGCAGGAGCTCTTTGTGAAGCTATGGTACAACCGCGAAAATCTGGGCGATACGGCTTCCGTTAAAAATTACCTCTTAAAATCTTTCCGACGCATCCTGACCCGCAAGTTGGAGCGTGCCAACCGTTTTTTTAGCCTGCAGCATATGGCCAGCGATAGCTTGCCCTTTGATATCGAGCTGCCCCACGATGTGGACATCATGCGCAAAGAACGCTTGGAGGAGATTCGTACACAGCTGGCCCTCGCGCTACAGAAGATGTCGGCGCGGCAGCGAGAAGTGATACACCTGCGCTTTTTCGAAGAGCTGAGCTACGAGGAAATATCCGATATTATGGGCCTATCGGTAAAGGATACATACAAACTGTTCTACCGAGCGATGGACAGTTTACGAAAATATATGGGACCTATTCATTTACTTGCTTTGCTTGCCCTGGTGGCACACCTCCGTTCGTCTTCTTCTTAAGTTCACTATATCATCATAAAAATTTCATGCCTGTTGCCATATTGGGGAATATTATCCATTAGCACCATGCATCGCTATGGCGGTCTTTTTTTGCTATTTGGCAATACGGGCGCGCATATATTGAGTTCTTGTTACTCTTTATGGAAAAAAAATAAAAAAAATTAAAAACAACTGGGGTAATTTTTAAAGCCCAGGTATATATCTAATAAATCAGCACATGGAACCCACGTTTTTGACATACAAAGATTATAAGGCCGTCGATTTTTTTCAAGACAGCAGGTTTACCGACAGCATTTTGTCGGGCGGCGAGGGAGCGCAGCTCTTTTGGGCGGCATTGGCCGAAGCGTATCCTGCCCTTGCGGAGGAGATGGCAGTGGCCGAAAGCTGGATCTTGCTGGTGCAAAGCCAAAGGGCCTACGCGGGCAAGCGGTCGGCGGAATCGCGTTGGAAAGGTATTCAAGATCGATTGCCCAGCTATGCGCGGCAGCAGGTACGCGTGCGGCGCATCTACCAGAGCCTACGCTGGTCGGCCGGTATTGCGGCCTTGTTTCTGGCGGTGATCTTGATCTATGAGGTCAGCCAGTTTGGTACCAAACAAATGGGCACCACCTTTGGCGAACGTAGGGAGGTGTTGCTGCCCGACGCATCGCGCATACAGCTGAACAGCAATTCCAAGCTACACTATGTGCGCAACTGGAAGACGGACAAGCCACGTGAGGTGTGGTTTGAAGGCGAGGGGATGTTTCAGGTGAAGCATACCGCACTCAAAAATCGCCTGCGCGAGAATGATCTGTTTGTGGTGCATGTGGGCGACCTATCCCTCACGGTGCTGGGAACCACCTTTAACGTGAAGGATCGCCGTGGACGCATCGAGGTAACACTCTTTGAAGGTAGCGTGCGTATCCAGGGCGAAAACGGATTGGATAGGATGCTGCTGCCGGGCGAAACCTTTATATACGATGAGCAGGAACGCGCCGACCAGATCGTGCAGAAAAATGTCGATGGCGTCTCTTCGTGGACGCGCGGTGAACTTAATGTAGAACACGACAACCTAGCGAACATCATTGATGTGCTGGAAGATAATTATGGCTATCAGGTTATTCTTCAGGATTCAAGTCTCTTAAATAAGCGCTTAACAGGGACCATTCCAGTGAAGAGTATCAACGATATCCTCTTTGTCCTCAAACACACCATGGATGTACGTATACGTGTGGATAACAAACAAATATTTATTAACCCTAACTAGAACAATCAACCACTAATTGATCAACATTTATGAAACCAAAATTACTCCTGCTGCTGCTCTGCCTGCTGGCATATGCCGGTGGCTACGCCCAAAAGAGGGTGAGCCTTGCCCAGGCACTGAGCGAGGTGACCCGCATCTACGGGACAAAATTTTCCTACGAAGAAGGCCTATTGAAACAGGCGCAGGTGCCCGCAGACGTGCAGCCAAAAGATAAGAAAAAGCCGATTGAATCGGTGCTGAAGGAACTCTTGTATCCCAATGGATTCCTGTTTCTCTATGTTCAAAATAATTATTACACCATTATCCGCGATAGCCGCGGAGCCAAAGATAACGATGGCGATAGCCGCTTTTGGAAGGTGCTGTCGGGCAATGTGAAAGATGCCAAAGGACAGCCGCTCGTTGGCGTGACGGTGCTGCCCGATGGCTATGCCGTGCGCAATGGGGTGACCACTAGTAGCGATGGCCAATTTACCATACGCCTCCAGCATCCGGCAGAAGCCCTGATTTTTTCGTATGTGGGCATGGAACCCCAACGAAGGGTGATCGGTAGCAATACCGAAATCAATGTAACCATGGGCGAAGCCTTCAACCTGATTGAAGATGTGGAGGTGGTGTCTACCGGGTATCAGACGATTGCTAAAGAAAGAGCGACGGGATCATTTTCGCGGATTAGCGCTAAAGATTTAAAAGAAGTTCCGTCCATCAATATTTTGGAGAGAATAGAAGGTATTGCTCCTGGTGTGCAGGTCGATGTTAGGAATAATACCATCCGTATTCGTGGAATCAACTCTTTTGGTTCATCAACACGCGAACCGTTAATCGTTGTGGATGGATTTCCGATGACCGAAAATGTCGATAGTCGTTTCAAGCTTACTAAGCAGGTTTCTGGACAAGCTGCCGGGGGGGCGATATTGAGTACAATTAACCCTGAAGATATACAAAATATTACCGTTCTAAAAGATGCAGCAGCGGCTTCTATTTGGGGTGCGCAAGCGGCTAATGGTGTCATTGTTATCGAAACCAAACGCGGTAAGAGCAGCGTGCCAACGATTAATTTCAGCTCCAATCTCAGTGTTTCTGCACCCGCCAACTATAAGAGTTTGGATCGTATGTCCTCGGCAGAGTATATCGAGCTAGAACAGGAGTTAAAAGACCGTGGCTATTATGCGGATAACATATTGCAAGATTCATGGATGAACTTCAATCAAAAAGCACCGTTTGGCGAGGCTTTGGAGTGGATGTTCAAAGTAGATCGTGGAACGGCGACCGAGGCAGAAAGAGATGCAGCATTAGCTCGTCTAGGACAAATAGACAACTCCGATCAAATTCGTGATTATCTGCTTCAAAATTCCACATCCCAACAGTATAATTTGTCTGTGACGGGAGGAACCAATAAAAATACCTATTATGTTTCAGGTAACTACAGTAAGGATATTCCTGTTTTTAAAGGAAACAAAGGTGAGTCTTTCTCCTTTACAAGTAACTTGACAAATCAATTGTTCAACGATCGAGTGCGTTTGGCTACGGGCATCAACTATAATTATGGTAATAGTATAAACAACCAAGCCTCCGTAAATGCGATTGGCGGAACTACTCTAGGTCTAAGGCCCTACGAATTGTTAAAGGACGAGTCGGGCAATATTCTAACCCGTAATCTTTTGTTTCGTGATGAGGTCATGCAAGACTTTATGAACAAGGGGTACCTAGATTGGTCATACAACCCGATCAATGAACTGGATGCGACGAACTATAATGGACAGTCCAACAGCGTGCGCATTAACATGGATATAAACACAAAAATAAATTCATGGATTAATTTTAGCGTATCGGGGCAGGTACAGCGTAATCTTGAGGAAACCGAGAATATCGATCAATTGGATAGCTATTCTATGCGCAATCAGATTAACACCGGTACTTCCATCAATAGCACTACTGGTAAACTGGTATATGGTGTTCCTGTCGGCGGAAAATTGCAGAGTTCAAATTACTCGGGTTGGCAGTATGTGGTTCGATCGCAATTTAACGTTGACAAAGGTTTTGGCAGCCTAAAGGAGCATAATTTAACTGTAATTGGCGGTGTAGAAGCACGCCAAAATAAATATCGCATGATTGGGCAGTCCTATTATGGTTATAACGATGATACCTATAACGTTGCAACGATAAACCCTACAGTTTCCTACGAAACTGTACAAGGATGGTCCAGTACGATTGGTGGTAGTAACAGTTTTCAGAAAAGTGTATCGCGTGGACTGTCTTACTATGCCAATGGCGCCGGCGCATTTTTTAATAATAAATACGTATTATCTGGGAGTGTGCGTTTTGATGATATGACCGTGCTGGGAGCACGCCGTGATCAACGTGCAAAGCCGCTATGGTCTGTGGGTGCAAAGTACGATATTAAACGGGAGGATTTTTTAAAAGAGGTCAGTTGGGTTGATGCACTTGGCTTACGCCTGACTTATGGCGTGAATGGGACCATGCCGACTACTGCCGGAGCACTTACCGTAATAACAACGAGCATGGATAATGAGACAAACGAAACGACTGCCGCTATTCAGTCTCCCGCGAATACACAGATTGGCTGGGAGAAGGTTCGTAGCGTAAATATGGGCATAGATTTCTCCACCCTACGAAATCGTCTATCTTTTACTTTTGACTACTACAAAAAGAACACGAGCGACATCTTATACATGTTGCCGTTCAACCCAACCTATGGCTGGACTCAGCTAACATTTAATAGTGCTTCCATGAAGGCGCACGGTATTGACCTTGGGGTGCGAGCAGAATGGTTACGTAGTCAAGATTTTGGGTGGAATACCGTTGTCAACTTTTCCTACAACACTAATGAGGTTACTGATTCTCGTTTTGAGCAAAGCACGCTTACTAGTTCGTGGATCAGTGGTTCTACCCCTACGGTGGGCATGCCAGTTGGCTATCTATATGCCTATCGGTGGGCCGGCTTAGATGAAAACGGACAATCAACAATATACAATAAAGATGGCGGTATCATTACCTCTGACCAATTTAACTCTGTAATCACGACGGACGACCTGCATTACATGGGACGTACTACGGCACCCTATTTCGGAGGCGTGCTTAACAATTTTAGATACAAAGAGTTTACATTGGGTGTTCGTATTTCTTATGAATTGGGCCATGTTATCCGTCGTCAATCCGTACAAAATTATCCTAGCTACAGCGTGACATCGGGATCTTACAGCGGCGTCATCGGTTCGCAGAAAGATCTTGCTTACCGATGGAGACAGCCTGGGGATGAGCTTTTGACGAATGTTCCTGGGCTTGTGAACGACAACAACCAGTCAAATAGTATCGCGCGTTACAAAGATTCTGATTTGTTAGTAATCAGTGGTAGTCACGTCAGACTTCAGCAAATCAATCTGGGCTACAATGTGCCTACTCGTGTTTTAAAATCTACACCGTTTAGATCGTTATCGGTTAATGCAAGTGTACGAAACCTCGGGTTGCTATGGCGAGCAAACAAAGACGGATTGGATCCGCAATACCTATCCACATCCAACTACAACAACTTGCCTCCGGTCAAACAATTCTTTTTTAGTATTAATACATCATTCTAATAGAAAACATGATGAAAAAGGAACTAAGCGTCATCAAAAAAAATCTTACATACGTATGCTGTGCAATGCTATTGACATCGTTAATATCTTGCCGGAAGTACGTTGAAGTAGAAACGTTCTCATCCAGAACGTTGAAATATACAAGCGACTATCAATCGCTTATGAACAATTCGTCAAATTTTGGAGCTTCCTACATCTTACCGCTGGTTACCAGTGATGACTGGTTATCGAATGTGGAGGCTGTCCAAAACTCATGGGGGACGGCTTTACAAAACGCCTACATTTGGGGCGAGCAATTTTATGCCGTAGGGCAAGTTGACGGGGGATGGAATAACCTCTACAAGCAAATCTATATTTGTAACGAAGTACTTGAAGGAGTTGTGGGTAGCGAAGGCGGCACAACGAGTGAAAAAGATGGAATCGCTGCGGAAGCAAAGGTTCATAGAGCTTTTGCCTATCTGGCGCTTGCCAATCAATATGCACCGATTTACAACCCCGAGCGGGCGGATATGCAAGCTGGCGTACCATTGTTGTTAACGCCGAACTTATTTCAGGATCTTTCGAGAGTTTCCTTGCAGCAGGTTTATGATCAGGTCATAAACGATTTATTATCGTCTGTAGATTATTTGCCAGATTATCCGCAATACAACTATCACCCGTCAAAAATTGCTGTTTACGGTCTACTTTCACGTAGCTACCTTATGATGCGCGATTTCGAGACTGCTGGTAAATACGCGGATATGGCATTAGCTTTAAATCCGACACTGAATGACTTGCAGGCCTTCAAAGGCAAAACCTCTACTTTTCCTCGCCTCCTGTTAGACCCGGAAGTATTACTTTCCAAAACCAGTGCAGGTACATTTAATGCAGCAATCAATCCCGAGCTGGTGGCGCTTTACAACGCTGCCGATTTAAGATTACAAATGTGGCTTGGGCAAAGTGTGTTTTTGCAAGGATATCAATATGTGCGGCCCAACTTCACTTACCAAGGGACTTATGTTGGAGTTAAGGTTCCTGAGATTATTTTGAACAGGGCAGAGGTGTATGCGCGAGGTGGTAACTTGAGTAAAACGGTTGAAATGTTGAATGTCTTGCGCGCAAAGCGCTTTGCTTCTGCGGATTATGTGGCTCTTAAAGAAAGTGATATTGCTGCAGATGCTCTTCAATCGGTGATTAATGAGCGTCGCCGCGAGTTTGTTGGTACAGATTTGCGTTGGTACGATATGCGACGACTCACGTTAGACGGAGGTTATTACAAAGCTGTCAGTCGGACTTATAAGGGTGTAACTTACACGCTGGAAGCCAACAGTCCACGTTTTGTGTATCCCATCGAACAAGAGGTATTAAATCTTAACCCTGAAATCGGACAGAATCCTAGATAGTATATACAACATGAAAAAGCAACTATTTTTTTTGCTGTTGATGTTTGCGCAGGTTGTGCTTTATGCGCAGCCTCGTTATGACAGCAGCATTTTTAAGCCGCAACAGCCCAAGGTTAATGGTACGGTACAGATCGTGTACAACGCCAAAGACAAAGACTTGGAATTTAGTGATGAGGTGCAGGCCACCTTGTTGATGTACGATAACTTGCAATGGAAGCGAAAAAGTATCCGATTGACGAAAGATGCACAGGGTTTGTGGATAGGCGACGTTCCCATTGCCCCGACTACAGCCTTTGTGGCGGTGAAATTTTTTCAAGGTGATAGCACCGAGCCCGATGCCGCGGATAACAATGCGAACAAAGGCTATGCTGTGACACTACACGGTGCAGATGGCAAGCCCTTGGCGGGAGCCTATTTGGCGGAAGCGGCTTTCCAAAACCCGATTATCGCAGGCGGTGCTGTTTTCGGCTACTACAGTGAAGACCCTAAAGCCTCGGATGCAGCCTACCTAAAATCTCTAGCGACGAAGGAGCAGGCCCTATCTGGAAAGCGGTACATAGCATACTTTGAATCGTGGATGAAGCTGCAACAGTTGGCATTGGGAGATGCCTTTCCGGTATATGCATCCAGCTTTATGCAAGATGCCCTAACGGACAAAGGTTTAAAGGATGAAACATTGGGTATTTTCTATACCTATGCACATTCCCGACTCAAAGACGAACGCCTTACTTCCCTGATTGAAGAACGCGTGAAGAAAGACTTTCCACAGGGGGCTACGGCGCGTTTCATGGCCTACAGCAACACCATGGGCAGTAGCCCTGATCGGGCAGAGGTGATCGCGTCGTATGAAGATTTTTTGAGCAGATTTCCCATCGAACAGTGGCGGAAGAACCCGAATGGGCAGGGCTTTATCTATTATGCGGTATACCGCGGACTGGGGTCGTCATACTTTGATTCCAAGCAGTTTGACAAGTTTACCGCGCTGTACAACGATCTTGATTTCAGGACGGGCAACGAACTGATGCGCTGGAATATTATGCGGGCCTATATGTTTAAGATGGTCGGTCAGGACACGCTGTACAACATTTCTGAAGCAATCTTGCCGAAGCTTATCGCGCGTAAGGGCGACGGTTCCTACCTGAACGATTTTGATACGCAGGCGCAGGCCGACTCCAATATGTTGCGCCAGCTGGACGATCGCTTGTTTACCCAGATTTCTTTGCTGAACGACTTGAAAAAATATCAGGAAGCACGGAAGTATTTTTTGGAACTATCTGAAGCCGGAAAATATAGCAACGCGGAACTAAATGAGATAAACATGCAGGTGCTGGAAGGCTTGGAGGACGAGAAACAGTTATTGCCCTTGTTGGAAATGAGTGCACGCGAAAATGCGATGACACCCAAAATGTTCGACAAGTTAAAAGCTTTGTACCTCGAACAACATGATGGACAGGAAGCGGGCTATACGGCTTACTTGGCTGGTCTGAAATCGGATGAAGAGCAAGCGGAGATGAAAGCCTATGTCGATCAACACTGGGTAAACCACCCGATGCCGCTCTTTCGTTTGGAAAGTGCCGACGGACTTTTCGTAACGCCGGATGATTGGAAAGGGAAGATTGTGGTGGTGGACTTTTGGGCTACTTGGTGCCGACCTTGTATCATGGCATTTCCCGGTATGCAGCTGTTGGTGGATAAGTATGCCAAAGATCGCGATGTAGCGATCTACATGCTGGGAACCATGCAAACCGGCGACTACAAGAATAAGTCGGTGAACTATGTGCGCGGGGAGGGGTACCGCTTCAACCTGCTGCATGATGCGGTAAACCCAAACACCAATGAGCAGGATTTGCTGTTCAAGCAATTGGTGCCGCTCTTTGGCGATTCGTCCATTCCGCGTAAGATCGTGGTGAAGGATGGTAAGGTGCGCTACTGCTCGGGTGGGTATTCCGGCAGCCCAAGTAAACTGATGGATGAGCTATCGCTGGCGATAGAGACCTTAAGAAACGAAAAATAAACAAGCTTAATCTAGCATGGAGATGAACAGAAAAGCGACGGGCTTGCTCGTGGGGATGATCGGTTTGGCCTTGTCTTTACAGGCACAGATGAACCCGAAGTATAAATTTGAAGAGGCCATGAAGCTGATTCAGGAGAATTATGTGGACCAAGTGAATGAGGAGCATCTCGTGGATGCAGCCATTAAGGCGATGATCGCCGATCTTGATCCACACTCGCACTACACCAGCAGGGAAGAGGCCGAGGCAATGCGCGAGGCCATGAGTGGAAGCTTTGCTGGCATTGGTATCCAGTTTTTGAAGAACCAAGACCAAACGTTTATCACGGTGGTTAATCCGGACGGGCCGGCCATGCGCAGCGGCATACGGGTGGGCGACGAGATTGTGCGCATAGATGGGGAAGCGATCGCTGGCGAACAGTGGGGGAACCGGGAGATCATGCAGAAACTACGCGGTGATAAGGATGTTGCGGTGCTGCTGGATGTGCGCTCGCCGGGGAGTACGGAGATCAAGACAATCACGATTGTGCGGGAGAATATTCTCGAGAAATCGGTGCGCGAGAGCTACATGGTGGATCAGGAAATAGGTTACATCGCTCTATCGATTTTTAACCGCACAACACGGCCGGAAATTGATGCCGCGCTGAAAAAATTGAAGGAGCAGGGCATGAAAAAGCTGATTCTAGATTTGCAGAGCAATGGTGGTGGTTACGTAGAATCTGCTATTGGCGTGGCCGACGAGTTTCTGCCCAAAGAGAAGATTGTCTTTTACTCGGTACCCAACGAGGGCGGAAAAGATTACTACTTCACAGGGGGCTTTGGCCAATTCTACGATGGCGAGTTGGTGGTGTTGATCGACGAGTCGACGGCCTCTTCCAGCGAGATTGTAACGGGTGCGCTACAGGATTGGGACCGCGCGGTGATTATCGGTCGCCGTAGCTTTGGAAAGGGCCTGATGCAGAAGCCCGTGCCGCTTTCTGATGGTTCGGAAATGCAATTGACGGGAGCACGCTACTATACGCCTTCTGGACGATCAATACAGAAGCCCTACAGCAAAGGCAAAGACGACTATTTCCAAGATTTCAACCGTAGGATGGCCTCTAAGGAACTTTTGGAAGAGGGGCATGTGCAGTTTCCGGATTCGCTGAAGTATAGCACCCTGGGCAACAAACGTGTAGTGTATGGCGGCGGTGGCATCATGCCGGATCGCTTTGTGCCTATTGATACCAATGAATATAGCGCATGGATGGCGAAGCTGATGAACGAGGGTATCGTAGCGAAAGGAGGCTTTGAATTTGTGCAGCAAAACAGAGCAGCGTTGCTGGCAGCCTATCCGGATTTTGACGCATTCAATAAGCGTTTTCGCATACCGAAGGAGGTACACGAGCAACTGGTGAGCTATGCGAGGCAGCGCAGCGTAGAGGTGCCTGCCGCAGGGGCGGCTTCGGCACATGCAGCCATTGATGTGGAGCTAAAAGCACAGATTGGATCTTTGCTTTACACCGGGGGCGATTATATGGCGCGCGTTCGCAATGAGGCAAACCAAAGCTTTCAGGATGCCTTGCTCGTGCTGCGCGATGGGCAACTTTACAAGCAATTGCTACAAACAGGAACAGTAGGAGAGAAAACAAAACAAAAAACAAAATAACAATGAGAAATATGAAATGGGCATTGATGCTAGCCTGTGCGCTACCAGCACTGGGATTCGCACAGCAAAACTATACGTTGCAGGGACAGGTGGGTAAATTGAACAAGCCCGCCAAAGCTTTTTTACGCTTGAAGTACGATGGCAAGGAACAGATAGACTCTGTGGAGATGAAAAACGGTAAATTCGAATTTAAAGGAAGTATCCCTTCGCCGATGGAGGCGCATCTACGCATTATCCATGATGACCTTCCTTTTGATCCGGCGAAGCCTGCCAAACAAGATATCTTACCTTTTTTAATTGAAGGTGCTACCATCAAATTTGTGGCCAAGGACTCCATACAGCATGCTAAAATCACGGGCTCGCCTTTGAATGCGGAAAACGATAAAGTCAATACGATGTTGAAGCCTATATACGACCAGTATGAGGCCTTGAACAACGAGTACAAGACCAAGTCGCTGGCGGACCAGCAGGATCCAAAATATATTCAATCGTTGGAAAAGCGTGCGGATGCCATACAGCAGCAAACCATTGATGCAAAGATGGACTATGTGGCCAAAAATCCAAAGAGCTACATGGCCTTGATGGCGTTCAACTCTACCTTGCCGCCAGAGTTTGATGCTATCCAAGCCGAGAAAGTTTTCGCTACGCTGGATCCGAGCTTGCAAAACTCCATTCTTGGAAAAGAACTTGCCGAGCGCATTGCCTTGGTAAAGAAAACCAGTGAGGGCGTGGAAGCACAAGACTTCACACAGCCTGATGTGGATGGCAAACCGGTGAAGCTATCGGACTACCGTGGTAAATATGTGTTGATCGACTTTTGGGCATCTTGGTGTGCGCCTTGCCGCCGCGAAAATCCAAACTTGGTGAAATCGTATGCGAAGTACCAAAAGAGTGGTTTTGAAATCTTGGGCGTAACCATGGATAAGGCTGCCGACAAAGCCAAATGGCTGAAAGCTATCCAAGATGATGGATTGACCTGGAAACAAGTGGGCGACCTGAAAGGTTGGGATAACGAAGCGGGCAAGTTGTATGATATCAAAGCAATCCCGATGAATTTCTTGGTAGATCCAAATGGGAAGATCATCGCGAAATATTTGCGCGGTGAAGAATTGGATAAGAAACTTTCCGAAATATTCGGAGAATAGAAATACCGACCTCGGTATGTTGTTTAGTTAAATAGTCAAAAGGCCGTATCCCAAGTACGGCCTTTTTTATTTAGCTTTAAGGTAAATAATAATAGGAGGACATACGATGGTACTGGAATACCTTAAACAAGAATTTGAGCAGGAAGTAAGCAATACCCGTAAATTGTTGCAGGCAGTTCCTGCAAAAGACATCGACTACAAACCATCCGACCTGTCGTGGACAATGGGCGAGCTGGCACAGCACATTGCTACGATCTACTACTGGTATGTGGGCACGCTAACGCAGAATGAATATGATCTAGCGGCAGATCGTTTGGAACGCGGTGACGTCCGTGATATAGAGGCTACCAAACAGCTGTTTGAGCGTAATGTGCTTGCTGCACGAGAAGCCTTGAACGCGTTAACCGAAGAAGCGCTAGGCCAAGAATGGACCATGAAGTTTGGCGAGCGCGTGCTGTTGGGGCCATTGCCACGCGGTATCGTGACGCGCGGATTTCTCTTCAACCATATCTACCATCATCGCGGGGAGATGATCGTGTACTTGCGCGCCACGGGCAGTAAGGTGCCAGGCCTCTATGGTCCGACTTATGAAGATAGCAAAGGCTAATAGCTGGGTACGGAAATGTCGTTTATCTTTGTTTATTTCTTGAATTAACGATTATTTTTTGCGACTTTAGTAGCGTAGCATAAGCTACACTACTAAAAAACCGTACCGATCATGAATAGATTTTTCTTAACCATTCTTTCCGCTGGCTTGCTATTTACTCATGCCATTGGTCAAACTTTCGAAAAGGCAAAACTTGATAGCTTTTTCCAAGCCTTGGAAAAACATGATAGGTTTATGGGCACGATCAGTATAGAGCAGCAAGGCAAGAATATCTATAGCCGATCCTTGGGTTTCGCAGATCTGGAACATCAAAAAAAGGCGACCGCGACAACCGAATATCGGATAGGGTCGATAAGCAAAACCTTCACCGCGGTGCTGGTACTGCAGGCCGTAGAAGAAGGAAAGCTGACTTTGGATCAACAGATAGACAAGTTCTTTCCCAACTTGACCAATGCTGACACGATAACAATAAGACAGCTGCTACAGCATAAAAGCGGCGTCAATAACTTTACGAACCGCCCCGACTATACAAGCTGGATAGGTGAGGAGAAAAGTAGGGAACAGCTGCTGCAGATCATTGCCGAGGGCGGAAGTGATTTTACACCTGGCAGTAAAACGGCCTATTCCAACTCCAATTTTGTGCTGCTTGGCTTTATTTTGGAGACTATTTATGGAAAGTCCTATTCGGACCTGCTGAAAAGTAATATTACCGATAAGGCAGGGATGGAACATACATTTGTAGGAGGCACGATCGACACCGAGGAGGGGCAAGCCAAATCTTACCGTTATCAAAGCGGTTGGAAATTGATGCCGGAAACCAACATGTCTATTCCGAGAGGTGCCGGAGCTGTAGTTTCGACGGCGGCAGATCTGGTGAAGTTTAGCAATGCGCTTTTTGGCGGAAAATTACTCCGCCCGGAAAGCTTGGAAATGATGACAACATTAGATAAAGGTTTTGGTTTGGGTATCATGCGAACTCCTTTTTATGAAAAGACGGGATATGGCCATGGCGGAAATATCGACGGCTTTTCGTCGATGCTCGTACACTTCGCCGATAGCGATGTTACCTATGCGGCCATCAGCAATGGTAGCGCGATCGATATGAATGCGGTGACCGTTGCCGCACTGAGTACGCTATTCGACAAGCCGATAACGATTCCTGTATTTTCGGAGTATAAGGTATCCGAAGAAGAGCTTGATCAATATGTGGGAAGCTACAGCTCAAAGGACATCGCGTTGAAGATTAAGGTAAGCAAAGTGGATGGCGTACTGATGGCACAGGCAACGGGGCAGGCCGCTTTCCCGCTGGAAGCCACTGCCGCACATCAGTTCAAGTTTGATACGGCAAAGATTCGTATGGACTTTGACCCTAGTAAGCAGACGATGGCCTTGTTTCAAGGTGGGAAAACGTATAACTATATCAAGGAGTAGCCTACGATGCCCGTTCATTGCGAATCGAGCTGATGGACAAAACTTTTAAACGCTTTGTTGGTTATTAGATGAAGGTAATCTCTACGATTACCTTCATCTAATAACAACTTTTTATCGGTATTTAGCATGCTCAACATTTCTTTGAAGACTTCCCAATTGCGGATTTTACTCACTTTCTGCTGTCTTGTTGCTACTTTTTCTATGACGCAAGCACAGACAGATTCTTCGGCCTATAGTTACCGATCGCTGATAGACGTGGGCTATAAGGCGCTCCCCAGCGGTGACTCCTTGCGTTTGGATCTGTTCGTGCCCGCATCTGCCACTAAAAAGAAGGTGCCCTTGGTGATTGTGGTGCATGGTGGCGGTTGGGCTTTTGGCGATAAAGAGATGGAAAGCATCTACTACATGCGCAAATTGAAAGAAGAACTGCTGCGCAGCGATTTTGCCGTGGCCAGTATAAGTTACCGACTGGTTTCGGATAGTGTACATTTTCCCATGCCGGTAGAAGACTGTAGCGATGCAGTAAAATGGCTTTATAAGTATGCCGACCGCTATCGGTTAGACACGGCCAATTACGGCATTTGGGGCGGAAGTGCGGGTGCGCACTTGGCAATGTTGGTGGCCTATGCGAATGCTGGAGAGATAGGCGGGGACGCTAGCCTTCAAGGTGTACCCCTTCGCTTGAATTACGTCATAGACAATTTTGGGCCAACGAAACTTAACGACCTGTTTCGAGTAAACCTGAATGGTTTTTCGACCTTCATGTTTAAAGTGTTTGTGCGCAAGCTGTATGACATACGCCTGAAATTGACATTTGCCATGACAGGCTATGATTTTAAGACGGATAAAGGCAAAGTGCTGGAGGTTAACGAAAGGTTTTCGCCGTTGAACTATGCCGATAAACCCGTTTTGCCAACCTTAATCGTACACGGTACTAAAGATCGTATAGTCGCCATCAAGCAATCGGAACAGTTGCAACAGGCACTTGAAAAACATCAAGTGGAGCATAGCTTCATTAGGGTGGAGGGTGGTGACCATGGACTGGGCAATATCGCCAAGGAAAAGACAGATGAACTGGTGCAGACAACGATTACCTTTATCAAGGCGCACAAAAAGTAGGCTGTTGCGCGATGACAACCTTTGCTTGCTTGATCTTTTCCTAGACAGAGCAGGCTACCTGCTTGGAAAAGATCTATTGGGCGCGAGCCTGATGCAGCTGTATTTCGCTGTGGTTTTCATCACTTGCATTCAGAAAAACAGTGCCGGTAATGGTCATCGGTTCTTCGGTAAACATGATTTTCTTCCCCTGATTCACCCGCACTTCGACCATGGCTGGAATACCATCTTGTCCGCAAAACATACATTGGAAAACCGGTAACACGGATAACATAAAATGATGATGTCGACGCCCTGCATGGATGGGAACCATATAACCACTGATAACGACTTCCTTACCATCTAACGCCTTTAGAGCCGTCGGAAAGAAGGGTGTGTAGCGGGTTTTGCCATCCCGCTTTTCGACCTTATACATCAACTGATCAAAGATAGTCCAAGTGTTGTTCATCATCGGCTTGTGATCACTGAGATGGTTCCGCTTGCTTGCCGTCTGTGCGGTCGACAGCGTGCAAAACAAACTTAATCCAATCGCCAACAAATAAAATTTGTAGCCATTGCTCCTCTTATACCGTGTGAAAGTGTCTATCAGTTTCATGATCCTACATGATTTAATCGTTGTTCAAAACTACATAATCAAAATTACAAATGCAATATTGTTGCTTTTGTGATTTTTAGGTTTTACATTTGTGAAACCAAAATGAGATGAAGATGATGATACCCCAAGATTTTGAAAGCTGGAGAAGATGCATTGAAATAGACTGCGGCATTGCCTTGACGGATGTGTTCGTAAACAGGCGGATAGCAGTTTACGCTGATGAGCAGCATGCAGAAACGCAACGTTTCATTAAGCGCTACGGAGCGGAGCATCACCGCCAGGTGTTGCGATGGTTTCGAACGGTAGCGGAACAAGACGACTTAAAAAAGGAGGAAAAGAGATGAATAAAAAATTGCCTGTGACGGTGCTAAGTGGTTTTCTTGGTGCAGGAAAAACAACATTGTTAAACCATGTGCTGCACAATAAGGAACAGCTGAAAGTAGCTGTGATCGTGAATGACATGAGCGAAGTAAATATCGATGCACAGCTTGTGGAGCGCGAGCATACCCTATCACGAACGGAAGAGCGGCTGGTGGAGATGAGCAATGGCTGTATATGTTGCACCCTGCGAGAGGATTTGATGCTGGAGGTGGAACGGCTGGCGAAAGAGGATCGTTTTGACTACCTGTTGATCGAGAGTACCGGGATCTCTGAGCCTATCCCAGTGGCCCAGACCTTCAGTTATGTAGATGAACAAAGTGGGATCGATTTATCGGCCTTCAGTTACATCGACAGCATGGTCACGGTGGTGGATTGCTTTAATTTCTTTCGTGATTTTGGAAGCATGGATACCTTGCAGGATCGGGCTTTAAGCGATGATGTCAACGATGGGCGCACCATTGTAAATCTCTTGACCGATCAGATCGAGTTTGCCAATATCATCGTGTTGAATAAGATTGATCTGGTAGCGGATGAACGGTTGCTGGTTTTGGAGGCCGCCATACGCAAGCTGAATCCTGGAGCCAAACTTATCCGAACACAATTTGGACAGGTTCCGCCAACGGAGATTATGGGTACCCATAGTTTTGATTTTGACGAAGCTTCATCAGCCGCAGGCTGGATGCAGGAATTGGAAGCCGAGCATACGCCAGAAACCGAAGAGTATGGTATTTCTTCTTTTGTTTTTCGCAGTGAGCGACCCTTCCATCCGCAGCGTTGGTACCATTATTTAAATGTGCACTACCCTGCAGGGATTATACGGGCGAAAGGATTATTCTGGATAGCATCACGCCCGGACGCAGCCATCAATTTTAGCCAAGCTGGCGGCAGTTTACGCATAGAAAATGCAGGCTATTGGTGGTGCAGTATGGCGGAAGAGGAGCGTGTGCTTTATCCTATGTATAACGAGAATCGTGCACAGATTGATGCCGGATGGGACAAACAATGGGGCGACCGAAAAAATGAGCTGGTTTTTATTGGACAGCAATTGGACAAAGAAAAGCTGATAGCCGACCTTAATCGCTGCCTGCTGACTGAAGAGGAGTGTGAAGATTGGCGATACACGAATTGGAAAGACGAATTCCCGAAGAATATCTAGACTGATGTTTCCATCGCCGAAGGATTATTAAAACTGAATCCTTATCGCTAAATTAGCTCGTATACAACAGGAACGAGCTATGGAGAATTATGCCATCATCTTAGTTTTAATGGGTGCCATGGCCATATTGAGTACAATGGCGGAGAAAATAAAGATTTCTTCTCCCATTGTACTCATTGTGGCAGGAATAGCGATTGGTTTCGTGCCGGGCATGCCGGCCATAGCAATCGAATCGGAAGTGGTGTTCCTGCTTTTTCTGCCGCCACTGCTTTATGACGCAGCATTCAAGATACATTGGAAAGAATTTAAAGATAATATTTACATCATCTCGCGGCTGGCTTTTAGTTTGGTGTTTATCACCACCTTGGGCATTGCGGCCGTGGCTTATTACCTGATACCCGGCATGTCATGGCCCTTGGCCTTTGTGTTGGGCGCTATTTTGGCACCTACGGATGCTGTCGCCGCCTTGAACATTACCAAAGGGATGAAATTGAGCTCGCTTACCAATACCGTATTGGAAGGAGAGAGCCTATTGAACGACGCGTCGGCACTGGTGGCTTTTAAATTTGCACTGGCGGCACTTTTTGGTGCTTCTTTTGTGCTCTGGGAAGCATCACTTTCGTTTGTGACGCTACTGATCGGCGGTTTTCTTGTGGGTTTTGTGTTCAGCAAAATGCTTGGTTTTGTGCTGAAGCTTATCCGCGACAACAGCACTGCCGTGTTGAGTTTAGTACTGCTATCACCTTTTGTGGTCTATTTGCTTGCTGAGCATGTTCACGCTTCGGGCGTCATAGCGGTGGTCACGCTAGCCTTTGGCCTGTCGAAGCTTAGTGCAGCACGATTTCCAGAACGGCTGAAAGTGCAATCGGAACATATATGGGATATGATCAGTTTTTTGTTGAATGGCTTAATCTTTATTCTGATAGGTTTGGAGTTGCCTATCGTGGTGAAGAAATTGACCAGCGAGCAGCTGCTGACCTATGGTGGTATTGCTGCTATCATTACCGTGACGGCGCTGTTGGTGCGGACGCTAAGCGTTTTTCTACATCGGAAGAGATTGCATAAGGCCTTTCAACACGCACAAAATAACAAGCGTGCCCGCGCTATTCCCGAATCGATTCTATTAAGTGTGCAGGAAAGCATGATCATCAGCTGGTCAGGCATGCGCGGCATCATTTCCCTGGCGCTGGCCATCGGCCTTCCGCATGTTTTAAAAAATGGACAGGCTTTTCCCATGAAAGATGATATTATCTACATCACCACGGTAGTCGTACTACTGACCATTGTGGGGCAAGGATTGCTCTTACCTTTTATTGCACGACCGAAAAGTTAAGGAGCAAGGTCTGTCGTTTTCGTCGTGCGTAAAAAGAGGAACTATTTGCCTGATAGGGTAAAACCCAGATTATCGAGGCAAGGCGATGACGGCCCGATCGAAATCAAATTTTTTCTTGTTGCTGGAAAGGATTTTTTTGTCGATGCTTTCCTTGTCCGTCGTAAAAGCCACGTTCTCGTTGTCAAAGTGCCAAGTTCCTACGTAATTTACGGTGTTAGGAGACACGGTAAATGTGTAGCGAGCATTCGCGATCGTGTGATCATCCTGTTCGGACTGGGACGTCAATTCAATAACTCTATTCTTGTAGATAGGTTCCACAAAAATCTTACCTCCATACCATTTACTTGCTATCCATTGGTAATTCAAAATAGCATACCGACCTGCTTTGATAAAATAAATAAATGGGTTTTCTTTTGAAGATTTAATAGCCGGTTTTACCGAAAATGTAAAAATCTCTCCGCTATCGAGATTTATGACACGAATGTCTTGCTGAAAGCCACCGCTGGTGAAGCCGAGACGTTGTATAAAGTTGCCGTAAATGATCCCCTTATCGTTGGGGATACTTTCGTATTTACCTATACGCTCTAGTTGTTCATATTGCTGGCCGTAAGACATGCTCGTAAAAATAGCGAGCAAGAAAATTGGTAACAAAACAGCACGATATGTGATGGTTTTCATGTTTATTATTTCAAGGGGTTAATACTGTTTTTGCGACTTATTGATGCAAAGATAAATAACTTCCTGAGTTAACGATGCTGTTTATTTTTAATTTCTAAAGCCATTTTCTTACGTGCTCTACCTCATCTGCAAATTGTGCGGAAAAAGATTTCAGACGCGCTTGCAACAAGGCCTTTCGACCATCGACGCTACGGGTGAATAGTAAAGTGGTAGATCCGACTTTCTTGGTCCATTGTTTTTGAAAATGCAGCGCATTTTCTTTGTTTTTACCAATTACTTCGGGGAGGGCATGATAGTCCAACTGCTTTTTGCCGCGTGCTGTGCGATGTTCGCGCGTAATTAAATAGCGTGGATTATCAATTGGATCTACCAGCTCTTGCAGGGCTTTGATGAAGATCGATTTTTCGAAAGTGCTACCACCATTCAAGTGGCAATACACAGCTCCAGACTGGTCTACATGGGCGTCGACCGAAAGCTGTGATGCATCGGTATGGATCAGATCGGCTTCGACGAGTGTGGTAAGCAGCGCCTCCGCAATATGCTGTATATCCTTCGATATATCGCGGTAGCGACTGTAAAGCAGTAGTGCGAAATAGGCCAGTCGGCCAAACAAAACCATACCGCTCAAAGCGATACTCAGTAGTGCCCAGGCACATACCGCTGAAACAATTGGTTTATTGCAAAGTGAAGTTATAGATTGTGATCGATTCTTTTGCAAACTGCAGCTGCTTTTTTTGCTGTATATGCCGTTTTTCGGATACGTGAACCACCTCTGTATCTTTCGCGGCTAAGGTATTTGTTGCATCCAGGCTACTTGACGAATAGCAGATCTTACTGGTTACCTCCTTCAACGTCGCATTTTTTAAGAGAAGCGGTGCGTGTATCTCTTTGGAGCTCCTATTGACGACAAACAGGGTCAACATCTTACGCTCGCGATCGATGGTAGCCGACAGGTCGAGCGCGGCGATACCATCGGTTAACATGGGAGTTTGGCTTTCTGCAACAAGAGCTTCGCCAAGCCCGTATTTTCTGTATGCTTGCAGCGGGTAGAAGATGGTTTGTTTGACAGAACCATCTTTATCGGTCATGATAGGTGCTAAGATATTGACCATTTGTGCCCAGTTGGCGATGCCGATTGTTTGTGCTTGTCGTTGAATAACCTGTAGAAAACTAGCTGTGGCCAAAGCATGGCGCCAAGTATATTGATTAGTGGTGCCGTATGGCGGATCTTGTTTTTCCCAAATGCCCCATTCATCGAAAGATAGCTTAAGGGGCCCTTCCCGATGTGGGAATCGATACCACTCGCTCCACTTTTGAACGGTATCGCTGTAATTTTTTCGGATGAAACGGCCCAAGTGTTCGATCTCGCTTTCGGCAGTTGCGATTTTTTCGAAGATCGAAAAAGGCTTGTTGGGGCTGGTATTCACGTAGTAATGGTAGGATAGATAATCAACCGCATTGCCGATTCCGTCCAATATCGTTTTGTTCCAGTGCTCGTTCATGGCTTCACCATTGGCGATCAATTTAATGCTCGGGTCGGTCAGTTTCATCAGTTTGATGAAATGCCACACATCTTTGACGTAGTCGTTTGGATCTTGGTGCCTACCGGCGTCCGGCTCCGCACCCTCTTCATTGCCCAATGCCCAATACTTTACCTGAAAAGGTTCAGCATAGCCGTGTGCACGACGCAAGTTGGCGTAATAGGTGTTTCCTGTTCCATTGCAATACTCCACCCAGTTGGCGGCTTCCTCGGCCGTGCCAGTAGAAAGATTGACGACCAAACATGGCTCTGCCTGCAGCTCTCTACAGTATTCGATAAACTCGCAGGTGCCAAATTGATAGCGGTCTGTACCTCCCCAAATGAGGTTTTTCTTGGCTTTACGTTGCTCTTTCGGGCCGACACCATCTTCCCAATGAAATGTTTTGACGACCGTGCCTCCCGGGAAGCGAAGAGTCGTGGGCTGTAGTTCCTTCGCCTTGGCCAGCACATCTTTTCGAAACCCACGATGATCAGACAGCGAGCTGTTTTCTTCATAAATACCACCATCGATGCAGCGCCCTATATATTCAATAAACTGCCCGTACACCAACGGATTAATTTTGCCTAGACTTTGGTCGGCATCAATACTGATTTGGTTTTGTTGCGCAAAAAGTACAGTATGAAAAAGGAAGAGAAATACAGCTACAATAAGATTCTTCATAAATATTTTTTACGGTTGAGATTGTCAAGCGTAAATATATCAAAATCTAACGTAATGTGTCCCCTGCAGGGCAGAAAGGATGCCGATCCGCCGAAAAAGACTACCTATTGTTTGGATATTCTTGGATCCATCGGAAGCCCTGTTTCTTTAATTCAAAGTCTGTTGGATTTATCTTGATCAGCTTAATCTCTTCGGTCTCGTTTTCCCAGATCTTCCGTAGGCGGATGTTTCCGTTCTCTTCCAGCTGGTAGTCAAATGTAAAGTTGTTTAAGGATATCGTGCGTTTGGCGGTATCGAGTTGAATTTGCTGACGGATGGGTTGATAGTCGATGTCGCGTACTGTTGCCGAACCCTCAAATTCAAAAACAATGCTCCGCCAAGTTGCTGGAATGCTTTCGTGTAGATTGTCATCGGGAGTAATGCGGTAGATGCCGTGCAGCGGTGATTTTTTATAATACTGTTGTATTAATTGATTTCGTTGTAAGGTTGATGTTACCTGCGTAATGCCAAAGATCAGCATCAATATTGCTTTTGTAGTATAGATGATGATTCTCTTTCGCGGGTTATCGAAGATAGGATCTCGTTGGCTTACCAATGTCGCTGCTTCTCCTTTAATAAGCAATTGATACAATGCTTGGAGATGCGGTATCAAGAGAAATAACGCCAAGACGAACAATGCGGTAGATAGCATTTTGACAGGTACATCAAAGAAATAGTTTACACTCATGACGTTGATGGCCGTAGCTACGGTTATTAGCGCGCCCAATACCACCGTTTTCCGAAAGAAAAGAAATGCACTAAGCACCTCGACTAGACCAACAAAAAAGCTATATTCCTTTGAAAAACCAAAAAATGTCCATGCAAGCCCCATGGGTGAAAATTCGCCCAGCGGCTCCATAAGCCGATGCAAGGTAGGCGGGGGCATTTGTGCGTGCATCATTTTGATGACGCCGTAATTGATCAACATGCAGGCTAAATAATAGCGGACAACCACTCTTAGCCAATAATGACAGGTATTGTAACTTTTTCTTTTTCGATCCAAAATAGACCATACTATGGAACCTATTGCGGCTATGACTACCATGATAAACAACAGTACCCAGCTAAACGATGTATCGCCGCTGCCATTTGGAAGAATTTTAAAATCGTACTGATAATGCAGGATATGTTCGGAAAACCAGGGTACAAACTGCTCAACAAGTTTCATGACCGGTTGTGTGATGACCGTGAAGAAAGGAAATGCCCCGTTGTTCATGAGCAATACAAAGGCTAGGATCAAGATAAATGCAAATCGAAAGCTGATCTTCGCGGAGAATGTCCAAGCGGCTGTATTTCGGGAAACGATTTCGGTCATAATTCTTACGAGCTTTTAATAAAAGTATAAAATTATGTGCGATATTCTTCTATCGATTATTAATTATCATACTTCTTCCGTGAAGAGAATGTCTGCTTCAAAGAGGATGACCAATGTCTTTTGGGGGAAGGCGCAAACATTATGATTGATAGTATCTAACAAGATGTTATAAAAAAGCCAGATGCATGGTAAGTACAGCATCTGGCAAACAATATATGGGAAATGGTTGGGCAATTGTTTAGGGATAGGTGGTTACCACTTTGCTCAGTTTCCAACCGTCTTGGGTTTGATTAAGCGTGATGTAATCGACACGTACAAAGTGATCAAAAGTCATGGTGGTTTTAGCAACACAGGTAGATCCCGTCTGATCCAATATTTCATAGCTTGTTTTGCAATCGAACTTGGCACCTGCACTTTGCTTTAAGAATTTCATGTATTGCTTTTTGGTGAAGCTGTCGTTGTTGGCGCTGTTGCGGTATTCAAAATCTTCTGCGAAAATGTATTTGTTCAACGTCGGGTTACCCAGTGCAGCAGACTCTAGATAAACACTGATGATGCTTGTCGAGTCAAATTTTTTAAGTGGATTAGATGTTTCTGTAGCGAAAGCGCTAAACGAAGCGATCATAATGAATGCACTGATGATGGAGATTACTGTTTTTTTCATGGCGATGTGTGTTATGTTTTTATTTTAATTTCTTATTTGATACTTCAAAGGTAGGCGAACAGCGCGCTACAGCCTATGGTAATTAGACCAGCTTGCCTGTTTTCTCGGCGAATACCGGTAATGCATCGGTTAAGGTTAATTCCCTTTGGAAGGCAGCATGAGAGCGGTTGCTTAGGAAGCGTTTGTTAATAAGCGAGTTGTCGATTGCTCGCCGTATAAAAATAGATTATCTTTGCGGCGTGAAAGAGGATAATAAGTCGGCTAGGAAGTTTAAGCGTAAGAATTTCCTGTTGTTTCCTGTAGGCGTTTTACTGTTGATGCTGGTAGGAGGCCTGATCTTGCAGGTGATTTTTAATCGTTTGACGGAGTTGAACAGGAAAATGCTGCGCGATATCGCCAATGAGAAAGCTTTGGCGGTACAAAAAGAGTTTGATCTGTTGGAGCAACGTTTAAGTTGGTTTCTTGTGCAGGCAGAGGGGCAGGATCAACAGACCATTCAGGCTTACCTGCAGAAGGATACCATTCTGTACACTTTCTTGACCTTGGCTCCGCTGGATTCCAACCCGAAGTCGGAAGATTGGAAGAAGAACTTACAGTACCGGTTGCCCTATGTGATTCGTTCGAAGGATCGCCGCTTGCAGGTGCTTCTCGACCTTAGAAAGTTTAATACCTATTTTTGGGTTGGTGGCAGTGGACATGCCTATTTCGAGATTGTTTCACCGGATAACTTCTTTTTGATGCATCCCGAACTGTCACAAGTAGGAAAGGCCAATCCTATACATACAGCGTTGAAGCGAGATTGGCAAGATACGATCGTGCTGTCGAACTACCTCCAACTGGATGCATTAAGGCGCAGTGTATCGCTGAAAGGTATATTTGCCAACGCACAGTTGGCAACGAGCGTACCGCTGCTCATCACCGCAGATGAAACTCAAGAAATATTAAACCTCAGTATGCTGCTTGGTATCGGTTTTTTGGTTATCACCATTACTTTTTTGCAGATCATCTACCGGAACAAGAGGCGAGTACAGCAATTGGAGATCGAGCAATCCGAACTGTCGCGAGAACAGGCCACGATGCGCTTCGAGCGATTGCGCGAGCAGATGAACCCACATTTCTTATTTAATGCCTTGGGCTCCCTGCAACAGTTGATTGCTAAAGATCAGGAGCATGCCAAGCGCTTTGTGGGTAAGATGGCCAAGGTATATCGGAAGATGCTGCAAGACGACCGCTCGGGATGGTCGAGCCTAGAAGAGGAACTGGCCTTGGTGCAAGCCTATTTCTTCCTGCAAGAGGTACGCTTTGCGAAAGCATTGATGCCGATAAACTATGTTATTCCGCCTGCGGCATTGAAAAGACAAATCCCTCGCTTGAGTTTACAAACTTTAGTAGAAAATGCCATAAAGCATACGGTGTTCACGCGGGAAGAGCCCTTGGAAATAGAAATTATTGTTGTTGATGATCAGGTATTGGTGAAAAATCGATACCGGCCGCGGATGACCACCGAAACGGAAACAGGTGGCTATGGTTTGGAATATATCGCATCCATGTATCGATATGTGGAGCTGGAAGGTTTTTCTTACGAGGTGGACAACGGCTTTTTTGTGTTGCATCTGCCGCTTCGATAGTGTCTGTTTTTTCTTCCCCTAAATGTGCGGATTCACTCCCTTAATACACGGATTCACGGAAATCACATTGCCTTTTTAAATATTTGTGAGCACTTTTAGCGCTTGAATGACGCATTAACCTTACCGATAACGTAATGAATAATAAACAGATAAAGCAGCTGTCGCGCTTCGTGGGGCTCGCCGTATTTTGTACCACGGCATTCCAGTCCTGCGGCGTGGTGCCTGCATTTATATGGAAAAAGAAAGACGCCCAGATTGTGGCTGTGGCCGATAGTAGCAAGGATGAAAAGGGTGTTGCCTATCAAAAATTGATCAAAGACGCTCGTGTGGATTCGGGTATGTTTCGCATCATCAGTAAAAAGGGGGAGTACTACTTTGAGATACCCCGTACTGCATTGGACAAGGATTTCCTGATGATACACAAAATATCATCGGTACCATTGGCCATAAACGAGGCCGGCGTTAATAAAGGGATGAACTTTGAGAACAAAGTGATCCGCTTTAGCCTAAAAAAAGAAGGCAAGGAAGTTTGGGTAGGCGAGATCGATCCGAAGATTGAAGTGCCAAACCAAGATGCCATCGCCAAATCGGTTTCCGATAACTACCGCTTATCCTATATCGAATCATTTAAAGTAGAAAGCTACAATAGCGATTCGTCTAGCGTCGTGATCAAAGTGAACAAAGTATTTGATGGCACCGAAAAGAGCTTTGCGGACGTATTTTCAAATTTAGGATTGGGGACTTCACCAAAGACATCGCTCTCTGGTATTGAACAGATAAAATCTTTTGACAACAATGTGGTGGTGCGATCGATGTACAGCACCAAGGTGACAGAAGGAAACGAATCCATACCGATTTCTATTGCCGTGACGACAAATATCTACGCCCTGCCAGAACAGCCTATGGTGCCACGCTTCGCCGATCCGCGCGTAGGCTTTTTCAGTACCGAGCGCTGGTATTTTTCTGATAAACAACAGGAACTTGATAAGCGCAATTTGGTAACGCGCTGGCGTTTAGAACCAAAGGAAGAGGATAAGGAACGTTACAGAAAAGGGGAGTTAGTGGAGCCTAAGAAGCCCATCGTGTTTTATCTCGATCCGGCTACGCCAAAACAATGGAGGAAGGAAATTATTGCTGGTGTGCACGATTGGCAGCAAGCCTTTGAAGCCGCTGGCTTTAAAAACGCCATTATTGCGAAGGAAGTGGCCGATACCACGGCTTTCGATCCCGATGATGCGAATGTATCGTCTATTGTGTATGCAGCATCGGCACAGGCCAATGCGATGGGACCTTCGGTGGTAGATCCGCGCTCGGGCGAGATTTTGGAGGCTGATGTTATTTGGTGGCATAACGTGATGACTATTTTGAACAGCTGGATGCGTATACAAACCGGTGTTGTGGATACAGCGGCACGTGGTAATGCTTTTTCCGAAGAAAAGATGGCGCATGCTATTCGTTTTGTGTCATCCCATGAAATAGGGCATACCTTAGGATTGATGCACAACATGGGGTCTTCGTCGAGCATTCCCGTGGATTCGCTTCGCTCGCCATCCTTTACGGATCGTATGGGTGGTACAGCGACGTCCATTATGGACTACGCCCGCTTCAACTACGTTGCGCAGCCCGAAGACGGCGTAAAGACAATTACACCCGTTATTGGCCTCTACGATAAGTATGCCATTGCATGGGCTTACCGCTGGTATGATGTGAAGACACCTTGGCAGGAGCTGCCCACGCTACGCAAAGAAATAGAGCAGCACCAGCACGATCCACATTACTGGTATGGCGAACAGCAAGACGGTAAGAATATCGTCGATCCGCGTTCCCAGTCGGAAGATCTTGGCGATAACGCTATGCTGGCGGGTGCCTACGGATTACGTAATTTAAAACGGATCATGCCCCGTATCGTTGATTGGACAACGAGTTCGGGAGAGGATTACTACCGCGCGGGCAAGCTTTACATGGGCGTTATTGGGCAATGGTATACCTATGCCGACCATGTGATCAACAACATAGGCGGCATTTATTTGGAAAATCCCGTGTTGGGCGATCAAAAGGATGCCTATCGTCCGGTAGATCGCGCCAAGCAGATTGAAGCGCTAAGCTATGTAAAAGAGCAGGTATATCGTTTGCCGGAATGGCTCTTTGTGCCAGAGTTGATGACCAAAACGTTTCCATTGCGGGATAGCCCTATCGGTAGTTTCGAATATGCACCCTACAATTTGCAACGCGAATTTCAATATAGCTTGCTTTTCAGTTTGGTGAAAGATGAGCGTTTGCTACGGATGATTGAGATGGAGCAACTGTTTGGCCGGAAACGGGCTTGGAGTGCCGAAGAATTTTTGCAGTCGGTGCGTGAGGAAGTCTTCGCGTCGACCTTGAGAAAACAATCCTTGGATCTTCGCACACGTATGTTGCAACAAAACTATGTGGATGTATTGATGGTGTCGACCAACAAAGCCATGGAAAAAATCAACGACAAGAAGCTTACTGAGGTAGACCTATTCTTGCAACAGGCGCATCCGCATATTTGTGCCCTACATGGCTTAGGCGATGCCGCAAGACAGGCGCGCAATGTACATGTGGGCAGCATGGCAAGAACCTCCGATATGTTGATGTTGAAGCGGACGGAGCTCTTGGAAATCTACAAATTGTTGGATCGGGCACGACAAACTGGCGATAAGGCTACAAAAGCACATTATGAAGATCTGCTGATGCGCATAGCCGTGACATTGCCTATCGCAAAAAAATAAATTACTTAATACCTAACGTGAATGAATAGATTACTTATGCTGTTTGTGCTTTTTTGCTGCAACGTTGCTAGCGCACAAACAGCGACTCAACTGGAGGGACGCGTGTTGGACGCGACCACAAACAAACCGATTATTGGTGCCACCATTATGGTGGAAAATACGGCAGTAGCTGAAGAGACTGGCGTCGCCGGACAGGTACAGCAGTCGGCGCTGGGCGTTATCACGGATGAAAAAGGTGCTTTTACCTTAAGTATTCCGAACGGCGTGCGCTTTGTGACGGTATCGTTTATGGGCTACGAGAAGCTACGGGTGGCCGTCTATGCCGGCAGTAAAACGCTATTACTACAACCCAGTGGCGAATCATTGGAAGAAGTGATTGTGACGGGTTATACCGATATCAAGAAAAGAAAAAATACGACAGCCTACAATAAGATTGACATGGATAAAATCCGGCAGGCTGGCGTGTCGAGTGTAGAGCAGATGTTGGAGGGGCAGGTTGCCGGTATGCAGTTCTCGAATTTAAGTGGTGGCCCCAACGGCATGTCGCAGATCCGTATTCGTGGTACAGTGTCCATGAACGGCACGCAAGATCCGTTATGGGTGTTGGATGGACTGCCAATAGAGGGGACAGCAATGCCCAACCGATTGGATAAAGACAATATCAACGACCTTCGTAATTTGCCTATCGCGGGCTTGAACCCCGATGATATACAGGATATCACCGTTTTGAAAGATGCCGCAGCGACCTCTATTTATGGTGCTCGCGCGGCAAATGGGGTGATCGTGATCACCACGAAACGCGGTAAGAGTGGCCCAGCGCAGGTGAATGTTTCTGCAAATAGCTTTATCGCGGAGCGCCCCGATTTTAGTCGCTTGAATCTTATGAATGCCTCGCAGAAGGTGGATTTCGAATTGGCGATGGCTGGTCGTTCTGATTTGGACTACCGTGCAGGAAAAGGTGCCATAGCACGCTTGTTGACCGCCGGCAATGAATGGGATGTCTTTCGCAATGGCGGACTGTCGGCACTTTCATCGGCAACGCAGGAATCTATTCTTGCACTGCGTAACCAAAACCATAGCTGGGGTGAATCCCTGTTTCGCCAATCAGTGAACCAGCAATATTCCGCTTCGATCTCCGGCGGTACAGAAGGACACCGCTACTATATCTCGGGCGGCTTCTACGACGAGAAGGGCAGCGTGTATAATGTGGATATAAAACGCTACACCTTGACCTTTAACAATGATTTTCGGATCAATAGCCGTTTTAAAGGTGGACTTAATCTTTTGGGATCGGCAACGAATCGCCAAAATCCGGTTCAAGATGCAGATGGTTTTAACAATCCAACGTATTACGCCCGTTCAGCAAATCCCTATCTACAGATTCGGGATGCCAATGGTGCTTTTATCTATGATCCAGATATCGAAGGTGCGGATGCTGATGCCGTCTATATTCCTTTTAATGCAATCGAAGAACGAGAAAACACGCGCTACACATTGGCCAACAAAAGCTTGAAAGCCATTACCTATCTGCAATATGATATCTTGCACAACTTATCTTTGCGCACCGAATTGGGCATGCAATTGGAAGAAATTGGCACCGAGCGGTTCCGTGATCAGGAATCCTATAGCGCGCGAAAATTACGTCAGACGACACGTTACTACGATTCTGCGACGAAAACTTACAAGTATTTTCTGCCAGTGGGAGGTATCATTGAAAATACCCATAACAGCGGTTTTCAATATAACTGGAAATCCTTCTTGACCTACAACAAGGAATGGGCATCGAAGCATGAGCTGGAACTGATGGGCGGAACGGAGCTTCGGCATACAAATAACAGTATGATCGCAACGAAAGGTTTTGGCTACAACCCAGTGACCTTAACAACGCAGACCATTCTTTTTCCGAATAGCAACGACCTCAATAACGCAAACTTTAGACCCTACGCAAAAACTATAGGCGAGACCTCGTTTGCATCGTTTTACGCAAATGGTACCTACACCTTCGATAAGAAATATAATGTATATGGTAGCATCCGCTACGATGGCTCTAATATGTTTGGTGTAGATCCCAAATACCGATTTTTGCCCATATGGTCTTTATCGGGCTCTTGGATAGCTTCTGAGGAAGAATTCATCAAGGCGATTCCAACCATTTCTAATTTGCGCCTGCGCGCCTCTTATGGTGTACAAGGAAATATAGACCGGAATACCTATCCTTTTATTGTTGGAAGCTACGGCACTGGCTCGTTGTTGCCCGGCACCAACGAGCAAACCATCGTTGTGAATACTCCTGCTAACGATAAACTACGCTGGGAAAGAACGCAATCTTGGAATGCGGGGATCGATCTTGGATTATGGAAGGATCGTCTGAATATTACCGTAGACTATTACAAGCGCCAAAGTTCGGATGTGATCGGCAACAGCCAGTTGGCATTGGAGAACGGGTTTGAAAATGTGAGTCGCAACTGGGCGGGAATCAGCAACGAAGGGGTAGAACTGACTATTTCCAGTCGAAACGTGGAGACTACTCGTTTCAGTTGGAGCACCGACTTCAATATTGCGCACAACAGCAATAAGTTGACAAGGGTGTTGGCCAATCCAAAATCCTATGTGTTGGACAACCAAGAAGGTTACCCCGTCAATTCTCTTTTCGTGCTACAAACGGCAGGGCTGGACGCCAATGGGCTGGTGCAATTTAAAGGTGCTGATGGCAACCCCATCGCCTTTGAACAATATTACGGACTGTATGATCCTTGGGCAGACTTTCTACCTGGCTACACCGTGGCAAACACGTTGACCGCTGCTGACTACCGCAGTAAATTTAAGTACATGGGCAATATGGATCCGCGCTTCATCGGTGGGATGACCAACCGGTTCAAGTTAGATGCCTTTGATCTTGCCGTGTCTGCTGCCTTCAACCTGGAAAAATGGGTGCGTAGAACGCCTTCGTACAATCCTGCACAGGTGGACCGCGGCTCGAACCAGTATACGGAACTTTTTGATGCCCTTGAAGGTTCGCAATTGCCTGCCATTGGCAGCGATAATATCGAGCTTAATGAGCGCTGGATGGCTTACAGCTGGATGAACGGCAATGATCCAGTCAACTCGGTTAGGTATTACGATATCTGGGCGAAGAAGATGAGCTATGTGCGCATCAACAGCATTCGCCTTGGCTACACCTTACCGTCGAGTATAGGCAAACGCATCGGGGCGAGCAGTGTGCGCTTTAATGTAGAAGGTCGGAATTTATTCGTCTTCGGTACCGACTACGACGGGTTCTTTGATCCGGAAACGTATGGCGACTTATATGCGCAGCCCATAACAAAGTCGTTTACATTTGGTGTTTCCGCTCGTTTTTAATCTTTAGCATTGCATAACATGAAAAAAAATAGTTTATATATAATTTTACTAGCCGTGGGCGCCTTGTTTTCCGCTTGCGATAAGTATTTGGATATACAACCGGTGGGCACTGTAGTGCCCAGTACCGAAGCCGACTTCCGAGCTTTGTTGACCAGCGGCTACACGAACTTTCCAACACATAAGGCGCTGCTTAACCTACGCACAGATGAGTTGTTGCTGGATGAGTATTCCACCGATTTCTCCGTGTTAAAGGATATTTATCTGTGGAACGATCAGAACCCGGATCCGGTGACGCGTGCATACCCCTGGGTAGATTTTTACAAAAGTATCTTCTACGCCAATCATATTTTGGAGGAATTGGATACCAAAGTAGGAGTTACCTCGGAGGCCAAGCAGATCAAGGCGGAGGCGTTCCTATTACGCGCATATGCCCATTTTGAGTTGCTGAATTGCTATGCTGAACAATATAGCGAAGCCAATAAATCTAAAAAAGCCATTCCGCTCGCGGATCATATTGATTTGGAACAGCGCTTTCGGCCTGCAACGATAGCGGAAACTTATGCGTTGATTCTTGCTGATATAGCTAATGCACAAGAACTGATGCAGGTAGCGGATCAGCCGAGCATGTATAAATATCGCTTCAGCAATCGGGCATTACACGCATTCAAATCGCGCGTACACTTATACCGTAGCGAATGGGATCTAGCGCTTAGCGAAGCAAACAAGGCCTTGGCTATTAATAATAAACTGGAGGATTTAAATCTTGGAAGCGCTTTGCTGCCGAATGATTTTGAATCGGTGGAAGCCATTATGTCTTTGGATGCTGTAGGTCTACCTGTCGTTTCTACCAGCTCTTATATTGCGCCGACGCTATTGTCTAGCTATGACCAAGCCAGTGACAAGCGATTCACGCGTTACTTTGCTAAAGCTGGTAGCAATTACGTTTCAAGTAAAGGTGGTAACGATCGCTATAACGTCAGCTTCCGTAATGGCGAACTATACCTCATCGTAGCAGAAGCGAGTTTACAACTGAACCGTAGGCAGGAAGCTGTGGACGCTTTGGGAACGCTGTTGAGAAATCGCTTAACGGCGGCGGCTTTTTCCGCGCAAGCGTTAGTTATGGCCAATATGGATCGCGCAGCATTGCTGGAGCTTGTGAAGGCAGAGCGCAAACGCGAGTTGGCGCTGGAAGGTTTACGCTGGTATGATTTGAAACGAGGCGATCGTCCACGGATTGTACACCAAATTTTTGGACAAGAGCAAGTTTTGGAACAACAGGATCCTCGCTATATTATTCGCTATCCACAAGAAGCAATCGATAATAACCCTGAGCTGTTGTAAGAATAAAAGATTCTGCATGACACATCCTCTTTTCATTCGTTGAAAAGAGGATTTTTTTTTACTTTCACAGCATGGTATGGCATATGCTGATCGTGGAGGATGAAGACTGGGCTTGGGAAAGCCTACGGGATATGCTATCACAACTATTGCCCCATAATATCCCCCAGCTAACGCACCTTAGCACCGTGCGGGAGGCTGTAAGGTGGCTGGAAAAGAATAAAGTCGACTTAATTTTCATGGACGTGCACTTGGCCGACGGACTGAGCCTCGATATTTTCAAACAGGTGCAGGTAAAGGCTCCCGTGATCTTCAGCACAGCCTATGAAAACTACGCGTTTGATGCTTTCCAGCATCAAGGATATGCCTACCTGCTGAAGCCTTATGATATTGATGATCTAGAAAAAGCCTTGCATAAAGTTCGGCCGCTACTGCCACAGGATTCGCCAACCTATAAAAATCGCTTCCTTGTAAAATATGGCATTCATTTAAAATCCTTGTCCGTCATCGATATTGCCTATTTTATGGCGGAGGATAAAACGCTTTATGCGGTGGAGAAGGATGGCCATGCCTATATCATTGAAGAATCGTTGATGGGTTTGGTCGGTAAACTTGATCCAGAGATGTTCTTCCAAATAAACAGAAAGTTTGTGATTCAGATTAATGCCATTCGCTCTATGCTAAAGATCAGCCGAGGACGTATCAAGTTGGAACTGCATCCCGCAACGACCGTAGAAGTGATCGTCAGCGAGGACCGCTCGCAGCATTTTCAGCTGTGGTTAGATAAGTAGTTATTATCTTGTAAATAGCTTTTTGCGCATCAACAATGGGGTTAGGATTCGAGTTAAGCAGGTCTTATCTTTGCGCGAGTAGTTTTCGTAGTAAAACAATCTGCCCTAAGTGATAGTAGCTATGTTCCAACACACCTTCTATATTACGCAGGTAGTTTCCATACCTCTCATCGAAAAAAGGCTTTTTCCATTGTTCATCTTCAAAATTTTCTATTTCGCTGGCGAATTTTTCGGCATGAACAAATAGCTTATCGCGAAGACCATCCCAATCGCCAGCCGAAGCAATAGGGGGAAGGTCGAAACTGAATTGATCTTGGATTGTCAGCTCGCCGGTTTTGAAGGCTTGAAGAATACCCTCTACGTAGTAATTGATATGAAAGGTAAGTGCAGCAATGCTATTTAATTGGTCGATTTGCTGTGTCGCCTGCCGCCAATCTACAAGGCTAAGCGCTGCTTTGTAATTGCTATTGGCAATGAATGTTCCGCTGAGGAAAACTTCGCGGATCCTGTCTGCTAAATCTCTTGATAGCGTTTCCATGTTTGTAATTATGCTGTTTACTATTAGTTCTTTTATCGGTTAAACAATCCAAAAGTGATGTTGTTTACTTGAATCCACAGAGGTAGTGATTGGTTTTTGAAATGTGTAGTACTTCATAACAATGTAATTTATTTTTTTTTATATTTTCGCGTAAATTATTAAATCTATGATGTCTAATTTTTTAGGTATGCGATATGATGTTGTTAACGTTTAAGATCACAAATCAATATGAAGAAAAATCTTCTAGCTGCAGCTTTGCTAATTGGGACTGCAACTACTGTATCAGCTCAAAGCACATTTGGCGTGCGAGCTGGGCTAAACCTCGCGACGGAGTATGCCAAACAAAACAATCAATCTTCCACAACTAAAATTGCGCCGTCTTTTCACATCGCAGGTTACTATGATGCAAGGGTGTCACCAGGATTTTCTATCCAAAAAGTCTAGCGAAAAAACTTCTTTTCCTGTTTTTTAATACCCATATCAGTTCGGTAGGATGCCGTTGTGCAAGTTGGTTTGGGCCAAATTTTCCCCAGGCAAAGCCCATTTCGTTATGCCCTTGGCTAAGGTCGACAATAGTCCAATCGTCGCCAACAAAGGTCGATAGAAACTCCATGTAGTCGGGCCGTTGTTCGATGAAATCGGTTTTGGAAAGGAAGTCATTCTGCTGTTCCCAGACAGTCATTACCGTATTAATCTGGAAGTTTTCGATGTAATTGTCTTCGGGATTTTGGTGAAAGTCGAACAATTGCTGCAGGTATTCATTGAGGCTTTGCGCATGCACAATAAAAACGGCCGGATCGTGGCAGGCAAAGAATACCTTGCCCAAGTTTCCATCACTGTCGATATCAAGCACCCAATAGTTTCCGAAACCATCATGCCCTAGCGTAATAGAATTGGGAGATAGTTCCCAAAATCCAAATTCGTCGATCGAGTCAAAATAAACCATACTGAAAACTGGGCTGTCCCATCCACGGGTTACGCGCAATATCTCGATGAGTTCATCCGCAATAGTGTTGTTGGGAAATGATGTTCGAAGGGCTTCGATTTCCGCATCGCTCAGTGGAGCCTGAAAATCCAAGGTATAGCTTTCTCCATCTTGGTCAAGGAAAGCGTTTTTTTTCAATGTGTGTATTATCTCTAGGTTCGTCATACCGTTCCATTAAAATAACTTCCCTATATAAGGTAGAAGTTCCCGATGAAATTCTAATATACAAAACAGCTTGGTTTATAGCAAGCGTGCGGCTCTTGAAAGCGCGCTAGTTGACATATGCAGGCGGCTAAAAATGTAAATATCGACAAGCTAGATTGTAAAAGTAAACTTATAACCCTATTTTAGCTTGCCAAAACCAATACGATATATACCGCTTTATGCCATTGTTAGGGAAGTTGTTGCTGCTGTTTATACCTTTATATGTTATGGCCTATGCTACTTTTGCGCAGCAAGGACAATCCTACTACTTTCAACATATCAACAAAAAGAACGGTTTATCCCAAAATACGGTAAACACGATTTTACAGGACCAACAAGGATTCATGTGGTTCGGCACAAAGGATGGGTTAAACAGGTATGATGGTGTATCGACAAAAGTGTTTAAAGATAATAGTACAAGCAAATATGGGTTAAAACATGCATTCGTCACTACGCTGTTTGAAGAGCAAAAAGGCTCAATTTGGATAGGTACGGACGTTGGACTTTATATTTATACGCCGACTTATGAACGCTTCACACGCTTTGTGGAAAAGGCAGATGACGGCGCAGTTATCAGCAAGACCGTCAACAAGATTGTTAAAGGTGTAGGTACGAATGACGTATATATTGCCGTACATGGGCAAGGGCTTTTTATGTTCGAAACCGTGCTGAAGCGGCTAAAACATTATGCCTTTGATGAAAAAGGGCCGGTGCGAGATATACAAACAGACCGTCGTGGGCGTATCTGGATCAGTTTTTACCGAGGACTCTACTATTCTGATGATCAGTTGGCCACATTAAGACCTTATCTTGATCAGAACAACAGGGAACCCTTCAAGGAGGAGGCCGTGACAGCAATCACATGGAGCGATGCGGGGAGGATGTATGTTGGAACGGAAAAAAGTGGGCTTTTTGATGTCGACTTGATCCAGCGAAACCAGCAGAAAGTAGATTTGTCGAGAGGCTCTGATAGGCCTATTTTTGTACGTTGCCTGTATCCCTATGCTGGAGATGAGGTTTGGGTAGGAACGGAAACGGGCATCTATATATACAATAGTGCCCGCAAGACATACAGGCAGTTGCGCCATGACCCTTCCGATCCTTATTCTATCGCTGACAACGCAATCTACTCGCTCTACAGAGATAGAGAAGGAGGAATGTGGGTAGGGTCTTACTTTGGAGGTGTAAACTATTACCCGAAGCAAACCTCGTACTTCGAAAAGTATTACCAAACGAACGTTCCCGGAACACTTCAGGGGCAGCGTGTACGCGAGATACGTGCAGGAAAAGGTGCTGATCTTTGGATCGGAACAGAAGATGCTGGACTTTTCCGTTTCAATCGACAGACGAAAAAGTTCGCACAGCTGGAAGCTAGCCGAGATTTTTCTAATGTACACGGGCTAGCGGTAGACAATGATGATCTTTGGGTGGGTACCTTTTCCAAAGGTGTCCGCGTGATCAACAGCATTTCGGGGGCGGTTCGGTTGTATACGGCAGAGGATAATCCGCGTACCATCGGCGACAATTATGTGTTTTCTATCCTGAAAAGTAAGAATGGTACGATTTATCTGGGCACATCCCAAGGTTTGGTAAGCTATGATAAGCAGTCGGATCGCTTTCAGGATATTGCTGCGCTAAATCATAACTTGATTTACGACATTAAGGAAGATAACGACGGAAATCTATGGATCGCTACCTATACCAATGGGGTGTTTCGCTACGAGCGTAGCCGGAAAACTTGGGAGCACTTCCAGCATAGCGATAAGCAGGGAAGCCTGCCCTATGATAAAGTACTGAGTGTTTTTGAGGATTCCAAGCACAGGATTTGGTTGACAACGGAGGGTAAAGGCTTCTGTCGCTTTGATCCGAAAACAAAGAGCTTCATTACCTATGCCAAGCAGGAAGGGTTGATCAATAGTGTGGTTTATCAGATCACTGAGGATGATAAAGGCTTCTTTTGGTTGACCACCAACAATGGTTTGATTCGCTTTTGGCCGGATGATGGAACGATTAAGATTTTTACCACTGCGAGCGGGATTTTAAGCGATCAGTTTAATTACAAGTCTAGCTTCAAAGCGAAGGACGGTAGTTTGTTGCTTGGCAGTATCAGTGGGCTAATTGCATTTAATCCTAATGATTTTATTGATAACACCTACGTTCCGCCGGTTTATATTACCGATTTCTTGCTTTTCGGCAAGATTCCTGAAGTCGGTGCCCAAAACTCTCCGTTAAAGAGAAGCATACTGTTTTCGGATTCTATTAGCTTGGCACATGACCAAAATCATTTTTCGTTGCGCCTAGCTGCGTTGAGCTATCAGGTGCCACAAGCAAATAGCTTGCAGTATAAACTAGATGGTACGGGAGAAGGCTGGCAACAGGTGAACGAATCTTCATTGATCAACTATTCCAATTTGCCAAGCGGGAGGTACACGTTTCGAGTGCGTGTGGGAAACGACGGAAAAACTTACAATCCAGCCCAACGAACCTTGTTCATCGAAATTAGGCCACCATTCTATTTAACTGTTTGGGCTTTTCTGCTGTACGCAGTGGCTGCCATCGTGATAGGCTATCTGCTGTGGCGTTTCTTTAAGCATCGGGCTAACTTAAAACGATCGTTGTTTGTGCAGCAATTGGAGCAGCAGAAAGAACGCGAAATTCATGATGCGAAGATTAATTTCTTTACCAATATAACCCATGAGATCCGAACACCGTTGACCTTGATTAAAGGTCCATTGGAGAATATCATCATCCAAAACCAGGTGTCGGATGTGGAAACCAAAGATGATCTTTTCGTGATGAAGAAAAATACGGACCGCTTATTGGATCTAACGAATCAGCTTTTGGATTTCAGAAAAACAGAGTTGGAAGGTTTCGGTTTACATCGAACAGCAAACAACATTGGCGAGATCTTATCGGAAATTTACAGCAGCTTTAAACCGCTGATTAAGGAATATAATCGTGATTTTAAATTGCAACTTCCGCCAGCCGAATGTCATGCTGTGGTAGATCGAGAGGCATTCATCAAAATATTAAGCAACCTGTTCAGTAATGCGATCAAGTATGCCGATCGTGATATTATCGTACGTCTGAATGGCGATGACAAGGGAGGACAATTTGACGTTTCTGTGGAGAGTGATGGAGAACCTATTGCGGCGGAATACCAAGAGGACATTTTTAAGCCTTTCAGTCGGGGAAGCCAGCCGGAACATTTGTATCGGCCAGGTACAGGCATTGGCCTACATCTCGCCCGTACTTTAGCGGAACTGCATGGCGGATCCCTTCGCCTCGAAACAGAGGAAAACAAGAATACCTTTGTGCTTACTATACCTTCGGGACTACCATCTGTAAAGGAGTTAATAGCTGAGCCAATCGATAATATGTCGATGACGGCTGTGGAAATTGAAGGCCCAACATATACCTTACTCATTGTTGAAGATAGCTTGGATATGCAGCAGTTTATTCGAAAAACGCTTGCCTCAAAGTATCAGGTTATCATCGCCTCCAATGGAGAAGAAGCATTAACGCTTATTGCGCAACATTTTGTACATATGATCATCAGCGATATCGCCATGCCGAGGATGGACGGTATTGAACTGTGCAAAACATTGAAGTCGGATATACAGTATAGCCATATTCCCTTGCTGCTGCTCACGGCAAAGTCTAGTTTGCAGGCTAAAATCGAAGGCATGGATGTGGGCGCTGATGCCTACTTGGATAAACCTTTTTCTCCTTCCTATCTGTTGGCGGTGGTGGCCAATCTAATCAACAGTAGGGAAAAACTGAAAGATGCGTTTATGCGGAATCCCATGGTGATGTCTAGTTCGGTCATCAATACCGACACAGATAAAGCTTTTTTGAACAATCTCCGCGAGGTCATCTTGCAGAACATACAAAATGCCGATCTGAAGATGGAGGATATTGCCGAATCGATGCATATGAGCCGCGCAAGTTTTTATCGAAAAATCAAAGGATTGGTTGATTTAAGACCAAATGAATACCTGCGGTTGGAAAGGCTGAAAATGGCCGCACAACTTATTAAGGAAAATAAGCACGCTATAGGTGAGGTCTGCTACCTCGTGGGCTTCAACTCACCGTCTTATTTTGCTAAATGTTTCCAAGATCAGTTTGGGATGTCTCCAAAAGACTATAAATAGATAAATTATTGTTTATTAGTTTTTTATGAAATCGTATCATTGAAATTTGATACGATTTTGCTATTTAATGAGACTTTTTTAATAACAAAGATAGGCCGTCTGCTCTAAATTTGTTCCTGTTATTTCATGCTGATGCAGCATAGGGAAACAAGCTACCAAAAACATTATAAACGTATTATTTAAAACCAATGAAATCTATTCGCAAGAAAATTATTCGTGATTGTATGGGAGCATGTATTGCACTCACATCGCTGTGCCTGTTGGCATGCAGCTCGGAGGTTAAGCCCGATCCGATTGGAGATCCCGTTGTGGAGGGATTTTCTCCAGAAGCTGGTCGTGCGGGAACAGAACTCATCATTCGGGGCAATCATTTTGGGGATGATGTCGAACGTGTGAAGGTATCGGTCAACAACATATCAGCACAAGTTTTGGCAGTAACCGCTACAAAAATCTACGCACTCGTTCCAGCGGCCGCAGGAACCGGAGCTGTTAAAGTTACTATTGAAAGTAAGGAATTTCAACCTACAACCTCCTTTACCTATGAATTTGTACGCAAAGTACAGACCTACAGTGGAAGTGGTGCGGCCGTATCGGTGGATGGTAGCTTAAGACAGGCTAGCTTTAATCGACCCTATTGGTTGGCCTACGATCGGAAAGATGATGCCCTGTTTGTGCTGGAAGAGGGGCGGCGGGTGCGTCGCATCAAAGATGGCCGTGTAGAAACAGTAGCCTCCTTAAGCGGCTCGATCAATAATCCTCGGAGCATAAGTATGTCCGTTAGCGCGGATACGCTCTTTATCGGTAATGATAACGCCGGTAATAACAACAATGTGAGCGTTGCCATCCTTACTCGAAGTACGGATTTTCGTGTTCAAGAAGATTATGTGCGCTCTACGAATGAAACACGACATGTGAATTTTGCTGGTGTACATCCCGTGGATGGAACGCTTATGTTTTACTGTTGGCCGCGCAAGCTCAACACGTGGAATAAAACCGAAAATAGGGTGGAGTTACTACAAGATTTGGTGAATGTGGCAGGTATTTCAGGCGATTATTATGCTAATTTTTCCTTCTCTCCGGATGGAAAAGAGATCTATCTAGTGGTGAAATATCCATTTATAGGCGTGCTTAAGGCTGGTTATGACGCTTCTAGCAAACGTATTGTCAGCGGATTTCAACGTTTGGCAGGAACCGGGTCTTGGGGCGCTCGCGACGGACAAGGCACGGAAGCCAGCTTCGATCAACCAGCACAATCCGTCGTAGCAGCCGATGGCAGCATTTTTATAGCCGAGAAATATAACCACATGGTGCGTCGTGTTACACCGGCCGGTGCGGTGACACGGTATGCTGGTGATGGCGGTCCCGGCAACCAAGGTTTTTTGGACGGGGATCAGTTTGCTGCAAAATTCAACGAACCTGAAGGAATTGCTATTGATAAAAACGGGAATATATTCATTGCCGATCTGCGCAATTCACGAATTCGCGTAATCCGAGAAGAATAGTCAAAACAAGAGATGAAAAGAAATAAAAACATAGTACGAAGTTTATTGGCTTGCACGTTGCTGTCCATGTCATGTAGTAGCCAGAAATTAAATCAGGAAAGCACCTTGCCTTTGGCTGATCCTTTTATCCTACGACACGGCGATCGCTATTTTGCGTATGGTACGAGCTCAGACGAAGGGTTTGAAGTTTACCACTCAACAGATCTACAGTCTTGGACGAAGCATAACCAATTGTTGCTGAAAAAAGAAGACTCTTATGGTAACAAGTGGTTTTGGGCACCAGAAGTTTACTACAATGCCAAAACAGCTAAGTTTTACCTGTTCTACTCTGCGGAAGAACATATTTGTGTGGCTACTGCAGACACGCCATTGGGGCCGTTTAAACAGGATGAGCGTAAGCCTATGCGTGCAGAAAAGGGGATTGACTCTTCGCTTTTTATTGATGAGGATGGTAAGGCCTATCTCTATTTCGTTCGTTTTACGGATGGCAACGTGATTTGGGTCGCTGAACTGGAAGACGATTGGCAAACGATCAAGGAAGAGACATTAAAAAAATGCATTGATGCATCGACCCAACCTTGGGAGAAGGCACTGGGTAAGGTCGCGGAAGGGGCCTCCGTCATAAAGTATGAAGGGATGTATTATCTGCTCTATTCGGGGAATGATTTTCGCAGTCCAGACTACGGCGTAGGTTTCGCTACGGCGAGTTCGCCAACCGGACCATGGACAAAGGATCCAAACAATCCCATTTTGCAACGTCCCGAGAAAGGCCTCGTCGGTACAGGTCATGGGGCATATTTTACCGATGAAAAAAGGAAGTTAAAATATGTTTTTCATGCGCATCGCGATACTTCGAATGTCAACCCTCGATTACTGTACATGGTCGACATGGCCATCAAGAATAAGCAGGTAACGATGGATAAAAGTAGCATCATTCGGCCACAGGCAGTGGAACCGAATGTGCAAGGTAACTAATGGATAATAAACGTATAAAATTATGATAAGAATATTTTTAATACTTCTATTTGCAGTTTGCTCTAGCTCGATGTATGCTCAGCAGGCCAATGTAAAGGGAAGGGTGCTCGATGGGCGTGCTGCGGCCTTGCCCAATGTAAATGTGAGCGCTAAAGGCAAGCAAATTGCCACCCAAACAGATGTGAAAGGTGATTTTTCTATAGCTATAGCAATGGGCGATACCTTGGTGTTTTCAAAAGTAGGCTTTAAAGGTGTAGAGCATCCGTATACAGGGGAAGTACCTTTGCAGCTCACGATGACCGAGGATGATCGCGAGCTAGACGAAGTGGTTGTCATCGGCTACCAAACCGTTCGTAAGGCAGATCTCACTGGGGCAGTTTCGGTATTCAAGCCTGCCGAGATGAAAAATACCATCGTGACGGGAACTGTGGGCGATGCATTGGTTACGGTGCCTGGTGTCAATGTGCGCACGGCGGGCGCGCCGGGAAGCGAGGGTAAGGTCGAAATTCGTGGTACGGGAACTTTCGGAAACAGTAACCCTCTCTATGTCGTGGATGGTGTGATCTCTGGTGCGAATCGCGACTTCAACTTCAACGATATCGAGAGCATACAGGTGTTGAAAGATGCATCGGCCGCCGCTATCTACGGTTCACGTGCCGGTAATGGTGTCATTATCATTACCACTAAGCAGGGTAAGGAAGGCAAGATGAAAATTGATCTTTCCTCGGTGCGGACATCGCAATGGTTGCCCCGTTACAACTTGACCGATAGGGAGCAATGGGTAAAGCTGAATGACTTGGCTTTTATGAATGCTATTTCCAACGGAAACACCAATATAAAGGGGCTGGCAAATCATTTCGAGGGAGATACCGACTGGCAGGATGAAGTTTTCAAAACTGGAGTCGTTGAAGATCACAACATCTCTTTTTCCGGGGGCAGCAATGCCGGTCGTTATTTTATCTCCGGCAACTATCAGCGTAACGCTGGAACTACAATCGGTTCGCAAAGTGAACGTTTCACCCTTCGGTCCAATACATCTGCTACGCGCGATTTTGGTAACCATGTTAAGTTCACCATTGGTGAAAATATCGTATTAAGTCACTATGGTGTCGATGAACTGGATACCAACCCGATCATCGATGTGTATCGGATGTTGCCTACGATTCCGATTTACGATGATAGGAATTTTGGAGGTTACGGTTATGGTAACGGTGCTTACAATATCACCTTTGGTACAAATCCGTTTGCAAAAGAGGATTTTACGGATACCAGAAACAGCAACCTGCGCGTGCGTGGTAATGCATTTGCCTCTTTGGATATCTTCAAGTTGTTTAAATACAAGTTTAATTTTGGCTTTGATTTCAGCAATGACAAATATCGCTACCTGCGCAAAGTAGGGTCGTGGCAGGTCAACCAGCCTATAGATCCATCCTCGCTCACCAAACGGCAGGCTCAGTCGCAGGAATTCGTATTCGATAACACTCTAGAGTTTAACAAACAGTTCGGAAAGCATACGCTATCTGCTGTTGCGGGTGTCAGCTTTCAACCCTTTGCTTACGAACAGATATGGGGATCCAAGAACGACGTGTTGCTGAACAGCGGCACAGGCGCTTATTACGAACAGCTAGATGCAGCATTGCGTGACCCACGTACCGGCGGATTCGAAAACCTGTCGAAGTTGTATTCGGTATTCGGTAGGGTGAACTACAGCTACGACGATCGCTATCTATTGAGCGGAACCTTGCGTCGCGATGAGTCCTCACGTTTTGCTCCACAATATAACACGGGCTATTTTCCCTCTGCATCGGTGGGCTGGCGCATCAGTGAGGAGCGTTTCTTCAACGTGCCCTGGATCAACGACTTGAAGATTCGCGGAAACTACGGTATACTAGGAACATCCAATATCGGTTTTTGGGATTGGGTCGAGCTAATCAACTCCTTTCCACAGGCTTCTTTTGGGGACAACATGACATCGGTACCGGGGATGACCCAAATACAGTTGGCTAACGTGGATTTACAGTGGGAGAAATTATCGCAAATGAATGCTGGATTGGATGTAGCGCTGTTGGATAATCGACTTAACCTTTCGATGGAGTATTTTATCAAAATGACGAAAGATGTGCTGACACCGATGCAGATTTTGCAGTCTACAGGTAACAACGGAGGTAATCCGTTCGTCAACGCAGCCAGTTTGGAGAATAGAGGCGTTGAAATTGCCTTGAGCTGGAAAGATAAAATTGGCAAAGATTTTCAGTACGGCATAGACCTTAATGGTTCCTACCTGAAAAATACGATCAAAGAATTAGGATATGGCCGTACAGAGTTCACCCAGTGGGATACCAAATCCGTCGTTGGGCGGTCTATTGGCGAATGGTATCTGATTAAAACCGATGGTCTTTTTCGTTCTATGGAGGAAGTTATGGCACATCGCAATGGCGATGGTCGATTGATTCAGCCTAATGCACGCCCCGGAGACGTTAAGTATATAGATTTTAATGGCGATGGCATGATCACCGATGCTGACCGCCAATATTTGGGCACCACCATCCCTAAGTATCAACTGGGCATGAACCTGATGTTTGCTTACAAAGGCATTGATCTACAGGTGCAAATGACCGGTGCCTTTGGACATATGGTATACAATGGTCCACGCTCAGGGTTTGATCGTTTCGACGATAACTCCAATTATCGCGCAGATTACGATGCCTGGACGCCAGAGAATCCAGATGGTAAAGACCCAAGGCCAATCTTCGCTGATTCGCGCAATGCACGCCCGGATCAAGATCGCTGGTTAGAAAATGGAAACTATGTACGCGTGAAGCAGATCGCATTGGGGTACAATCTGCCGAAGGCCGTTTTGGGAAAGGTGTTTACTGGTGCAAGAGTGTTTGTCAACGGTCAAAATCTGCTCACTTTCACACCTTATACAGGGCTCGATCCTGAATTCCTTAACCGGAATATTTGGGACCGTACTTACGATGGTGGCGCATTTCCCAATCCGAAAGGTTTTACGTTTGGCGCTCAACTATCCTTTTAACTGAAAAACAAGAAAATGGGTTAACAACGAAGGAAAGTTAGACCTTAGGTCGGCCTTAGCAACCCTTTTAACGATATATCATGAAAAAATTAATCTATATATTTTGCGCCTTGTGTCTGCTTCAGGCATGCAAGGTGGATGTAGAAAATCCGAATTCGTTGATCAAAGAGAACTTTTGGAAAACGGAGTCCGATGCCTTACATGGTGTAAATGCCATCTATAATATGTTTTATAAGCCGGGTACCTACGCGCGCTGGATGTGGTTTCGCCATGATCTGACATCCGACGAGGGCTTCAGCCAGAGCCCTTGGGCGGAACTGCGGGAGTGGACGCAGTTTACCTATAACAATTACAACTTCGCGGAAGGTAATGGCATGACCTATTCGGAGTGCTATCAAGCCATCTTTCGAGCAAACCAAGTGTTGTTTCACGTGCCGCAGATAGCCTTTGCGAATGAAACAAACCGGGAACAGCTGCTTGGGCAAGCGTATTTTCTTCGGGGCTTATATTACTACAATTTAGCGGTGCTATGGGGAACGGAGAACAAAAGTTTACCGATCATCTTGGAGCCCTCTACGCCGGGGATGCAACCGGAGGGCCATACTGAAACCGAAGTCTTTCAACAGGCCATTCTCGATCTAACCGAAGCACAACGTCTTTTACCTACTGCTTGGAGCGGTGCCGATAAAGGACGTACAACAAGAGGAGCAGCGCTCGCCTTACGTGCTAAATGCTACATGCAGCTGCATCAATGGCAGGAGGCACGTGCCGATCTGGCTTGGCTCGTCGATGGTGAAGGACGCAGCTTTTACGATTTGGTGCCAAACTATGCCAATAACTTTAGCTCGACGCAAGAAAATAACATCGAATCGGTGTTCGAAATCCAGTATTCCGATGTTAACAAGGCGCCAGCGGGCGATGGTGCGTTTTCCGTAGACCCCAATTTGGGACTGCACCGGGGGCAGTTTTTTGCGCCTCCCGGCGTGGGCTGGAATGATGGTGAATTACGTCCTTGGATTGTAAGCGAGTTTAAAAAGGAAAAAACTAGAACCAACGGTAATGATGTGCGTCTGAAATTTACGGCCTTTTACCAAGGAATGGAGAATGACTATGCGGATAACACCAAAATTTACAGCCTCACCAGCAACAACGCCTTATGGCAACAAAGCAATTGGCAGGGAAGGGTCTTCTTCAGAAAATATTCCTCAACAGATAGAGGCTTGGATGACTACTACAACCCGATCAATGTGCGTGTCATTCGATTTGCGGATGTATTGCTGATGTATGCCGAATGTATTGCTGAGAGTGATGGAAATTTGGATGAAGCTGTGGCCTTGGTGAATCGGGTGCGTGAACGCGTTAATATGCCTGCTTTAACGGTTAATCATTTTGCGAGTACAACGGATAAAGCCCGTTTTCTAAAACGCTTGCAGATGGAGCGATTCTTGGAACTGGCGACGGAAGGCCATCGGTGGGCAGATATCAAGCGCTGGGGCTTGTTGAACAACCAAGCTGGTATTGATGAATTGAAACAGCGGGATGCCGACTTCAATAACTTTGTCATTGGACGCCATGGAAGTTTACCGATTCCTTCTGATGAGGTCAACAACAATCCGAACGTGGTACAAAATCCAAATTATTAATGCTTTATTACTAAGACTATGAAAATCATACCTTATATACTTTTTGCACTTAGTTTTCTGCTGTTTACAGGATGCGAAAAAAATGAAACAACGGATGTCCCGTATACGACGCCCGTTTTATTGGGCGACCCCAATATCATGCTGCACGATGGCGTTTATTATGCTTATGGCACCAATGCCGCTGACGGCATTGAGGTTTATACCTCGGATGATTTAAAAAGCTGGACAAAGTCACCTAAGCTGGCTCTGCATAAGAACGACACGTGGACACAACGATGGTTTTGGGCGCCAGAGGTCTATTATATAGCTTCGAAAAATAAATTCTATATGTATTTTACCGCTGACGAGTACATCGGTGTCGCTACCGCAGACTCACCACTTGGGCCATTCACGCAGGATGTAAAGGAGCCGATGTGGAAAGATGCCAAGGCTATTGATAATTCACTATTTATCGACGAGGATGGAACAGCGTACCTTTATTTTGTTCGATTTACCGACGGGTCTGTCGTTTGGGTAGCCGAACTGGAAGACGACCTCAAGACAATAAAAAGTGAAACATTGAAGAGCTGTATCCAAGTGTCCCAAGGCTGGGAAAATATTCAAGGTCGAATTAACGAAGGGCCTTTTGTTATCAAGCATGAGGGACTTTATTACATGACCTACTCGGCCAATCACTTTGAAAGTCCGTATTATGGGGTTGGTTACGCTACAGCGACTTCACCGACCGGCCCATGGACGAAATACGGTGGCAACCCTATTTTACAAAAACCGCAAAATTATATCGGCGTGGGACACCACTCTTTGTTTTGGGACAAAGAAGGGCAACTGAAGATTGTCTTTCATGCCCACTATTCCACGGGTAGCGTGTTGCCTAGGGTGATGCTTATTGCTGATGTTAATTTCTCCAACGATGCTGTTCCGGTTATGGAAGTCAGCGAGGAGGTTTTATATCCCGTTGTTGTACGTTAAATTATGTGCCGTATCTAAACTTAAATGAATTAATAAACGAAAAAATGATGAAAAGAATCCTAGGTGTTGTCCTGTTGACCTGTATGCATGTGTTATCATGGGCGAAAGATGATGGGGCAACATCCGAATGGCGTATCGCCCTCAAGAAACCTGGTAACAAAGCTACAACCTACGTGCTGCATGCAGGCGCAACCAATCAATTGCAGGCGGATAAGCCATTGCCAGTATTGATTACGCGAACAGTAGAGGACGCTGCTGATGTGAAACGCATCACCGTGACCTTGGAAGCAAAGGAAACGCTGTATTACAACTTTGAAGAAGTGCAGCAGCTTGCAGGCTTTGTACATCAGGACTGTCAATTCCTGATGCCCGGCTTTTGGTATCGCAAAAATTTGCGTTCGCCGAAAGAAGCCCCTTCCTTTGCCACGAGCGACAGCTGGCAGGTGCGTGAAGATCGCTTGAGCACACCATTGACGGGCATATACAATGAGCAAAGTCAGGATTACTATACGGTGTTGCGTGTAGACAAGCTTGATGAGGAGGTCTTGACGACACACAGCACCGGGGAGGTCATTCTTTCCGGTAGAACCTCGCTCGGATCGACAGGATTCAGAAACCAAAACAACACGGCAGCGCTTGTCTTTGGCTTTCCCTACAGCGAAGCGCCACATACTTACCTTCGTAAGCTGACCTTGGCACCGTCCGTTCAGGCCTTTGAGAAGTTAGAGCAAGGGGAGAAGCGAACGCTAACCTGGGAAATTAGAAAAGGTCGTGCCGTAGATTACTCGGCTTTTGTCGCCGACGTCTGGAACTACTCGTTTGATGTGTTGAAGCCGGCAGTTTATCCTGATGCAATGTCTACAGCTGAGGCGAAGAAAGCACTTTCCGGTTTCTTTACACAAAGCTACGTGGATCGTCACGAGCTAAAATACTTTTCTGGTATACACATGCGTGTAGACGATTGTGCGAGCAACGATTTGACAGAAGTGGGTTTTATTGGTCGCGTATTGTTGAATGCTTTCAATGCGTTGGAATATTCGGAGGCAAATGGTGATGCCGAATTGGCCAGAAAAGCCAATAGTATATTTGATTCGTACCTTCAATTTGGCTTCACCGCCAATGGATTCTTTCGGGAGTTTGTGGATTTCGAAAATAACAGCGAAACCCAAGAGCTTAGTATCCGACGACAGTCGGAAGGGCTCTTTGCTGTGCTCAACTATTTAGCCTACGAAAAACGTCAAAAGAGGATGCACCCCAAATGGGAAGAGCGTGTAAAGAAGCTGTTTGCAAATTTTGACAGATTACAGCAGCCGGACGGTAAGTATCCGCGTAAGTTTGATGACGCTTTTAACGTGGTAGATCCTTCGGGAGGAAGTACCCCATCCGCGGTATTACCTTTAACCATGGCCTACAGCTATTTTAAGCAGGAGGCTTATCTGAAAAGTGCAAAACGTTCAGCAGGATACTTGGAGCGCGAATTAATAGACAAAGCAGACTATTTCTCTTCTACATTGGACGCTAACTGTGAAGACAAGGAAGCCTCCCTTTACGCCTCCACGGCGATGCACTACTTGGCACAAGTCACCAACGGGAAAGAGCGTGCGCATTATGTGGATCTTTGTCAGAAAGCAGCCTATTTCTGTCTCTCTTGGTATTACCTGTGGGATGTTCCTTTTGCACAGGGGCAGATGCTTGGCGGTGTAGGTTTCAAAACGCGCGGATGGGGCAACGTTTCTGTCGAGAACAACCACGTGGATGTATTTATCTTTGAGTTCGCCGCCATTTTGGATTGGTTGGCAGTCGAGAAGAAGGAAATCCGTTTCGCTGCGTTCTCTTCGGTAATCAAAACCAGTATGTTGCAGCTCATGCCTATAGAAGGTGCTATGTTTGACGTTGCGAAGACAGGCTACTATCCGGAGGTGGTACAACATACCAATTGGGATTATGGTAAGAATGGAAAAGGTTTTTACAATGATATCTTCGCTCCGGGCTGGACGGTGGCCTCGCTTTGGCAACTGTTAAGTCCCGATCGTGTTTCGAACTATTTTAACAAGGGCGGTAAATAATACGACACTTCGAGCATGGTTGAGGCTGTGTGAAAAGCTGGAACTGAAGCGCATCGCTAGATGGAAAAATGACGACGAAGTGATCTTACGATTGTAAATATGTAGATTGCTTCGTCGTACATCTTCACACCGATGCTTTTTCGCTGTTCAAAAAATAGTCAGTACATTTTTTTGCACTATTTGATCTACTGCAGAGCTAGAGAAATGCATGCAAATGACTATTGTTTTCTGAGCGTAATAAAAATGTTTTAGCTTCTTTTTTGTTGCGCTGTATTTTCTAAATAATATGTACCTTTGCAGCATCAATTCAAGCTATGAGTGACGCTATAAAACATGAGTGCGGTATAGCACTCGTTCGATTACTGAAACCCCTATCTTATTATCAGGAAAAATACGGTACGCCCTACTATGGCATCAATAAGTTGTATCTTCTTATGGAGAAACAGCATAACAGAGGTCAGGATGGAGCTGGTATTGCAACGATTAAATTCGATGTGAAACCCGGTAACCGCTATATTTCCCGCTACCGAGCCATGGGTTCATCTGCTGTAGCCGATATTTTCGAATACGTGCAGAAGAAGTTTGCCGCGGTTAACAAGGCCTATCCGGTAGAATCTAAAGATACCGATTGGCTTAAGGAACATGTGAGCTTCACCGGAGAGGTTCTTTTAGGGCATCTTCGCTACGGAACGCATGGTAAAAACAGTATAGAAAGCTGTCATCCTTTCCTACGTCAGAATAACTGGATGACGCGTAACCTCGTCGTTGCTGGAAATTTTAATATGACTAACGTAGACGAATTGTTGCAGCAGTTGTATGAACTGGGACAACATCCGAAAGAGCAAGCGGATACGGTGACCGTATTAGAGAAAATAGGTCACTTCTTGGACGATGAAAACCAAGAACTCTTTGACCAATTCAAACAGGAGGGCTACTCCAATATCGAAATCAGCGCACAGATTGCAAAGAATTTGGACGTTGCCAAGATATTGACTCGCTCCGCAAAAACTTGGGACGGTGGTTATACCATTGCGGGGATCTTTGGTCATGGTGACGCATTCGTGATGCGCGATCCGGCAGGTATTCGTCCGGCATTTTATTATCAAGATGACGAAGTGTTGGTCGTAGCGTCTGAGCGTCCCGTTATCCAAACAGCATTTAACGTGCCTTTGGGCGCTGTACAGGAGATCAAACCTGGGCATGCTTTGATCGCCAAAAAAGACGGTACGATAACCCAAGAGATGTTCCGCCAGCCGGCAGAACAAAAATCCTGTTCCTTTGAGCGTATCTATTTCTCTCGCGGATCGGATGCAGATATCTATAAAGAGCGTAAAGAATTAGGCCGTTTGTTGTGCCCGCAGATCCTTGACGCTGTAGGTAGCGATATTAAAAATACTGTATTCTCCTTTATTCCAAACACTGCCGAGGTTTCCTATTATGGCGTCATGGAAGGAATTAATACCTACGTTCGTAAGTACCAAAAGGACGTTTTACTGAAAAGAGCAGATAAGATTTCGGATAGTGAGCTGGAAGAGATGATTAACATCACGCCGCGATTCGAGAAACTGAATGTGAAGGATGCGAAATTACGTACCTTCATTACACAGGATGCTGACCGTACGGATATGGTGCAACACGTTTACGATACGACCTATGGCATTGTCAAAGATCATGAAGACACGATCGTGGCTATTGATGATTCCATCGTTCGAGGTACGACCTTAAAACAAAGTATCCTGACAATTTTGGATCGCTTGAACCCAAAGAAGATCGTGATTGTTTCTTCGGCTCCGCAGATTCGTTACCCCGACTGTTATGGCATTGATATGTCAAGAATGGGCGAGTTCGTTGCATTCGAGGCAGCGATTTCCCTGTTGAAGCAGAAAGGTTTGGCACATGTGGTGGATGAGGTGTATCAACGTTGTTTGGCTTCAATCACGAAACCTAAACATGAGGTAGAGAACTATGTAAAGGCAATCTATGAGCCTTTTACTGATGTCGAGATTTCCGCAGAAATTGCACGTATTATCCGACCGCACAATCTTAAGGCCGAATTGGAAGTTGTTTATCAAACGTTAGACAACTTGCACCAAGCTTGTCCGAATCACTTGGGCGACTGGTACTTCTCTGGCGATTATCCAACGCCAGGAGGTAACAAGGTAGTCAACAAAGCGTTCATGAATTGGGTAGAAGGAAAGAACGTTAGAGCGTATTTCAGTAATTAAATAAATAGTACGTAGTGGATACTGCGTGAACATATAGGAGGAAAGGATTGTTTTGATAAGACAGTCCTTTCACGTTTTTCCGGAAAACCTATCCACCATGATGAAGTGCTACTTTTTTTACTTTTTTACTTTTACTTTTTTACTTTATTTCATATCTTTGCAGCTCATTAAATATTAACATATATATTTTATAACAATGTACGCAATAGTAAATATAGCAGGACAGCAATTTAAAGTTGCTAAAGACCAGTACCTTTTTGTACACCGGTTACAAGGAGATGAAGGCGCTAGTATTGAATTTGACAATGTATTGTTAGCAGAAGACGGTGGTAAATTCACTGTAGGTACACCAAGTATCTCAGGCGCTAAAGTTTCGGCTACTATTTTGTCTCATTTGAAAGGTGATAAAGTTATCGTTTTCAAGAAAAAACGTCGTAAAGGCTACAAAAAGAAAAACGGTCACCGTCAACAATTCACTAAAATCCAGATCACTGGTATCAGTTTATAATCGAATTTTTAATCTGACTTTTTAAGAGTCATAAATTAGGATAAAGAAATGGCACATAAAAAAGGTGCGGGTAGTTCCAAGAACGGCCGTGAGTCACATAGTAAGAGATTAGGTATCAAGATTTTCGGTGGTCAACAAGCTATTGCTGGTAACATCATCGTACGTCAACGCGGTACATTGCACAATCCTGATGCGAACGTAGGTGTTGGTAAAGACCATACATTGTACGCTTTGGTTGATGGTACGGTAGTTTTCCGTAAGAAAGCAAACAATAAATCTTATGTATCAGTAGTTCCAGTTATTGCTGCTGAGCAAAACTAATTAGGTTTATACCTGAAAAATTAGGGCCGTGAAGATTTTTTCTTTACGGCTTTTTTTTGGATTAACGTTGTGTGAGAGCTTGATAAAGATTTGTTTCTTAGCTTAGCCATGACTGCTATTCATCACGTATAGTTTCTCGATGTGGTGTGTTTGATGCTCTTGTAGCAGTATTTAATTTTGAACGGTGGTTTGCTTCCCTCGGAAATATAGGTAAACGCCGAAGGCAAAGGTTGGGACGCTACCAAATAGGTAAAGTTGAGCAATAGAACCAGTTTCGCTATGGCCATGACTGCTGAATTGCGATAGACAAATAAACAGCATAATTATACCGGCGATCATCATAAATTTTCCTGCATTGCTCATGTTTAGCGTTTTGTTTGAGATGAATGTAAGCAATCTTAGGGGGTAATCAAATTTTTTAATATTTTCTGATTGCAAGACGCTATTTTTTTTAATCTGACCCTACGTGTAATTGTTTTTTTAACACCTCGATTTGTGTTTTTTGTTCTGTTTTCAGATTCGATCATAGAACTTTGAACAACTTTAATGTTTTTGATAGGTGTTTTTACCTGTTTTTATCTATTGTCTTGCTAGTGCAATAAAAAAGGTTCCTATCAATCGACAGGAACCTTTTTTATATTTTTTTGTACCGATAAACTAGATGATCAACATCGCGTCACCGTAGGAATAAAATCTGTACTTTTCCTTAACAGCTACTTCATAAGCATTCATCGTGTTCTCGTAGCCGGCAAAAGCAGCAATCATAACCAACAATGTTGATTCCGGTGTATGGAAGTTGGTGATCATAGAGTTGGCAATGCTGAAGTCGTAAGGAGGATAAATGAACTTGCTTGTCCAGTCATTTGCCGCTTTTAGGTGCCTGTCTGCGGATACAGAAGATTCAATGGCACGCATAGAAGTGGTTCCGACCGCGCAGATACGTTTTTTTGCGTCGATACCCTTGTTTACCACGCGGGCAGCTTCGTCTGCAATAATAAACTGCTCAGAGTCCATTTTGTGCTTGGTCAAGTCTTCCACTTCTACCGTACGGAATGTGCCTAGACCTACGTGCAGGGTTACTTCCGCAAAATCAACGCCTTTAAGCTCTAAGCGTTTCATCAATTCGCGGGAGAAGTGCAGTCCTGCCGTTGGCGCAGCAACAGCTCCTTCGTTTTTCGCGTAGATAGTCTGGTAACGAAATTTATCTTCTGGTGTAGCCTTACGTTTGATGTATTTAGGAAGTGGTGTCTCGCCTAGTATTTCGATGTTGCGGCGGAACTCTTCGTCGGTACCATCAAATAGAAAACGAATAGTACGTCCACGGGAAGTAGTGTTGTCTACCACTTCAGCAACCAATAGATCGTCGTCGCCAAAGTAAAGCTTGTTGCCCACGCGGATTTTACGCGCTGGATCGACCAAAACGTCCCACAATCGTAACTCCTTGTTTAATTCTCTTAACAAGAACACTTCAATGGTTGCACCCGTTTTTTCCTTATTGCCATACATGCGGGCTGGAAATACTTTGGTGTTATTCAATATCATGACGTCTTTATCATCGAAGTAATCTAAAACGTCTTTGAAAATTTTGTGTTCAATCTTTCCCGAGTCACGGTGCAAAACCATCAGGCGAGATTCATCCCGTTGTTCCGAAGGCTCCGATGCCAATAAAGATTCTGGTAGATTGAATTTAAACTGTGATAATTTCATCTTATGCTATGCTATGTTTTGTCCGTTGAAACCTTAAACAATCTGTGTGCAGAATGGTTTCAAAAAGCTTACAAAGTTAAGGATTATAAATCTAAAAAGTGCTATTATAGTGGTTATTATTCGTTAGAATTCAATAAATCTGTTATATTTATACGCAGATATGTTTTTGGTTATCACCCTTCTGAAAGAGAGTTTTCTATTCGCGTTATCCGCGTTGAAGGATAACCGTACGCGGACACTTTTGTCTCTTTTGGGCGTGACGATCGGGATCATGACAATCATCGGTGTGCTTTCTGCTGTGGACACACTCCGCAGCAACCTTGAAGAGTCGGTTCGTAAGATCGGTAGCCGTACACTCTATATCGAAAAATGGCCTTGGGATGGTGGACCAGATTTTCCTTGGTGGAAGTATGTGAATCGGCCTGAGCCCAAATATGCAGATTTTGAATCTGTGAAAGCACGGATGACGACCGCCACGGAGGTTGCCTATTCCATTAATGTTGGAAATTCCACTGCGAAATATAAAAACAATTCGGCATCTAATATCAATGTGGTCGGCGCTACACACGGAGTTTTGACTATTGGCAATCTCGATATTGTGGACGGGCGTTATTTTTCTGAACAGGAGTCGCGCGCCGGAACGAACAGTGTTATTCTGGGAGCGACGATTGCCGAAGGTTTGTTTCCCGTGGAAGAGCCTGTAGGAAAGTATATTTCACTGATGGGAAGGAAGCTTCAGGTGATCGGTGTATTGAAAAGGGAAGGGTCGGGGATGCTCATCGATGTGTCCAATGATGATGTGGCCTATATTCCGTTCAGCCTTGCCCGAAACCTCGTGAATTACGAAAACTATTCCCCTAGTATTTCTATTGAAGTAAAACCGCAGATTACCCTTGAAGAAGCAGAGAGTGAACTTATAGGTATTTTGCGCTCAGTGCGACGTCTTCCTCCTGCGCGAGAAAACGACTTCTCGGTAAACAAAACCACGCTCATTACTGCACAGCTTGATCAGATGTTTGCCGTTATTAACCTTGCAGGATTTTGTATCGGCATATTCTCTATTTTGGTCGGCGGATTTGGTATTGCTAACATTATGTTTGTGAGCGTGCGGGAGCGTACTAATTTGATCGGTATACAAAAGGCGCTAGGAGCAAAACAATTTTTTATTCTTTCGCAGTTTTTAATCGAGAGTGTCGCCCTATGTCTCATTGGTGGGGCGGTAGGCTTGCTTTGTGTATATGGATTGGCCGCATTGGTGCAGGCTGCACTTGATTTTAAAGTTGTTGTCAGCTTGCAGATGGTAATCCTCACGACGGGACTCTCCACTGTTATCGGGCTTGTGGCGGGTATTGTACCGGCCATCAACGCGGCAAGCATGGACCCTGTGGAAGCTATTCGCAGCAAATAATACGATTTTTTACTACACTTTTCTTTTTTTATTGCACGGAGGCTCTGCTTTCCTCAAAAATTGTTGTATTTTAATTCCGACAAATTGAAATGTGAACTGTAAATTAAGAGAAGATTATGGCAGAATTAGACAAAAAAGAAGAATTCGCATCAGAACTCCTAAACGAAGAATCCCTAGACAATATACACCACGTTAATAACCCTGTGCTTGATGTGCCCGCGATAGAGAAAAAATATTTGGGCAAAGCGACCTCTTACCTGAAAGATGGCAATAAATTCATCTTTACGGATGGAAAAGCTAGCGTGGAGATCAAGGTTTTCTCCGATGAGATCATCCGTGTGCGCCTCGCTCCACAAAGCTCATTTCTTGATGATTTTTCCTATGCCATAAAGAAGGATCTGGATCTGCATCCCATTTCATTTGTGCTGGAGGAGACAACTGAAGCCTATTTGGTTAAGACAAGCGTCGTTACCTGCCGTATACAAAAAGAAGACTTTTTGGTCGTGTTCGAGAATACCGAAGGCAAAGTGATCAATGCAGATCATAAACCGATGCACTGGGAGGAAAATATAGACTTTGGCGGGTACTATGTTTACTGTACCAAGAAAGCCGCTCAGGACGAAGCTTTTTTTGGCTTAGGTGATAAGTCATCGAATCTCAACCTTCGCGGGCGACGTTTTAGCAATTGGAATTCGGATACCTATGGCTTCGGGTTTAATCAAGACCCCTTGTACAAAACGGTGCCATTTTATATTGGTGTAACGAACGGGGATGCTTACGGAATTTTCTTCGATAATACGTTTAAGACCTATTTTGATTTCGCCTCTGAACGGAATGATCGCACCAGCTACTGGTCAGAAGGTGGCGAGATGCAGTATTACTATATTCATGGGCCGCAGATGATGGAGGTCGTCAAACACTACCACGAACTGACAGGCACCCATTTTATGCCGCCGCTTTGGGCTATCGGTTATCATCAATGCCGATGGAGCTACTATCCCGAAGCAAATGTACGCGAGGTCGCCACCCAGTTCCGTAAAAGACAGATTCCTTGCGATGCAATCTACCTCGATATTGACTACATGGATGGCTACCGCTGTTTTACGTGGAATAAGAGGTATTTCCCTGACCCCAAAAAAATGATCGCTGATTTGGCTGCCGACGGCTTCAAGACGGTGGTTATGATTGATCCCGGGATCAAGGTTGACGAGGATTATTGGGTGTTTAAAGAAGGCAAAGAAAATCGTTACTTCTGCCGTCGAGGCGACGACTATTTTATGGAAGGTTACGTTTGGCCGGGACGCTGTCAATTCCCAGATTATACGAATCCCAAAGTGCGCGAATGGTGGGGAACCTTATACCGCGGATTGGTAGAGGATGGTGTAGCTGGAGTGTGGAACGATATGAACGAGCCTGCCGTATTTGGTAGGGGCACCTTTCCCGGCGATGTACGCCATTATTACGAAGGCTTTCGGGGCTCGCACCGCAAAGCGCACAACATTTACGGCATGCAAATGGTACGATCTACCTATGATGGTTTGAAAAAGCTGCAACGTAATAAGCGACCATTTACCATTACCCGCGCGGCTTATGCAGGTACGCAGCGATATTCGTCGGTGTGGACGGGGGACAACATCGCTACTTGGGAGCACCTGCGCATAGGTACTTTACAGCTGCAGCGTCTTTCGGTATCCGGTCTTTCTTTTTGTGGTACAGATATCGGTGGTTTCACGGGTGAGCCCGATGGTGAGCTCTATACCCGCTGGATGCAGTTTGGCGTATTCTCGCCGTTCATGCGGGTGCATTCTGCCGGCGACACGCGCGACCGAGAACCGTGGAGCTTCGGCCCGGAATGGGAGGCCATCTGCAAGAAATTTATCGAGCTACGTTATAAATTATTGCCTTATATCTACAGCACCTTTTGGCGCCAGCATAAATACAAAGAGCCTATTTTGCGACCTATCGCACTTCTCGAACAACATAAAGCGCAAAATTTGTTGCGCGAAGAGGAGTTTGCCTTCGGTCACCATATCTTGGTCTCGCCGGTACTTCATCCAGGCCAGCAGTCGAAGATTGTGTATTTACCCGAAGGCAATTGGTATGGTTATTTCGACAATATTTTATACGCGGGTGGTATAGAACATGAAGTGGATACCCCATTGGATGAAATGCCCATTTTTGTCCGCGGCGGAAGCGTGATTCCTGAATATCCGGTGATGCAATATACCGGTGAAAAGAACATAGACGCATTGCGACTTAATATTTACTACAACGAAGGCCGTCAAGATTCAGATATCTATATCGACCATGGCGATACATTTGCTTACGAACAAAGTGTGTACAACGAGAAACACTTTATTGTCGAAGGAAAAAAAGATTGCTTGACAGTAACTCAAAATCAAGAAGGTCTGTACAATGAGCGTTTTGATACCTATAAAATTTATTTCATCGGACTACCGTTTACCGTGAACAAATTGGAGGTAGATGGTGTTATTATAACTAGATCAATGGACGAAGATAACTCGTCTTATTTCGCCGTAGAGAAGGAATTTAGAAAGTTAACGATAGAATAATATAGCAATAATGAGCGAAACGGTAGTAGTTTATTCTTTATTTACAGAGTTTGATATCAGCCTGTTTCGGTCAGGAAAACATTTTAAGCTTTATGAGAAGTTAGGTTCGCATGCCTGTCATGTCGATGGGAAACAGGGAGTTCACTTTGCTGTTTGGGCACCTAACGCGCAAGCCGTTTCCGTGACAGGAAATTTCAATGGTTGGAATCCACATAGTCATCAGCTGCATGTGCGCTGGGACAGCAGTGGGATTTGGGAAGGTTTTATAGAGGGGCTGAATTTGGGCGAGGTATACAAATACCACATCCATTCTAATACTGGCGAGCTATTGCAAAAGGCCGATCCCTTTGCACTCTCTAACGAAATCGCGCCCCGCACTGCTTCCGTGGTATCCACAACTTGGTATCAGTGGGACGATGATAAGTGGATGAAAAATCGTCAAGAGGTGAATGCATTGGATAAGCCATTTTCGGTTTATGAGATGCACCTAGGTTCTTGGTCCCGAGATCCAGAAGATCCCTTACGTTTGTTGAATTACCGCGAGATCGCGGAAAAGTTGGTGCCCTATATCGTTGAAATGGAATTTACCCATGTCGAGTTTATGCCGATTATGGAGCACCCTTATTATCCTTCTTGGGGGTACCAGATCACGGGTTATTTTGCTGCATCGTCACGTTATGGCAGTGCGCAGGACCTGATGTTTCTGATCGAAAGCCTGCATAAAAAAGGTATCGGTGTATTGCTGGACTGGGTACCGTCTCATTTTCCCGGCGATGCACATGGTCTATACCGCTTTGATGGATCCCATTTGTTCGAACACGAAGACCCTAGAAAGGGATACCATCCCGATTGGAAGTCCTATATTTTCAATTATGGGCGGAACGAGGTCCGGTCTTTCCTGATCTCCAATGCTTTCTTTTGGTTGGATCGGTATCATATCGATGGCCTTCGTGTGGATGCTGTAGCTTCTATGTTGTATCTTGATTATTCCCGTGTCGAAGGAGAATGGGAACCCAATGCTTTTGGTGGACGTGAAAACCTGGAAGCCGTGCATTTTCTTCAAGAATTTAACGAAGCCATTTACAGCCACTTTCCAGATGTACAGACTATTGCCGAAGAGTCTACTTCTTGGCCCGGTGTCAGTAAGCCGACCTTTGCCGGAGGGTTGGGATTCGGTATGAAATGGATGATGGGTTGGATGCACGATACACTTAATTATTTTAAGGAGGATCCCATAAATCGTAAATATTGCCATAATCAAATGACTTTCGCGACGGTTTACGGTTTTCACGAAAACTTCATGTTACCACTATCGCACGACGAGGTGGTTTACGGAAAACAGTCGTTGATTTATAAGATGCCAGGAGATGAATGGCAAAAATTTGCCAACCTACGTGCGCTCTATCTATACATGTATACGTTTTTGGGGACAAAACTTTTATTCATGGGAGGCGAGTTTGCGCAGACATCTGAATGGAACGTGAATCAGTCGTTGGACTGGCATCTTACACAATTCGCACCGCATCGCGGGATGCAGCGTTTCGTGAAAGCACTTAATCAGCTTTATCGGGGTGAACCTGCGTTATATGAAAAGGGATTCAGTCAGGAAGGATTCGAATGGTTAGAACTGGGCGATCACGAGAACAGCATTTTTGCTTATTTGCGCCATGGACATTCGGACGCCGAGGATGTGTTGGTCGTACTCAACCTAACACCTGTAGTACGTGATTACCGCGTGGGTGTCCCAAGAGCTGGAAATTGGGAGGTAATTTTTAATTCGGACGATCGTGCATTTTATGGGAGTGGTCTCGTGCAAGATCAGGTCGCATCGGATAATATTTTCTGGATGAATAAAGCACATTCTATACAACTTAATTTGCCACCGTTGGCTGGCTTGGTACTAAAAAGGATCTAACATGCATGTAATACATTTGAGTGTGGAATGTTTCCCGCTGGCAAAGGTCGGTGGATTGGCTGATGTGGTTGGTGCTCTACCGAGGTATCAGCGTAAACTGGGACTAGACGCTTGGGTGGTTTGTCCGTTTTTCGATAAAGCATTTACCAAGGAAAGGACGTTTGATGTAGTACATCAAGGGAGCTTTATGCAAGGAACCGAAAAACTGGACTACGAGGTGCTCCAAGAAGAAGGCAACCCACTTGGTTTCCCATTGTATTTGATTCGGATACCCGGTAAATTAGATCGGGAAGAAGTATATTGTTATCCCGATGAGGCAGAACAATGGATCGCTTTTCAACATGCTTTCTTGCATTGGATAACGGAAGCGCGGATTTTTCCTAATGTGGTTAACTGCCATGATCATCATGTCGGATTGATTCCATTTTTGATGAAACATGCAGTGGATTTTAATCATTTATCGTCTGTAAAAACGCTTTTTACCATACATAATGGCCAATACCAAGGCTGGATGCCCTGGAGTAAAGGGATTCTGCTACCGGCATTTGACACATGGCGATGGGGCTTATTGGATTGGGACGGCTTGATTAATCCTTTTGCAGCAGCCTTAAAATGTTGCGACGCTTTTTCCACAGTGAGTCGCGGTTATTTGCAGGAACTTTACCGGGAAGCAAATGGCCTGGAAGATCTTATACAGTCGGAAAGCCAAAAAGGCTATGGTATTGTAAATGGCATTGACGATGAATACTGGAATCCAGAAATCGATGCCTTGATTACGAAGCAATACAAGAGGTCTGCAGTTAAATCCGGTAAAAAATCAAATAAGAAGGAATTTTGTGAGGAAACCGGTTTGGACTCTAATGTGCCGTTGTTAGCCTTTATAGGTCGTTTTGCAATCGAAAAAGGAGCTGATCTATTACCCAATATTATCGAAAATATTTTTTCGAATTCTGATCATAAAGTCAGTATATTTATACTGGGATCCGGCGATGATGCAGTACAATCCGGTATAGCCGAGTTGTTGGATCGCTATCCCGGTCGTTTAGCTACGTTTTTCGGTTACAACGAAGCCTTGGCACATCGAGTGTATGCGGCGGCGGATTTATTGCTTATGCCGTCTCGTGTAGAGCCTTGTGGCTTGAATCAGTTATATGCCATGAAATACGGGACAATCCCCGTTGTACGTGGTGTTGGAGGACTGAAAGATACGGTGGTTGATGTACAGGAGGAAGGAGGTTACGGCTTCGTTTTTAGCGACGCTGATCCACAGTCCGCAGCGGATGCGGTATTAAGGGCATTGGAAATAATCGCTGATCCCAGCGCACTGCAGAAGATTAGACAGCGTGAAATGTCGTTGGACTTTTCTTGGGATAAATCGGCAAAAGAGTATATACAATTATATGACCAATTATAAGTTTTTGCTATGGCACATAAAGTAGTCTCCATCGTATTGGGAGGCGGACGTGGAACACGTCTATCCCCCTTGACAGAACAGCGTTCAAAACCAGCTGTACCTATTGCAGGAAAGTATCGTTTGGTCGATATCCCGATTTCGAACTGCCTTAATTCAGGCTATAACAAGATTTTTGTGTTGACGCAATTCAATTCGGCCTCGTTGAACAAACACATCAAGAACTCCTACAATTTCAGTATCTTCAGTAAGGGTTTTGTGGACATCTTGGCTGCAGAACAAACTATTGAAGGCGATCGTTGGTTTGAAGGTACGGCAGACGCGGTGAGGCGTACCCAAAAGAATCTCCTCAATGTAGAGTATGAATATGTCCTTATCTTGTCTGGCGACCAGCTCTACCAAATGGATTATTCCGCCTTGATTGACTTCCATGTAGAGAATGGTAGTGATGTAACCATTGCTACTATTCCGGTCAATGCCAAAGATGCCACAGGTTTTGGTATTTTGAAGGCGAATGAAGAAAACGAAATTGTATCCTTTACGGAGAAGCCGGATAGCGTAGAGGTTTTGAATTGGGCCTCGGAAGTATCGGATGATATGGATAAGCAGGGCCGCAGGTATCTGGCATCAATGGGGATCTATGTGTTTTCGAAAGGTATTCTAAAAAGTTTATTGACCGATAATCCAGGTATGGACTTCGGTAAAGAGATTATCCCAGATGCTATTGATTCAAAGAAAGTACTGAGTTATCAGTTTGATGGGTATTGGACCGACATTGGAACTATAAAGTCGTTCTTCGATGCCAATATCGGATTGACAGATGATGTGCCTGATTTTAATTTGTTTAATGAAACTGTATTCACGCGAGCACGGATGTTACCTCCATCAAAAATATCGGGGACGACCTTAAACAATACGATTGTATCGGATGGCTGTATCCTCAATGCGGATAAGTTGGAGCGCTCGGTGATTGGTATCCGTTCACGCATTGGCCGTGGGACCGTGATCAAAGCGACTTACATGATGGGGACAGATTACTACGAACCTTTGGAAGAGGTGCTCGAGTTGGGCAGTACACAGCAACCCCCACCAGTAGGCGTGGGCGAGCGCTGTTATATAGAAAATGCTATTTTGGATAAAAATTGTCGTATCGGCAACGACGTTCGTATCAAAGGTGGCGCGCACTTGGCCGATGGCGACTTTGAAACCCATACTATTCAAGATGGTATCGTTGTAGTCAAAAAGAATGCGATTATACCGAATGGCGTGACCATCGGTTGTTAATCGATATACCGATATAACAAAAAAGGCCTGTTACATGCAACAGGCCTTTTTTATGGAGCGTATCTTAATCAAAATTATGCCAACTTTCCTAAAGCTTCCTTCATTCTGCGCAATGCCTCTTTTAGATTGTCGTCTGAAGCTGCATAAGAAAGACGGATATAGTTGTTGTTGCCGAATGAGTCTCCACCGACAGTAGCAATATGACCTTCATTTAAGAGGTACAATGCTAGATCTGAAGAATCTTTAACCACATTGCCCTGTGGATCTTTTTTTCCGAAGAAAGAACTGATTTCTGGGAAGAAATAGAAGGCTCCCTCAGGAAGGTTCGTTTTTACTCCAGGAATTGCATTCAATAAATCATACACTAATTGGCGACGACGTAGAAATGCTTCCTTCATGATTTGTACGCTGGCTAAACCCTCGTTATACGCAATGATACCCGCACGCTGCGCTATTGAACAGGTTCCAGAGGTTGTTTGTCCTTGGAGTTTGTCATTGGCTGCTGCAATTTCTTTATTGGCTGCAATATAGCCGAGACGCCATCCGGTCATAGCAAAAGCTTTGGAAAAGCCGTTCACAATAATCACACGCTCTTTTATGCTATCGAATTGTGCAATTGATTCGTGCTTGTCCACAAAGTTAATATGTTCATAAATCTCGTCGGAGAGGATGAAAATATCGGGATACTTTTCGAATACTTTTGCTAGTCCCGCCAATTCTTCCTTGCTGTATACCGAACCTGTCGGGTTACATGGGGAAGAAAACATGAATAATTTTGTTTTAGGCGTGATAGCTGCTTCTAGTTGGGCTGGTGTAATCTTGAAGTCTGACTCGATATCGGTATTGATGAATACAGACTTTCCCTCTGCCAATACCACCATTTCGGAATAGGAAACCCAATAAGGTGTAGGGATAATCACTTCATCACCTGGATTGATCAAGGTTAAGATAACGTTAGAAAGCGATTGTTTTGCTCCTGTAGAGACTACAATCTGCGAAGGTTCATACGTTAATCCGTTTTCGTTTTTCAACTTGTCAACAATAGCTTGACGCAACTCCGGATAGCCCGGTACCGGTGAATAACGGGTGAAATTATCGTCCAGCGCCTTTTTAGCCGCTTCCTTAACATTATCAGGTGTGTTGAAGTCGGGCTCGCCCACACTTAAACTAATTACGTTGATGCCTTTGGCAGCCAATTCGCGACCAAGCTTTGTCATTTTAAGCGTCGCGGATTCGGATAGATTATTAATCCTATCTGATAAATATGATGTCGTACTCATGATATTACAAATATATTATATAAGACGCATTTATCACACGGAAATGTTGATAAAAAAGAAATGCTTAGCCGTAATCCTGATAAATTTGCTAACAAGTTGGTTGTGCCCTTGTGGATGCCGTTGTCTCTCGATTTCGTACAGATCGACGTTCTGGGTGATGTTTATTGGGGACGCATGAAAGAGATTCTTATCCCTGTATTTGTAAGTTTGCTCTTATAGTCTATTTTCGAAAATTTCTTTTCGTCAACTCCGCCAAGTGCCGGTCGTTATTTTTTTGCCTTTGATGTTGTTTCATGCTTTCCAGATCTCGTCGTCGCTATTATTGGACAACGACATCACAAACGGGGCAGTACTGAATAATAAATTGTACAACTATTTGCTTGCTTGCAACGCGTAGACCATGGGAATTCGATTGTTTAGATGATTGATACGGAATTTATTAGGTTCAGACTCGGTAGTGTTTCTAAAGCAGTTGTAAGGCGAATAGTCGAATTCCTTAAACTGTTGAATATGTAAGCCCTGTCCTAGTAAACTGCCCAATACCTCGCTCAAGTCATGGTTCCAAGTGACATAATCTTGTTGTATGTCCGCATCTCGTTTGGCGTATGTTCCTTGTTCGGTCTCTATGATTGGCCCATCATTGAAATAGCTGTAACGTATCTCACGAAATTCATCATCAAACATCCATACAACGGGATGAAATTCTACAAAAATAAATTTACCGTGTGGAGCTAGAAAATGATGAATTATTTTTGCCCATTTTGTGAGATCGGGCAGCCACCCAATCGTCCCATAGCTGGTAAATACAATATCGAAATCGCCCCTCAAATGCTCGATAAGACTGTAAATGTCGCAGCAAATGAAATTTACTTCAATGCCGATCTTCTGAGCGATATCTTTTGCTTTTTCTATTGCTTTGTCGGATAGATCAATTGCGGTAACAGAGGCGCCTAGTCGCGCTAAAGAAATGCTGTCCTGGCCAAAATGACATTGAAGATGTAATATGCGTTTGCCACGAACATCCCCTAACAAATCCAGCTCGATTGTGTTTAGTGATGATCGACCGGCTAAAAAGCTAGCAATATCATAAAAAGATGATTCGACATGTGTTTCGAGTCGGTTGTTCCAAGAGGCCCTGTTTATTTCGAGGTAATTCAAATCTTTCATTGCTCGGGTGGTTATGTTAGTCTATTTCGAATGTACGAATTCTCTATGACGGCCAAGTAAAACGCCCACAGATGATTTTTCTGTGGGCGTTTTTTAGTACATGATATAGCGTTAACGACCGTATATTTCGTTCAGTTCCTTGGCTAAACGTATACCAGCTTTCAAGAGGCAATCTTCCATAGGATATTTAAAGCGATAGATGTATTCGTAACGCAGATTTGCATTCTTGGCTACGTCATCATAGATCATATTGGCCAACTGATGTGACTCATATAGCCATTGTTCAAAGCTACTGGAGGTATACTGCTTGTAATATGCGGCGTCATAAATATCCAATACGCGGGCATACTCCGTGTAGCTATATTTTTCGTTATCTACTAGATCAGAGTCCCAAACGCGGTGGATATTGGCTTTTCTACCGAAGAACTCCACATCGATTTTGTTTCCTCCTAGATCTTCCGCGCGGCTGACGTGCATAGGCTGGTGGGCATCTGCCAATAGATGAATGATAAAATAGAGGTTATGTTGCTGTGCCTTTAGATCTCCACTCTTTTGTTTGGCTTCGTCTTTAATCCGTAGGTAGGACTTGTAGAGGTTTTCCGAAGGTGATGCAGCTAGCGCTGCGGCAAATGCCTCGTAGTTGAGATTGCCCGCTGTATTGAGGAAATGTGCATTTCCAGTGCCGTTTAAAGCAGGATCGGGATCTGATTTAATGAAATCAGCCCAATTAGACCAGTAGGCTAATTTCTGATTGCCTATAAGCCTATGAATGTTTTTCTTTGTCCTTTTGTTGAGATGGTTCTCCGCAATTTCTGCGATCACCCGATGTCCTGTCATGCCCCAAGCGGCGGCCCATTGATGTTGTAGGAAAAGGGTACAAATAAAAGCAAGTCTTAAAAAATTCTTCATGCTAGTTGATTTTGAAACGTCGCACAAAGTTAAGGAAAGCAAGTCGATCCCAGGCTTTGTCACTTAAAAATTTCAAAGCCATACTTCGCCGTCGACCAAAATCGGTCAAGCGCGATAATCCTAGATTTGAAAAAGGAGATTAGTGCAGGCCAATCTGCTTGGTTAAAAATCGATGCTTTCTCTTCTATGGATCGACTAACACAGGACATTTGTTTTCCGTAACGATCTTCGTGAAGTTCTATCCAATCCCACTCTTCTTCCAATTCAGCGTGTAAAAGGGCTCTATAGCTCACTAACTGTTCGTACATCAAAGCACGGATACCGGCGTCAGGATGGGTTATTTCTATGGTAACGCGGGCCGTTTTATTTTCAGCTTCCATGCGAAAATACAGGTGCTTTACACCAGTCTTGTAGTTCACCCAATTTATTTTTAAACCCTCTTCGTTAGAAACCAAGGTCATGAACTGACCGAAGCTGGTCCAAAATTTTTCTTTTAATTTTTTTGCTTCTTCTCTAGCGTACAAAGTCTATATGTTTTACTTCTCTAATTATCGATTGTTCCACCAACGACTAAAAATACTCGTGATCGTGGATGGAATATCTTTTCAAAACTATCAATTTATAGCCAAACTTTTGCATGTTTTACACTGTTAACTAGGTATGATGGACCGCAAAAAATCATTGTTGTTGCTGACAGCGGTAGCTGCAGGGACGACGCTCTACAACCTACTGAAGCCGATAAAATCGAATGTTCCTGTTGTACAGGGATTCAATAAAGATCGCTATCTAGGCGAATGGTATGAAATTGCCCGCTTAGATTTTTTTTGGGAGAAAAATCTGAAGAATGTAATCGCTTCGTATACCTTGCAAGGGGATGGCAGTATACAGGTACTCAATCAAGGCTACAATTACCTGAAAGAGAAGAATAAACAAAGTCGTGGAAAGGCCGTCTTTGTACGTAATGAAGATGAGGGAGCGCTCAAGGTTTCTTTTTTCGGTCCGTTTTACGCTGCTTATAACGTGGTGATGCTTGATGAGGAGTATCAATATGCCTTGGTGTTTGGGCAGAATTTGGACTATATGTGGCTACTTTCTAGAGAAAAGACTATGCCCGAAAATGTGAAGAAACAATACCTTGATTACGCTAAAAAATGCGGCTATGCAATTGATAGGTTGGTATGGACTATTCAGGAGTAGAGAGAAGATATGAACCTATCTGCCAACGGATGTACCAAAAGAGGAGAGTTGGCTAAGTGCCGAAAGATCCTTAAGAAATAGCAGCTATTTAGCTATTGGGGAAGTATAAAAAAAGCTTGGTGCATACACCAAGCTTTTGTGGAGAATATCGGAGTCGAACCGATGACCTTTTGGCTGCCAGCCAAACGCTCTAGCCAGCTGAGCTAATCCCCCGCTCAAAAATCATCCAAATATAGGATTTAAAACGGAATAATCAATTGTTGAATCTGAAATTATGAGCTCCGCTATTTCTTTTAGATCATCGCTACTGATGCGGTTGCCGATTCCTGCGTTGAATGACTGACTGATTATCAGTGCAATGTCGCCTCTGTCACCCTCGGATATTAGATTGGATCCTTGGTAAAAATTTATTAGTGAAATGGCAAAAGTGACAAATTTTTCTAATGTGAAGCCTTGTTTATGCTGTAAAGCGAAGCGCATATATTTTTCAAAATCGCTAATTGCCATGTCTCGCTGCTGTCTTGTCATGCTACAAAAATAGCTTTTCCATATAAAAAAGCAGTATGTGTGTTACACTTCATTACTGTAGGTAATTTTCCATATTATTTTCAACATTGTTTTTAGTCGCGAACAATTCGTGGTTTCTTTTGTTTTCTGTTCTAAAGCCAAGCTTAATACTGAGTTCACATGAACATCATATCTTTACCGACTCAAAACAAATTAAAATGAAGAAGACCGTATTATTTTTTTTCCTCTTGTTGTTCGCTGTACAAGGACTTTTTGCGCAGCAAAAGCCGAAGTACATTTTTTTTCTTATTGGTGATGGCATGGGCCTTAACCAAATCAATCTTACAGAGGTTTTCCTCGCCGCGCAGGAAGATCGTAATACGGTGTTCCCTCTGGTGTTTTCAACCTTTCCTCACGCTACCTTCGCAACCTCTTATTCACTTTCTCATGGTGTTACGGATTCCGCTGCTGGCGGAACAGCACTGGCTGTGGGCAAGAAAACAAAAAATGGTGTCTTGGCGATGGATAGTACCGGGAAAGTGTCGTATAAAAGTATTGCCTATGCAGCAAAGGAAGCTGGTTTGAAGGTCGGAATCACAACTTCGGTCAGTATAGATCATGCTACTCCCGCATCATTTTATGCGAATCAACCCAACCGCGGACGTTACTACGAGATAGGACTCGACCTAGCGGCGTCGAACTTTGATTTCTTTGCTGGATCGGGCTTCCTAAGCCCAGATAAAAATTCGGAGAAGATATCTGCGCCTTCTTTGTTTCCGAAGTTTAAGGAGGCAGGATACAAGCTGGCGTATGGCTTAGCCGATTACAATGCCGTCAAGGACAAGTCGGATAAAATTATCTTGATGAATGTAAAAGGCTCGGACAATGAGGCCTTAAAATATGCTATCGATCAAGAGCCTACGGATCTAACCTTGGAACAGATCACATTATCAGCCATCGAATCATTGACAAAGAACAATGAAAAGGGATTTTTCTTGATGGTTGAGGGAGGGAAGATCGATTGGGCAGCACATGCTAACGATGCAACAACAACCATTCGCGAGATGTTGGACTTCAACAAAGCCGTGAAAAGGGCTTATGAATTCTACAAACAGCATCCCGATGAAACCCTGATTATCGTAACGGCAGATCATGAGACAGGTGGAATCGCGATTGGAAACGGAGGTAGTCGTTTGAATACGAAGGTTCTAGCCAATCAGCGTGTTTCTCAGGGCGAGTTATCCAAGCGCATCGCTGCATTAAGAGGAACAAATAAAGCGGTTAGTTGGGAAGAAGTGAAGGTTGTGTTGGACGAGAATCTTGGTTTGTTTAGTAAGGTGAAGGTCAGTAAAGAAGACGAAGAATTATTGATGGATATCTACAAAAAAAGTTTTGTGCAGCATGAGGAAGAGACCGCAAAAAGTCTGTATGCAATAGATGATAAGATTGCTAGCGAGGCGGTTAAGATTCTGAATCGCGCTGGCTCAATAAGTTGGGCTTCTGGTAATCATTCCGCTGCCTACATCCCTATTTTTGCCGTCGGCATCGGAGCGGAGCGCTTTTCCCATAAAATGGAGAATACGGATATCCCCAAGAAATTGGCTGAAATTACAGGATTTGTGATCGAGTAATCGCTTTCTGGATTAGTGAAAAGCCCGCCTAGTAGACGATGTCGACAGGCGGGACTTTCCTCCACATGATGAAACCGAAGTGTTGTTGACAAGTAACCTGCCCCCCAGCCTAGGTACTTATTATAGTTGTTCTTCTTCATCCGTAAGCGCCATATTACTGACTTTATGCGTACTATTGATGAGCATAAATTGGAGCACGCGTATTTCACAGGACTGTCGTTTTATGGTATGCATATCCACATATTCTTGATATACCAACGATCCTTGTATCAACAGTCGTGTGCCCTTTTTAGGAGTACTCGACAGTTTTTCGGCATGCTTTCCCCAAAAGACCAAATTGTGCCAATAGGTTGTTTCCTCCCATTCTCCCTTTGCGTTCTTGAAGTATTCGTTTGTGGCAAATCGTACGTTGGCTACTTTAGTGCCTTGATTCGTTGTTTTTATCTCAGCATCGGCTCCCAAGCGACCTAACAGCTGAACGGAATTGACTAGCATACTCATCGATTTAATTTTTTAATTGTGTTAATCTATTTTTGTTATTAAATTTATATTCTATCGATTATTGTTGATAAGTTAAAGTAACGAAGGTTATTTTATACTAGTCGGTAGTTAACCAGTTATATACGTTTATAAACGATTATACGTATTTAAAAACGTTTTTAATGCTCATTATAGAAAATGGATTATGGAAGAGAGATTTTGTCTGCACTGCAATGGCCGTCTAAGAGGTCGTTCAGATAAGAAGTTCTGTAGCGATAGTTGTCGTAATATGTACAACAATACGCGAAACAGCACGGCTAACGGTATCATAAGAGATGTTAATATCACGTTGCGCAAGAATAGGCGTTTATTGACGATGTTATTGGGAGAGGAAGAACGCTTGAGGACTTCTCGCGAAAAAATGCTGAAAGGTGGCTTTAACTTCGACTACTTTACCCGTCGGTATGTTGATGGGAAGGGGGATACCTATTTTTTTGTTTACGAATATGGCTACTGCGCTCTTTCGACGGAAGAATTCCTCATCGTCAAAGACCTTGCTTTAGACGATTGGGATTTTGATTAATGAAGGACTGCAACGTTGTCGTTTTGGTTCTTTAGTACCACAATCCGCTATTTTTTTGATGTCAATAATATGTCCTTTTGTGTCGTCCTAATTGGATTATTTTTTGTGCAAGGTGGTTTGTCACGATATTTGTACGTATAATGAATGCTTATACCTTAATAACAGAAAGGGAAAAGCGATTTATATAAACACGAAAAGAATAAAGAGATGACATTGATTGATGATTTAAATTGGAGACACGCAACAAAGGCATACGATCCCACAAAAAAGGTAAGTCAAAAGGATATAGACAAGATCGTTGAAGCAGCACGTTTGGCGCCGACCTCTTCAGGGCTCCAGCCTTTTCGAATAGCAGTTGTCGCGGATCAGGCGATTAAAGATCAACTTGCGGAAGGAGCTTTTAATCCCGAATGTATGCGTGAATGTTCGCATGTGCTGGTGTTTGCTGCTTGGGACGAGTATACCCCTCAGCGAATTGACGCCATATACGACAAGACCACGGACGAAAGAGAACTGCCACGTGGACGTTTTGATCGTTATACCGATATGATTAAAGGGCTGTATGCATCTCAAAAAAAGGAGGATCATTTTATTCACGCTTCTAAACAAGCTTATATAGCCTTTGGGTTAGCACTGGCACAAGCTGCCGAGCTTCGCTTAGATTCTACTCCAGCGGAAGGTTTTGACAATGCGGTGGTTGATCGCGTGCTCGATTTACCGGGGCAAGGCCTGCGCAGTGTGCTGGTTTTGTATGTGGGTTACCGCGATGCTGAACGAGATTGGTTGGCACCGATGAAAAAAGTAAGAAACGAAACGGAAGATTTTGTCTTGAACTATTAATGAAAACTAACAAAAAAGGAGCAACGCTCCTTTTTTTACTCCTCTAGATCCATAATCTCCTCAGCCAACTGTTCCCAATCCAGTTGTAGCTTCTCGAAGCTTGCTTTGTACGAATTGTATGCCCGAGTTGCCTCTTGCAGCTTGCTTGCATCCGAATAGGTTTCTTCTTTCGCCAAATGAAGTTCCAAATCCTTGAGCTGTCTTTCTCCTTCTCCAATTTTTTGTTCCAACAGGGCTAGTTCTTTATTCTTGCGGTTTAGTAGTCGGGTATGATCTTCAGTCGGCGCTGCTTTTTCTTTTTTTGGTTCCTCTTTGACGATTTTTTTCTCTGCTTTTGATTCTGTCTTCACCACACGCTTGGCATTCCATATTTCGTATTCCTCATACGTGCCGGGATACTCTTTAATCTCTTTATCTTCGATAAACCAAATTTTATTGGCCACATGATCCAGAAAATAACGATCGTGAGACACCACGATCAAAGTGCCTTCATACTGCTGTAAGGCTTGGATAAGAATGTTCACGGAAGCCATATCCAAGTGGTTGGTAGGCTCATCCAATACCAAAAAATTCGCGTCGGCAGTTAAAGCTTTAGCCAATGCAACCCTGGACTTTTCCCCTCCAGAGAGCACTTTGATCTTTTTGAAGACATCATCTCCGGTAAAAAGAAAGCAACCCAGTATAGAACGAAGTTCTGTTTCCGTATGTTTGGGAGCAAAGGCTATCAATTCCTGTAATAGATTGTTTTCAAGGTGCAACGCTTCCAACTGATGCTGGGCAAAAAAGGTCTGCGATACATTGTGGCCTTTGGTGCTACTACCGCTGTATTCTAGGTCTGCATCGGCTACAATGCGTAGGAGTGTAGACTTTCCTTTACCGTTTGCGCCGATCAATGCAATTTTGTCGCCCTTCTCAATAATGGCGCCCGTATCCTGAAGGATCTCCAAGTTAGGATAGGATTTCGATACATCCTCCAGTGTGACAACGTGCCTGCCTGATGGCTTGGAAAATTTGAAGCTGAAATTTACCGCAGGGTTGTCGTCATCCACATCGTCAATTTTTTCCATACGATCCAATGCTTTGATGCGTGATTGCACCATCTTAGCTTTGCTGGCTTTCGCACGGAAACGCTCAATAAGTTTCTCTTCTTGCTTGATCTTCGCTTGCTGATTTTTGAACTGGTTGCTTTGTATCTCCTCACGGAGTGATTTTTCCTCGATGTAGAAGGAGTAGTTTCCTGCGTAAACAGTTAATTTTCCTTTACGCGATTCCACTGTTTTATTGATGATACGGTCTAGAAAGTATCTGTCGTGCGATACGATCACAATAGCGCCCTCAAAGGCCTGTAAATAATTTTCTAGCCACTTGATGGACGGAAGGTCCAAGTGGTTGGTAGGCTCATCAAGCAGTAGGATATCAGGGGTTTGTAGGAGGATGCGTGCCAACATAACGCGCATACGCCAACCTCCAGAGAAGGTTGCTAGTGGGCGTTGTTGCTCTTCCTCAGAGAATCCGAGCCCAGCAAGAATTTCGTGCGCGCGAAACTCGATGTTGTAGCCATCTAGCGCATCAAACTCCATTTGTTTGTCACTTAATTTGTTCAGGATCTCGTCCGAGTAGTCTGTTTCCAGCTTCTGCAACAAGATCTCGATTTCAGTATGCAATTGGTTTTGCCGCTCAAAGGCTTCCATCGCAACGTGAAGGATGCTTTTCTCAGAATGGTAAGACAACAAGTCTTGGTTGAGGTAGCCGATTTTGAGATCTTTGGCCATGGATATGCTCCCCGAAGTAGGGGAATAGTCGCCCACGATTAATTTTAGCAAGGTCGACTTTCCGGCTCCATTTGCGCCAATTAATCCTGCTTTGTCTCCGGGTTTTATATGCCAATTGGCCTCGTCGTATAAGGCGCGAGAACCAATCTCGAATGTTAAATTGTTAATTGATATCATTTGCTACAAAAGTAATGAATATTTCTGCTTGTTTGGCTACCTTTGCACATATGTATAAACTCGTCAAACCTTTATTCTTTTCTATGAATCCCGAGCTGGCTCACCATCAAGTGACCGGGGGACTACGCAAGTTCACTAAAGTATGGGGGGCAAAATCCCTGCTCAAATCGATCTATACCGTGGAGGATAAGCGTCTGGAAAGGAAGGTGTTTGGTCTTAAGTTTAAGAATCCTGTGGGACTTGCGGCCGGATTTGATAAGAATGCGGAATATATTGAGGAGATGGCCGGACTGGGCTTTGGATTTATCGAAATCGGTACCGTGACGCCTCGTCCGCAACCCGGCAATGATAAGCCTCGTATGTTTCGTTTAGTTGTAGATGAAGCCTTGATCAATCGAATGGGCTTCAACAACCAAGGTGCTGATGTTGCTGCTGGCCGCCTGCAAAAACTGGCGGACAGAAAAGATTTGATCATCGGTGGGAACATTGGTAAAAATAAGGTGACGCCCAACGAAGATGCCGTAAACGATTATGTTTATTGCTTTAACGCTCTGTTCGCTTATGTGGATTATTTTGTCGTCAACGTGAGTTCGCCCAATACGCCAGGTTTGCGTGATTTACAGGAGAAGGAACCGTTGAAACATATCTTGAACACGCTGCAGCAGCTCAATGTGAAAAAGCCTGCCCCCAAGCCGATCTTGCTCAAGATAGCACCGGATTTGACGAATTCGCAATTGGACGATATTGTAGAAATTGTAACAGAAACCAAAATTGCTGGTGTGATCGCTACCAATACCACAATAGCTAGAGATGGCCTGCAAAGTCCAAAGGCCTTGGTCAATGAAATGGGAGGAGTTAGTGGTCGGCCTTTGACAAAGCGATCAACAGCAGTTATCCGATATTTGGCCGAAAAATCGAATCATGCGTTCCCTATTGTTGGGGTCGGAGGCATTCACTCTGCGGAAGATGCAATCGAAAAGTTGGAGGCAGGTGCTAGCCTAGTCCAGCTGTATACTGGTTTTATCTATGAAGGGCCTGCTCTGGTCAGTAAAATATGTAAAGGGTTACTACGCTAGAAATGGCGATTTAGAAAATAGTGGAGACAGCGTAGTGCGCTGTCTTTTTTGCTTCTGGCTTCAAAAAAAGCGACCAAACTTTCGTTTGATCGCTACTGTTATGGTTTGTTTTAGATAGGTGATTAATCAAACCAAGCCAAGACATCTTCTTTGCTAGGCATCGAGATATCTAGTTTCATCTTTTTGCGTAATCCGCCAAGATCGTTAAAAACTTTATTGGGGTTTGCTTCTTTTAACAGTTCAATTGTTGTTAACCCCATTTTTTGCAAGACCGGAACCCATTCTGCAGGGATACCCAGTGTCGTATAATCTTCTATAGAAGCAACTTTCGCTACTTTTTCAGGACGCATTTGGGGGAAGAACAATACTTCTTGGATAGATGCATTGTTTGTTAAAAACATAATCAATCGATCCATTCCTATACCTAAACCGGAAGTAGGGGGCATGCCATATTCAAGTGCCCGTAAGAAATCCTGGTCAATAAACATGGCTTCGTCATCGCCTTTTTCCGACAGGCGTAACTGATCTTCAAATCGCTCGCGTTGATCAATCGGGTCGTTTAGCTCGGAATAGGCATTGGCAATTTCCTTACCGCAAACCATCAATTCAAAGCGTTCGGTCAGTTCCGGATTGTCTCGGTGTTTCTTGGTCAATGGCGACATCTCGATCGGGTAGTCGGTGATAAAGGTGGGCTGTATATAGTTGCCTTCACATTTCTCCCCGAAAATTTCATCGATTAACTTTCCCTTGCCCATGGTGTCGTTTACCTCGATCCCCATTCCTTTAGCAGCCTCACGAATCTGGTCTTCGCTTTTACCGCTGATATCAAAGCCTGTAAAGTCTAAGATGGATTGCGCCATGGTTACCCGCTTATAAGGCGCCTTAAAGTCAATGTTATGTTCGCCAAAGGTTGCTTTGGTGGAGCCGTTCACAGCAAGGGCACATTTCTCCAAGAGCTGTTCCGTGAAGTTCATCATCCAATTGTAGTCTTTGTAGGCTACGTAAATTTCCATGGCTGTAAATTCCGGATTGTGGGTCCTATCCATACCCTCGTTGCGGAAATTTTTGGAGAACTCATAGACACCTTCGAAGCCACCAACGATCAAACGCTTTAGGTAAAGCTCATTGGCGATACGTAAATAAAGTGGTATATCAAGTGCATTGTGATGCGTGATGAAAGGGCGGGCAGTAGCGCCTCCCGGAATGGATTGCAAAACTGGTGTTTCGACTTCCATATAGCCTGCATCATTGAAAAAATCGCGCATCGCTGTAAACAGCTTGTTGCGCTTGATAAAAATATCGCGATTTTGCGGATTGACAATTAAATCGACATAACGCATACGATACCTTTGTTCCGGATCTGTAAAAGCATCAAAGGTCTTTCCGTCGGCTTCTTTAACGATGGGCAAGGGACGGAGCGATTTCGTCAAGATGGTTAACTTCTCGACATGTACAGAGATTTCTCCGGTTTGTGTCGTAAACACATAGCCCTCTACACCGACAATGTCACCGATGTCCAAGAGCTTTTTAAATACCGTGTTGTAGAGTGTTTTGTCTTCGTCAGGACATAGATCGTCGCGCTTGACGTATGCCTGAACGCGACCTGTGGCATCTTGCAGCTCCATGAAGGAAGCGCTACCCATAACCCGACGGCTCATGATGCGGCCTGCAATACGGATGCTCTTATAGTTTAATTTATCTCGTTCGTAGTTTGCTAAAATGTCTGCCGCAGTAACATTTACTTCAAATTCATCGGCAGGATAAGGGTTGATGCCCAAATCAAGAATAGCTTGAAGGTTCAGTCTGCGCTGTTGTTCCTGTTCAGATAATACAGTACTCATGTATTAATATTTAAAATGCTAGATAAGAACGCAAAAATAGCAAAAAAAGCCAATTGTGCATCGGCGGAAACCTAAAAAAGAATAGGCAGGGTAGAAGGTTTATCCATTAGTGGGGGAGGGGTACGCTGGCAGCCTAACAGGTGAGGCTTTCGACAATTGCAGGTTTGCCCAACATGAAGATTGCTCTTTTTTAGGAAAAAGTGTAACTTAGCGCGGCCTTAAGAGGAGTGCTTGCATAAAAAGTGTATTGTGGGTAATTATTATTTTGTTTTTTCTGAAAATATAAATTATCTTTGCACCTCAATTGTTGAATATACGTAATCATAACATAAAATGAAAAAAGATTTGCATCCATCAAACTACAGATTAGTGGTTTTCAAAGATATGTCTAATGACTATGCTTTCTTAACTAAATCATGTGTAGACACGAAAGAATCAATTACTTGGGAAGATGGTAATGAATATCCATTAGTGAAATTAGAGATCTCTCATACTTCACACCCATTCTATACAGGTAAGATGAAATTGGTTGATACGGCAGGGCGTATCGATAAATTCCGTAGCCGTTACAGCAAGAAGTAATTTTTGGCTTCGGTACACACAACTTTATCCCGTTAAGTTCGCTTATCGGGATTTTTTTATATAATTTTATCCCCAACTATGTTGGAAGTTGTATTACATGATCATGCTGCATGGCGAGAGCATTTGCTGCCTTTGGTTTATACTCGTCCAGTAAGTGACCTTCGTGTCGGGATTCTTACACTCGGTGAAAAATGGGGGCGCTTGCTCTCCCAGACGGTTTCTTTCTACACCATTCCCTATCTTCAGCAAAAATTTCCGTTTTCTTCAGCGACTACAGGTTATCTTGTTATCCGTGGAAATGTGCTTCCTTCTAGCGCCCTGTTGGATGCGATAGAGACCTTGCCTCTGCAAAGCGTGCTGACGAAAGATGGCAAATGGATTGCCTACAAGGTGGCCGTGTGGAGCGAAGAACCTGACGCTTCGGAGTTGCATGAAATACGCTTTACAGATGTTATTCAGCAACTCTCTTTTCTGGAGGATATTTACCGCCTTAACGAAGAGCAAATCGTTGCTGACTTTGATTTACTGACAGGAGGTCGCTCGTCTGCCGTATTGCCTGATTCAAATACGCTTTTGGGAGCTGGCTTGTTTGTGGGGCAGCATACACAAATCAACTGCAGCATCCTGAATACCACTACAGGTCCTATCTATGTTGCTGATGGTGCTACTATCGAAGAAGGGTCCATCTTGCGTGGTCCTATTGCCATTTGCGCCGGTGCGAGGGTGAAGATGGGAAGCAAGATTTATCCCAATGTGACGGTTGGACCCGGCGCTACGATTGCAGGGGAAGTGAACAACAGTGTTCTTTGGGGGAATTGTGCAAAGGGACATGATGGTTACCTCGGTTGTGCCGTCATTGGCGAAGGCTGCAATATCGGTGCAGGCAGCAGTAACTCGAACCTGCAGAATACTTGGTCGTCCGTTAAACTATATGATTACGCAGGTGATACGATGCGTGATACAGAACGGGCCAAGGTGGGTACTTTTATGGGAGACTATGCCATGTGCGGCATCAATTCCAGTATCACCACGGGCAATGTGATTGGGGTGGCGGCACAGGTTGCAATGTCAAATATTATTCCCAAATTTGTGCAGGACTTTTCTTGGTTTACGGATAGTAAAAAAGAACGTTACCATTTTGATAAGTTCGTGGAAATGTTAAGTGAGAGGGCTAAATCGAAAAAAGAACATCTATCGGATCTGGATATCCAAATTTTACAGCACGTATATGATTTGACTGGAATCCGGAGACAGGAATATTTTAAAACAGAAAAATAAGACTATTATGCGTAAAAACATTGTTGCAGGAAACTGGAAAATGAATTTGGATTATGAAAAAGGGCTAAGCCTTTTTTCAGAGATTGTTAATATGGTTAAAGATGAGGTTGTTGGCAACCAAGAAGTAATCGTTTGCAGTCCGGCTATCCATTTATACAGTATTGGCAAATTGGCATCGCCTGTGGCTAACGTAAGCGTAGGGGCACAAAATATACATCAAGCAGAAGCCGGTGCTTACACCGGAGAGATCTCTGCAACACAGGTGAAGTCTACGGGAGCTGACTATGTGATCCTTGGACATTCTGAGCGTAGAGCCTATTTTGGTGAAACAGATGCCCTGTTGGCCGAGAAAACCAATGCGGCCTTGCAGCACGGTTTGTCGCCGATCTTCTGCATTGGCGAAACAAAGGAGGAACGCGAAGGTGGTAACTTTTTTGAAGTGATCAAAGTACAGTTGGAGGGTGGTGTCTTCCATTTGTCTTCGGAAGAATTTGCAAAAGTAGTATTGGCATACGAGCCTGTTTGGGCGATTGGTACCGGCTTGACCGCTTCACCAGAGCAAGCGCAGGAAGTGCATGCCTTTATTCGGGAAACTGTGGCCGCGAAATATGGTGCTGGAATTGCCGATGATACGACCATTCTTTATGGGGGAAGTGCTAATCCAGGTAATGCAAAAGATCTTTTCTCGCAAAAGGATATCGATGGCGGTTTGATTGGTGGTGCTTCTTTAAAATCTCGCGATTTCTTAGATATCGTTAAGGTATTCAACGCATCGTAATGAAATATTCATCCGTCATCTTTACATCTCCTACTATGGAGGACTGGCAGAAGGATCTGTTGATCGCTTCTTTGGGAGATATTGGTTATGACACGTTTGAAGATATTGAACAAGGATTTGCAGCCTATATACCGGCTGCAAATCTTGATCTTCAAGCATTGGAAACAGTTCTTCTTTCCGAGACTGAGGGCTTCGACCTGACTTATGAAGTACAGGACGTTGAAGAGCAGAATTGGAATAAATTATGGGAGAGCAACTTCAACCCTATCACGGTCGATGAACGCTGTCATGTGCGGGCTACCTTCCATGAGCCGCGTCCGGATATGCCCTACGAAATTGTGATCGATCCAAAAATGTCTTTCGGAACAGGACATCACCAAACCACCTCGATGATGCTTTCTTACGTGCTGGAAGACGATTTTAAAGGCAAAGAGGTTTTGGATATGGGATGCGGAACGGGTATCTTGGCCATTCTAGCAATCAAGCGCGGTGCTATAAAAGCATTAGCCGTTGATTATGATGAAATTTGCGTAGCTAGCGTGGAAGAAAACAAGCTGTTGAACAATGTTAGTAGTATTGAGGCATTATTAGGCTCTAAAGACGTTATTGAGGGAAGGATATTCGATGTTATCTTGGCAAACATCAACCGTAATATTTTGTTGGATCAGTTGGATCAATATAGTGCAAGTACACGTGTTGGAGGACAACTGTACATCAGTGGCTTTTATGCGATAGAAGATTTGCCTATTCTGCGAGAAAAAGCAGAAGCTGTGGGTTTTAAGTATGAACGGATGAAGGTGTTGGATACTTGGTGCTCTGCAAAGTTTAATAAAATTAGCTAATGCGTATTCATTTTATAGCCATCGGTGGAGCTGTGATGCATAATTTGGCCATTTCTTTGGCCGAACAGGGACATCAGGTATCTGGCTCCGACGATCAGATTGTGGAACCATCGAAATCTCGACTTAAAAAAGCACGTTTGCTCCCCGCAAAGGTAGGGTGGTTTCCCGACCAGATTACCGAGGATATCGATGCCGTTATTTTGGGGATGCATGCTGAGGTAGACAATCCTGAATTACTGAAAGCCCAGGAACTTCATATCAAGATCTATTCGTTTCCGGAGTTTATATACGAGCAAAGCGTTAATAAGACACGTGTTGTGATTGCCGGGACATATGGCAAGACAACGATCATGAGTATGATCATGCACGTGTTAAAAAAATTGGATAAGGACTTTGACTATCTTGTAGGGGCAAAGCTCGAAGGCTTTGATTCCCTTGTAAAACTTACGACACATAATAAGATTATCCTGCTCGAAGGCGATGAATATTACGCATCTCCGATAGACCATCAATCCAAATTTCATCTCTTTCATCCCAATATTGCTTTGATAAGTGGGGTAGACTGGAATGAAAGTCGTACGGATATTAGTCGTGACGACTATTTTCAGCAATTTGAAACTTTTGTGGATACGATTGTCAAGAAAGGTACATTGATTTATAACAAAGATAATACGTATCTGCGAACTATTGTTGAAGAGACTTCAGACTGTAAAATTAACAGACACGGCTATAGATTGCCTGAATATTCGATAAACAAGGGGATAACTTACCTTCACTTGGGCGATGAACGAATCCCTCTGCAAGTATTTGGTAAACTGAACCTGTCAAATATTGCTGGAGCTTATACGGTTTGTGAATGGCTGGGTGTAAAGCGAACGGATTTTTATAACGCCATTCGCGACTTCAAAAGCTCTGTCCGTTATCTGGAATTTGTTGCTAGCGATAATGAACGTGTTGTTTATCAGGATTTCAACTATTCATCGTACAAGCTCCAGACTAGTATACATGCGGTTAAAGAGCAGTTCCCTAATCAAGGACTTGTCACCATTATTGAACTGAATCCGTACGAGGCTTCCGATGACAATTTTCTTAGCCAATATAGAGCCTCCATGGATGAGTCCGACTATGCCGTTGTATTCGTTAATAAGGACGCAATCAAGGATAAAAATATATTAATAAGTAATTTGGAAACAGAAATTACGCAAGTTTTTAATCATAAAAACTTCACATTTTTAAAAGATGTAATTTCTTTGGAAAATTATTTAGAAAGCTTTAAGTCGCTGGGTTTTAATATGTTATTTATGGTTTCTCCAAATCACAATTCGGTGAATATTGTAGGTTTCGCGGATAAGTTTTTTAAAAATTATTAATTATTTTTTTTCAACGTTTTTCTTTAGTATTTTTTTTATTACTTTTGGAATAAGAAAAACAATTTACCCATGAATGCATTAGGAAAAAAAATTCGTCTTTTGAGACATCAAAAAGGTTGGAGCCAAGAGGACGTTGCTAAACGTTTGGACATTTCTATTCCAGCTTTTTCAAAAATTGAAACAGGTATTACGGATGTAAATCTGTCTCGATTAAATCAAATTTCTAAACTTTTCGGTCTTTCATTAGTTCAGCTGTTATCAACAACTGATTCTGAGGAAGAAAAGCAAATTCAGGATGAAATTAACGTACTGAATAAGAAGCTTCAATCAAGAGACGGAGAAGTGATCGAATTGCAGAAAAAGGTGATTGATTTATACGAGCAATTGCATAAGAAATAACCTGAATCAACCAGTATTAAGTGAAAAAGGCAGCGCTACATTTGAAGCGCTGCCTTTTTCATTTCTTCTCAGTTTGTCCGGTTGAATTCAATTAGGTCGTGTTGATTAAAAATCGTCATCATCAAAATCATCAAGATCGCCGATTGAATCGATTTCATCCAGTTCGAAATCGTCATCATCATAGACATCGTCTGCATCATCCTCCGGACCGTTAAAATTGACGAACTCATCAACTAAAACTTCTTGTTCTGCCACTTGCATCATAGTCTTTTCGTGTTAAAAATTGATAAATCTTATGTTTGTTTCTAAGCGTAAAAATAATCAAGAATATGCTAACTTTAAATTTTTTTTGTTTTTTTAATACCTGTAATACAGTGTTTTAAGTTTTGTTGTCGTTATTCGCTTATTTCACCAATGCTATTCTCTTCAGCGACGATGTCCTTCAGCTGAGGAAGGTCTTTCGCGCTTTTTATGCCGAAGTGTTGCATAAATTGATCGCTGGTAGCATACAACAACGGTTTTCCAATACTATCGGATTTCCCCGCAATTTGAATAAGCTTTTTTTCCAGTAGTCGTTGAATGGAATAGTCGCAATTGACCCCCCGGATCTGTTCGACTTCCAATTTGGTGATCGGTTGTCGATAAGCGATGATTGCTAAGGTTTCCAAGGCCGACTGGCTCAGTTTCTTACGATCTTTATGCGCTTGCAATTGGTTAATTACCTCATGGTAAGTGTCTTTGGTCAGAAACTGGTACTGGTTGGCAATTTCTCGTAATTGAAACACTTGGTCTTCCTGCTCATACTTGCCCTTTATCTTATCAACAAGATCGATCACTTCTTGTCTGTTAATGTCGATGGCCAAAGCGTCTTGTAAAATCTGTTTTATCTCGTTTGCGCCAATGCCTTCTTCTGCCGCGAAAATGATAGCTTCTATGTTCAAAAGGATATCTTTCATCCGTTTTTCTTTAATAGTTTATGACCTGTTCTTCCATTTGCGGCAACACACGGAAGTCATACTTCTGTGTGCGCAGTTGAGGTTCGAATCCTGCTTCACGGATGGCATCTTGTATGGACTTGGACGTGAAACGATGAGGCGCTCCTGCTGCAGAGACCACATTTTCTTCAATCATAATCGATCCGAAGTCATTGGCCCCAGCATGTAGGCAAAGCTGAGCTGTCCGTCTTCCTACCGTTAACCACGATGCCTGTATATTTTTGACGTTGGGCAACATGATTCGGCTTAAGGCGATCATGCGGATGTATTCCTCGCCGGTAACGTTGTTCGTGATACCTCGTAAACGTTTAAGCAAGGTACCGTCGTCTTGAAAAGGCCAAGGGATGAACGCTATAAAACCATGAGCATCGACAGGCTTCTCCTCTTGCACTTCCCTTATCCATACCAAATGTTCGAAACGTTCATCAATAGTTTCAATATGTCCAAACATCATCGTTGCCGAAGTTGGTAGGTTGATCTGATGTGCTGCACGCATGACATCAAGCCATTCCTGTCCCCCACATTTACCTTTAGAAATTAAACGACGTACACGGTCATTCAATATTTCAGCACCCGCGCCGGGCAAAGAGTCTAGTCCAGATTCTTTCATGGCACGCAAAACCTCGATATGGCTCAAGCCTTCCAGTTTGGATACGTGTGCTATTTCTGGCGGGCCTAGGGCATGCAGTTTCAAATCCGGGTACAGGTCCTTCAGCTGTTTGAATAACGTCGTATAGAAGTCGAGTCCCAAGTCAGGGTGGTGGCCACCTTGCAGTAAAAGCTGATCGCCCCCGTAACGGAAGGTTTCCTCGATTTTTTTTCTATAGGTCTCGATATCGGTAATATAACTGTCGTCATGCCCCGGTCGGCGAAAGAAATTGCAGAATTTGCAATTGGCAATGCACACGTTCGTCGTGTTGACATTGCGGTCAATTTGCCAAGTCACCTTTCCATGTGGAACCTGCTTTTTACGAAGCTCGTTGGCCACATAGGTAAGGTCGGCTGTAGCAGCGTTATGATAGAGGTAGATGCCTTCCTCTTTGCTTAGAAAGTCAAAGTTTAATGCACGCTCTAATAATTTATCTACATTCATCGTTAACAAAGATACACAGGATTTTTTTTAGTGTGAAATGTTTGGTACAAACTGCTGGTTGGAATTTTCGACGGTAAATACCGTAATTTACTTTAGTAGGTGAACGTCGTTCTTTGCTTTTTGAAAGATTGGGTACAGCTTGATTTAAAGTGGTATTTTTAACCTTATTTTTTTCAATAGGCTGTAAACTATTTTCCACAATATTTGTTATATTTATTGAAAAACAATTGAGGTATGATAAAGCCTGCACCAATCCTAGTTGAGCGAACTTATTCTGCAAGTCCCAATCGTGTCTGGGAAGCCCTTACCGATAAAGACAAATTGACGCTGTGGTATTTTGAGATACCCGAATTCGAGCTGAAGAAGGGAGCTGAATTTAATTTCTACGAGTCAAAAGGCGCCAATCGTTACCACTACCGGATTAAGATACTGGAGTTTAAACCCAACGAGCTTTTGCAGTACATATGGAGCCATCCGACGGAAAGCAAAGGTGTTTCTGTGGTCACCTGGTACCTTACGCGGCGAGGAAATGCAACTGCGGTGCGGGTCGTACATGAGGGCGTAGAGAGCTTTGCGGATGCAGGCTTACTACTGGATCGTGCAAAATATGAAAAAAGCTGGAACAATATATTAGGAACCTCATTAGCTAATTTTTTAGAAGAATAACAGTAACGAATAATGGAATTAATACATGTTGAGGATCAAGGCAAATGGTTGGCCTTGAATGATGAAGTACAGATTGGAGAGTTAGTTTATACACGTGATGAAAACACGTTGACGATTACCTACACCGAAGTGGAACCTTACTATAGAGGGAATAAAATAGCGGAGGAATTGGTGTTATCAGCGATTAAGCTAGCGAGAGATAATGGGTTAAAGGTTGTTCCTGCCTGTTCTTTTGCGGTTACCGTCTTTGAACGCTATCCCGACGAGCGGGATGTTTTGTCCTAAATTTCAGCTGTGCTTTAAACTATTGGGGCTCCTCAAAGAAGTTTCGGTTTGCGGTGCTGATCCGGCCGCGTCTACAATACAATCAGCAGCAGGGCGGAAAGAACAACCAACCCCATGATCAGTAACCGAAATTGTTTCTCGGGCAACATGTGGATAATGCGGATGCCTATGAAGCCGCCTAGCAAAATAAATGGTAAAGCTAAGAGATTAAGGAAGAATCCTTGCCAACTTAAGTTGTGCCATACAAAAGCCTGTAAAGGTATTTTGCTGAAATTGAGGATCATGATGAACCATGCCGAAGTGGCCGCAAATGTTATTTTGTCGAGTCTCTTGGACAACATATACACCGATAGGGCCGGACCTGCCGCGTTTCCTATCATTGTTGAGAACCCCAAGATAAGACCAAATATGGGGGAATACCAGCGATTATGGGTTATTCTGTCTTGCCATTCCCGTGGCGATCGCTCCAACCATATCATGATGCCCATTCCCACAATGATACAGCTGCCGATTAATATTTTGAAAGTCTTGTCGTGCAAATAGTTCCCCAAAAGCAATCCTGCTACGAGTCCAGTTAAAGCCGCTGGTAGCAGCTTTTTAACTTCTTGCCATAAAAATGCTTTTCGGTAGTAAATAACCGCGATAAGATCGGCAAAACATAGCAGGAGCAAAACAATGCCGGTAGAATATTTCGCACCAAACAGAAACGCAAATAAAGGCACAGCTAAAGTTCCGATGTTTTGGATGCCCGTTTTCGACATGCCAATAAGGATGGCACAAAGAAAGTAAACGGCCCAACCGCCGGGTGATGTTATCAGCTGCAGTGGGTCAGCCATCTTAATCTTGGCGGATGAGTTTTCTGACTTCCATCGCATTGATTTCAGCATAGTCAGTCAAGTAGGCGACACAGGGCGGCAATTGCTCTTTTGGATGCGAGCTGAGTACACCAACGACCTTCATACCGGCATTTAAACCTGCCGTGACCCCCGAGAAAGAATCTTCGAATACCAAACAGTTTGCAGGATCTAAACCAATGTTTTCTGCCGATTTAAGATATACTTCTGGATGAGGCTTATGTAAGGCAACATCTTCACTGGCCAGTAAAGAGTCCATCTTGTCCGCTATTTCGAGCACGTCAAGAATCAATTCCAAATTCGCGCGGGGCGCAGAAGTGGCTACCGCTGTTTTGAATCCGTTCACCTTTAGATCATCCAAGAAAGGAAGATAATTGGGCAAGGTTTTCACTTCTGATCGGTAAATCTCTCGGAACAAGGCTTCTTTTTCACCTTCCAGTGCGATTAGCTCCTCGCCGAAGATCTTGCGTTTGAAGAAGTGTGTCATGATGTAGCTATTATGCTTGCCAAACATATGGTCTTCAAATTCCTTGTCCGTATAGGCTATTTTGTATTTGTCAAAGAAAACAGCAAAGGCTTTTGCATGATAGGGATTCGTGTGACAGATAACACCATCCATGTCGAAAATGACAGCATATTGATTCATTGTGCAAAGATAATCAAAACAATTTTATTGTTCGGGCTGTTCGCTGTAAAAGCAAATTTTACGAGATGGGAGTGGCCTCCATATGAATTTATTATCGGTTAACGATTGTGGTCTGTACTGCAAACAGGGCGATTTTTATATTGATCCGTGGAAACCGGTCAAGACAGCCTTGATTACACATGGGCACAGCGATCATATGCGTGCTGGGATGGGCAATTACATTTGTCATCATCATACCATCCCGATCCTTCGGTTGCGATTGGGCATTGACAATATTGTACAGGGAGTTTCCTACGGAGAGGAGTTTGAAATCAATGGCGTAACGATATCCTTTCACCCGGCCGGTCATATTATCGGTTCCGCGCAGGTACGTATGGTGTACCAGGGCGAAGTATGGCTTTTCACAGGCGATTACAAGCTTTCCGTAGACGGGGTGAGCCAACCTTACGAACTGGTGAAGTGTGATCATTTCATTACCGAAAGTACCTTTGGATTGCCGATTTATAATTTTCCGTCCAACGAGTCGATCTATGCGAGCATCAACGCTTGGTGGCGTAGCAATGTAGAGCAGGGATTTAATACCGTGTTGTTGGGATATGCACTAGGTAAGGCACAAAATATTCTTGCACATGCAGAGGCCAATATAGGGGATATCTTCTTACATGGCGCATTAGATAATGTTAACCAAGCCTTAGCAGAGGTTGGTTACAAATTTCCAGGAACGAGAATAACTAGCGATACGCGTCGCGATGCTATCCGAGGTGCGTTGATCGTTGCTCCGCCCTCAGCTATGGATACACCTTGGTTGCGTAGTTTGAAGCCCTACCGCATAGCTATGTGTAGCGGATGGATGCAGATTCGAGGAGCTAGGCGAAGGCGAGGAGTGGATCGTGGTTTCGTATTGTCTGATCATTGCGATTGGCAGCAGCTCAACCAGGCGGTCGTGCAGACGGGAGCGAAACAGATATATGTCACGCACGGTTACGAACATAATTTCAGTAAATGGGTGAGAGAAGAATACGATATTGGTGCTTCTATATTTAAAACATTGTATAACGATGCAGAGGAGGAAAGTGTATGATCGATTTTGTGCATTTATTTGAAGCTATCGACGACACAACGAAAACCTCGGTGAAAGTTGCAGCTATGTTGGCCTATTTCAGAACAGCGACGGAATCGGACAAGTTATTCGGAATGGCAGTGTTGATGGGAAATAAACCCAAAAGACCTATTCGTACAACTGATTTACGTCTTTGGGCTTCGGAAGAATCACATATCCCTTTGTGGTTGATTGAAGAAAGCTATTATGTTGTTGGAGATCTGGCAGAAACAATTTCTCTTGTTTTACCACCTAAAAAAGTAACATCTAAGGATGATGTCTCCCTGCGAACGCTGTTCGAAACAATCGTTTCGTTACGTAGTATGTCGTTGGAGGACCAACGTGAAACAGTGACCGGCTATTGGTCGAAGTTGGATGGTACAGCGCTTTTTCTCTTTAATAAACTGCTTACAGGGAATCTCCGCGTTGGCGTATCTCGCAAATTGGTTGTTAAGGCGGTAGCACAGTATCTGGAATCGTCAGAGCCGGAAGTAGAACATCGCCTTATGGGAAAATGGAGCCCTTTTGAGGAAACGATGGAATCTTTGTTTCAGGGAGATTTACAGGATAGCAAGCTTTTTTTACCCTATCCTTTCTATTTGGCCTATGCGCTGGATAGAGATCCGGCTGAACTGGGAGACTTAAGTAGCTGGATTATGGAGGCGAAGCTTGATGGCATTCGTGGGCAATTGATTGTACGTAAGGGTGAATTGTTTATCTGGAGTAGAGGGGAGGACCTGATGACGGATAAATTTGTGGAATTTGAACCGCTACGTTCCATTTTGCCGGACGGTACAGTAATCGATGGGGAAGTGCTTCCTTGGAAGGAAAACAAGCCCTTGGATTTTTCGGTGATGCAAACTCGGATAGGTCGTAAAAATATATCAAAAAATGCATTGGCCGCAGCACCGTTGATCATGGTGTGCTATGATTTACTAGAGTGGCAGGGCAATGATGTTCGTTCGTGGCCGTTGCATAAGCGAAGAAAGCAGTTGGAATCTATCTTGGAGAACTTTCCAGTGGGCGATATATTGAAAATATCTGCAGAGAAGTCGTTCGATAATTGGGAGGCTGCCGAGCACTACCGACGTGAAGCACGGCAGCATCATTCGGAAGGCCTTATGATCAAGCATCGGGAGAGCGTTTACGAAGTGGGGCGAAAGCGCGGGAATTGGTGGAAGTGGAAAACTGATCCAATGACAATCGATGGGGTTTTGATTTATGCCCAATCTGGCCATGGAAGACGTGCAAACTTGTTTACCGATTATACCTTCGCCGTATGGGATCAGGGAGAATTGGTTCCATTTACGAAAGCATATTCCGGGCTTACCGACAAAGAATTATTAACCATTGATAACTGGATAAAACGACATACCATCGCCAAGTTTGGGCCAGTACGTAGTGTAACGCCAGAATTGGTATTCGAGTTGGCCTTTGAAGGGATCAATGCAAGCACAAGACATAAATCTGGTGTGGCTCTTCGTTTTCCTCGGATCTTACGCTGGCGTCAAGATAAACGCGCAAGCGAAGCCAATACCAAAGAAGATTTGCTAAATTTGATTGCATCACAACATGAATCAATTCGCTGACGTATGGTTTCATAATCAAGGCTGGAAGCCGCATGCTTTTCAACAGAACGCCTGGAAGGAGATTGCCCAAGGCCGATCGGGATTGCTGAATGCGCCAACCGGCTTTGGGAAGACCTTCGCCATTTGGTTCGGTATTATTGCACACTATTACGAGGACCAAAAGTACCAAAGCGAGAAAAAGAAGTTTAAAAAGAACAAGCTGCATGCGATTTGGATCACGCCTTTACGAGCCTTGTCTAAAGAAATTTATAAAGCAACAACGCAAGTCAGTAACGACTTAGATTTGGATTACCAGGTGGAGCTACGCACCGGTGATACGAGCTTGAGCCAAAGACAAAAGCAACGAAAAAAGCCGCCCCAGGCATTAATCACTACACCCGAAAGCGTACACCTCTTACTGGCTTCGAAAGAGGGAACGGATTACTTCAGTCAACTCGCTTTTATTGTGGTGGACGAATGGCACGAATTGCTGGGCAGTAAGCGCGGCGTTTTGGTTGAGTTGGCTTTAAGCCGCATCAAAGCCATCAACCCAAAGCTTAAGATATGGGGAATTTCAGCTACGATAGGGAATTTGGTCGAAGCACAAGAAATATTATTGGGAACGGGACATAAAGGGAGAATGGTTCGTGCCAATCTGAAAAAAAAGATACAAATAGAAACCGTGCTCCCCGATAATCTAGAGAAATTCCCCTGGGCAGGGCACCTTGGTATACGATTATTGGACAAGGTGATCGCTATTGTGAATCGCTACCAGTCTACGTTGATCTTTACAAACACGCGGTCTCAAGCAGAAATATGGTATCAACAGATTATTATGCACTATCCTTCTTTCGCAGGTATTTTAGCTATTCATCACGGCTCATTAAGCGACGAAGTTCGACTGTGGGTAGAAGATGCGTTGCATGAGGGGCGCCTTAAAGCTGTGGTATGTACCAGTAGCTTGGATCTGGGCGTTGATTTTCGACCCGTGGATTGCGTGATTCAGATCGGATCGCCAAAAGGTGTTGCTCGTTTTCTACAGCGAGCAGGACGTTCAGGACATCGACCGCATGAAACGTCGCATATTTATTATGTGCCCACAAATTCCTTGGAGATTATTGAGGGCGATTCGTTGAAGTACGCCGTTAAAGAGCAGATTATTGAGCAGCGCCTACCCTACATTCGAAGTTTCGATGTGCTTATACAATACCTGATGACCTTAGCCGTGGGCGACGGTTTCATCGCCGACGAGATTTTTGAGGAGGTGCGCAGTACACATTGCTTCGCGTCGCTCACACGGCCTGAATTTGACGAATGCCTCGCGATGCTTATTCACGGAGGAAAGACGTTAAATGCATACGATGATTTTCATCGTTTGAAACTAAAAGATGGTCGTTTCACCGTCGAATCGAGAAAGTTAGCCATGCGTCATCGATTGAGTATAGGAGCTATCGTGTCGGATGCGATGATGAAGGTGAAGTTTATGTCGGGCAAATACTTGGGTTCTATTGAGGAATCATTTATTTCCAAGCTCAACACGGGCGATGTATTTTGGTTTTCTGGCCGGCAGTTGGAACTCCTGCATGTGCGTAATATGGAGGTCGTGGTACGACCAACCACGAAATCGAAGGGCGTAGTTCCTTCTTGGATGGGAGGACGTTTTTCCATTTCACCCGACTTAGGTTTAGCCATAAGGCACAGCTTTGAGAGCATTCATAAAAAAGATCGGCGAAGTCATGAGGTCGCTTTTTTACAGCCACTTTTTAAAGAGCAGGAACGGCGCTCGGGGTTACCTCGCGAAGGTGAGCTCTTAGTGGAATATATAACCACGAAATATGGACATCATCTTTTCGTTTACCCCTTTGATGGAAAACTGGTGCACGAAGGGATGGCTCAGGTATTGGCCTATCGCTTAGGCAAAATACAAGCCGCAACATTTAGTATTGCCAGCAATGAGTATGGTTTCGAATTGTTATCGGCTACGAAATATGAGATTGATCAGGTCGTTATCCAACAACTGCTGTCGCCAGAGCAGCTACACCACGATATTACCTCGGGTATCAACGTGCAGGAAATGGCGCGTCGCCGATTTCGCGATATTGCAGGCATTGCCGGTTTGGTTTTTCAAGGTTTTCCTGGAAAAGCAATGAAGACGAAACATCTGCAAGCGAATGCAGGCTTATTTTTCTCGGTATTTGAGGACTACGATCCAAGCAATTTATTATTAAGGGAGGCATATGATGAGGTCTTTGATTTTCAACTGGAGGAGGGGAGAATGCAACTTGCATTTGAACGCATTGCACAGCATGCGATCGTTTTGGCTTTCCCGAAACAGTTGACCCCATTTTCGTTCCCTATCTTTTCGGAATCTTTCCGGGAGAAGTATAGCAACGAGGATTGGCAAAGCCGATTGGAACAAATAAAATTACAGTTGGAAGGGAAATTGGAATAATGGCAAAAAAAATTGTGCTGAATGGAGTGGAACTTTTTCTAATGCCCCAAAAGGTGGTTTATATACCAGTTCATGAGCTATTGATCGTCTCAGACTGGCACATCGGTAAATTGGGGCATTTCCGGAAGGCAGGCGTGTTTGTGCCACCTATGCGCCTAGAAGAGGAGTTTTCACGACTGAACATCTTGTTGAAGGAATTGTCGGTCACGCAAGTGGTCTTTTTAGGGGATCTTTTCCATTCGGAATGGAACTACGAATGGGACGAATTTCAGCATTTTTTGAATCGTTTTCCTGCGATCAAGTTTACATTGACGCTTGGCAATCACGACATATTACCCGAAGCTGTACTCGCCAAATCCGTTATTCAGGTTAAGGATTACATGGTTTTGCCCGAAGGAATCGTCTTATCGCACGAGCCTATTCCACAACTTGATGCAGGACTTTATAATTTGGTCGGTCATCTCCACCCCGGATGCGAAGTTGCTATGCAAGGACGACAATATTATAAGTTGCCTTGTTTTCACCTAGAAAAAAAGGTGCTCACCATGCCGGCCTTTGGTCGCTGGACCGGACTTTTTATCCTATCCAAGAAACAGGATAATCGCCTGTTTGCTGTGGTAGGCAACGAGGTTGTAGAACTGAAGTAGCTTGATATTTTACCCAACGGGGACCCTATGAACTTTTCACCTAGAAGAATGCGCGCTTAATGGTCTCTAGATCTTCCGGTCTATCAACGGCAACCGTGTCGTATGCCGTTTCGGCGACACGGATACGGTATCCATTTTCCAGCCAACGCAGTTGTTCCAGGGCCTCTGCTTTTTCTAAACTGGAGATAGGCAATCGGGTTATTTCCTGCAGCACTGATGTTTTGTAGCCATAGATACCAATATGTTTGTAAAAGTTATGCTGACGCAGCCATTCTGCGCTTGGTATTCCACGTAATAAAGGTATCGTCTGCCTAGAGAAGTAAAGTGCTTCTTGCTTTGTGCCGATAACCACTTTAGGGGTATTCTCATTGACGAGATCCTCTTGCTTATCAATTTTCTTAACAAGTGTTCCAATATCTGTTTTAGGATCATTAAAAAGAGAACATAGCAGATCGATCTGCAAGGGATTGATGAAGGGTTCATCACCCTGAATATTAATCGCCACGTCAAAGCCATTAATTTTGGAAATTACCTCTGCACAGCGATCGGTGCCTGACTCATGCTTGCTAGAGGTCATGATCACATTTCCCGCAAAAGAGCGTACATGTTCTTCGATACGTTGATCGTCCGTGGCCACCACAACTTCTGCAAGGCTTGCACAGCCTTTTACCTGTTCGTACACACGTTGTATCATCGATTTTCCACCTATATCTACCAAGGGCTTGCCTGGGAAACGAGATGAAGCATAGCGCGCCGGGATGATTCCTATAATTTTCATAGTTCAAATTAACAAGTAAATATTAAGACCGAGAAATGTAAATACTAATTTATTGGATATAATCGCTTTAAAGTTTTTTACTTAAGCCGTTCGAGTACACCCTTGCGTTTTACAATGTTTTTGTAATCCCACTGTATATGTTTTGCTTTGTCGAGCCAACGGTTTAGATCGTCTTCGACGATCTGCTCGGGATCCGTGTACCGTATTTCTGCCGCCATAAATTTGCCCTCCGTACCAAGCATAGGTTCTTCAAAAGATTGACCGCTCCAAAATAGCAGACGTACGGAATCTTTGAGCTTGCTGTAACCTACAATGGGGTTGTTATCTATAAACCACACAGGATGCGTGTGCCATAATTTGTTTTCCGCCTCCGGCAGCATTTTGCTGATGTATGCCGCGAGTAGCGAGCAGATGCTTTGGTCGACTGCTGTTTGTTGTGTGTTGTAGTGGAGTACATCGGTAGCTATCATGTGCATGAACATTTAGTTGGCCTCTTATAGAGCTTGCACGTAAGGTAGAAAATGTTTCGTAAAAAAAGGTCTATTTTTTGCTATCTTGGTTCAAACAATTGTAACAACAACATGCATATATGTTTTATAATGTATTAAGATATTTTGTACGATTAGGCCTGCAATGGTATGCTCCAGAGCTACGTAGCAATAATTTGGAATTGGCGAGGTTCGCTGGCCCGAGCATTATTGTGTCCAATCATCCCAATTCGCTTTTCGATGCCTTGGTGATTGCAGCTTATAGTCCAGTAGAGATTCGTTTTCTAACACGTGGCGACATCTTCAAAAAAAGCTGGGCCAACCTGCTGTTGCGGAGTTTGTTTCAGCTACCTGTGTATAAAAAGAAGGACGACGAGGAATTTGCTGTCAAGAATGATTTTACCTTTGATGAGTGCATGCGCTGTTTGGCAGCCGGGAAGCATGTGCTGCTCTTCCCCGAAGGCAGGTCTTTAAATCTTTGGGGGCTACAGCCTTTCATGAATGGAGGATTAACCTCGCTTTTGGAGCGAGCCTATCGTGCGGAGATTCCGTTACAGATCCAAGCGTTTGCTTTGAACTATAACTCATTTCAACACCTGCCGAAAGTGATAGAAATCCGAGCGTTAACGCCTTTGGACACTACCGATTATATAGCGGGTCACCATATCGATGCCGCTGCAGTGATTGCGGAGCTACGCCATCGCCTACAGCAGGTTGTTTCGGATGTGCCATTGGAGTCAGCTTCAATTTCTGCACGCGACAAGCGTATATACCGCATTCCTGCCAAAATAGGTTATTACACCCATTTTTGGTATTATCGGATGTGGAGGGATTATGTCCGTAAAAAAACTGCCGGAACAATCTTCTTCGATTCTATGTTGTTTGCCGGACTGCTTTTTTCATACCCCATTGTGGTCTTCCTGTTTAGCTTGATGATCGGGAAGTTACTGGGCTTTTGGATAGGATTACTGGTTTTCCTGTTCTTGCCAGCCACATCCTACTGCATGGCAAAATATCAAAAAATTAAAGTAGAGCGGGATTTGACAACCGCCAAGGCTAATCGTTTGTAGCGAAAGCGACCAATTTATGGAGGGCAGCCCCGAGAAGCCTTAAGTATTCCGTTCCCGCCCGAAAGCAAACATCCCCCTTTACCGAGGTAAAGGGGGATGTTAAAGATCTATAGTTGCCGGTGTATCTTCTACTTGGCTTGTTTTTCGATCCATTCTCTTGCATTTACAAAGGCCTCAATCCAAGGCGACACCTCGTCTTGACGATTTTCCGGGTAGTTTGCCCAGTTCCATTGGAATATAGAACGTTCAATATGTGGCATGGTCACCAAGTGACGTCCCGTTTTATCACACATCATCGCTGTATTGAAGTCCGATCCGTTAGGATTATGTGGATAGGCGTCATAGCCATACTTCGCTACGATAGCATATTGATCTTCACCGTAGGGCAAATTGAATTTTCCTTCACCGTGAGAAATCCAAACACCAAGGGTGCTGCCGGCCAAGCTCGACAACATCACTGAATTGTTTTCTTTTATTTTTACCGAAACAAAATTTGACTCGTGTTTTTGCGAGGTGTTGTGCTGCATTTTGCCATGAACGTCGTGATCAGGATTAATCAACTCGAGTTCCATAAACAATTGACAACCATTGCAGATTCCTACCGATAGTGTGTCAGGTCTAGCGAAGAAATTTTCCAGTGCTTTTTTTGCTTTTTCGTTGTATAGAAACGCTCCTGCCCATCCTTTAGCAGAACCCAGTACGTCCGAATTGGAAAAACCACCTACCGCACCAATAAACTGAATGTCTTCCAACGTTTCCCTGCCAGCGATTAAATCCGTCATATGCACATCTTTCACGTCGAATCCGGCAAGATACATGGCATTGGCCATCTCGCGCTCAGAATTGGAACCTTTTTCGCGGATAATTGCCGCTTTTGGACGGTTAGTCAGTGCAGTTGTATCTGGTTTCGTACCCGTAAATTGTGCGGGGAAACTATATTGCAGAGGCTGATTTTTATAGTTGGCAAAGCGCTCTTCTGCAGTGCCATTTTTAGCTTGCTTTTGATCCAATAAAAACGATGTTTTGAACCAAGTGTCGCGTGTTTCGGCGATGTTGAAACTAAAAGCATCTGCATTGTTCTTGATCGTAGCTTCGGCACCTTCTGTGGTATTTCCGATCTTAACGGCGGCAATACCAGCGGCTTTTAACGATGCTTCGAATGACCGATCGTCTTTCGCTTGCAATACCAACGCAATGTTTTCGTTGAAGAAAGCTTTTACAGTATCGACTTCATTCAATCCGGACAGATCGTAGTCTGCAGCCAAATTTACATCGGCAAAGGTCAACTCCAATAGCGTTGTTACCAATCCTCCTGATCCTACGTCGTGACCTGCAGCAATTTGATCATCAAGGATAAGATGCTGAATAGTATTGAAAGCTGTTTTGAAGTAGTCTGCATCTTTTATCGTCGATACCTCACTACCAATCTTATTGTTGATTTGAGCAAAGGAAGATCCGCCGAGCTTCAAGTTATCTTGCGAAAGATTTATGTAGTAGATGGATCCAGCATTTTTCTTTAAAACTGGCTCCACAACTTTGTTGATGTTTGTACAGTTTCCGCCAGCGGAGATGATCAAGGTACCTGGCGCAATGACGTGCTCACCATCCGGATACTTCTGTTTCATGGACAAAGAGTCCTTTCCTGTAGGGATGTTGATGCCCAAGGCGATCGCGAAATCGGAACATCCTTTCACGGCTTGGTATAAACGGGCGTCTTCACCTTCGTTATTGCATGGCCACATCCAGTTGGCAGAAAGCGATACGCCAGCTAAGCCATCTTTTATCGGTGCAAACACCAAGTTTGATAGCGCCTCGGCAATGGCGTTGCGCGATCCCGCTACGGGATCTATTAAACCTGTCAACGGAGAGTGACCAACGGTGGTTGCTATACCTTCAGTTGATTTATAGTCGAGCGCCATGACACCAACGTTGTTGAGGGGCAACTGTAGCGGTCCTACACATTGTTGTTTGGCAACACGTCCACCCACACAACGGTCCACTTTGTTCGTCAACCAATCTTTCGAAGCTACCGCCTCCAATTGCAATACCTGATTCAGATAAGCCGGTATATTTTCTACGTCGTAGCTAAGTTCCGCATAGCTACGGGTGATGGTTTTGTCGTTCATCACCGTCTTCGGTGAAGACCCGAAAAAGTCCGCCAAATCGTAATCCATTGGCTTTTCGCCCGATGATGATGAGGCAAAGGTGAAGCGGTGGTCTCCCGTGACATCACCCACGGTATACATCGGGGAACGTTCCCGATCAGCCACTTTTTGGAGCTGTTCGATATCTTTTTCCGCAATCACTAAGCCCATACGTTCTTGCGACTCATTGCCTATGATCTCTTTCGCCGAAAGGGTAGGGTCGCCTACAGGCAATTTGTCAAGGTCAATTAGCCCGCCTGTTGCTTCCACAAGTTCCGAAAGACAGTTTAAGTGACCGCCAGCACCATGGTCATGGATCGATACAATAGGGTTGTGATCAGATTCCACGAAAGCGCGTATCGCGTTGGCGGCGCGTTTCTGCATTTCTGGGTTTGAACGTTGAATGGCATTCAATTCGATGCCCGAGCCAAAGGCTCCGGTCTCCGCCGAGGAAACTGCAGCACCGCCCATACCGATGCGGTAGTTTTCGCCACCCAAAACGACAATTTTATCGCCTTCCTGTGGCTCGTGTTTTTTCGCTTGGCTTAATTTTCCGTAGCCAATACCACCGGCTTGCATGATAACTTTATCGTATCCCAGTTTTCTGCCACCCTCTTCGTGTTCGAAGGTCAATACTGATCCCGTGATCAAGGGTTGTCCAAATTTGTTACCGAAATCGGATGCACCGTTGGACGCTTTTATCAGAATATCCATCGGTGTTTGGTAGAGCCAAGCACGTTCTTCAACACCCTTTTCCCAAGGGCGGTCATCCATTAATCGCGAATAAGCGGTCATGTAGATAGCTGTTCCTGCTAGCGGAAGCGCACCCTGTCCGCCCGCTAAACGGTCGCGAATTTCGCCGCCTGATCCTGTGGCAGCTCCTGCGAAGGGCTCTACTGTGGTCGGGAAGTTATGGGTCTCTGCTTTCAGCGAGATCACAGAGTCGAACGTTTTCTCGGCATAAAAATCAGGTTTGTCACCCGATAGTGGTGCAAATTGTGTCACTTGCGGGCCTTTGATAAAAGCCACGTTATCTTTATAGGCCGAAACGATGTCGTTAGGGTTCGTCTCGGAAGTCTTTTTGATCAGTTTGAATAAGGAGGTTGGCTGTTCTTCCCCGTCGATCACAAAAGTACCATTGAAGATCTTGTGTCGGCAGTGTTCCGAATTGGCCTGAGAGAAAGCGAAAATTTCAGAGTCCGTCAATTTCCTGCCCAGCTTGTCTGCCAAATTATGCAGGTAGGTCACTTCCTCAGCACTTAAAGCCAATCCTTCCTGTTTGTTGTAGGCTTCAATATCATCGATGTCCAAAATCGGCTCGGGTTGTATATTGATGCTATACATTTCTTGTGTAAGCGCAATATATTTCTGCGAAATCATCGGGTCAAAATCCAAAAATTCCGCATCTACCGGATTGAATTCTTCGATGCGGATAATGCCTTTTATACCCATATTTTGGGTAATTTCTACCGCGTTTGTACTCCAAGGGGTCACCATGGCAGCGCGTGGCCCTACGTAATGGGCGTCAAGCGTTGTCTCCGCAAGTTTTTTAGCATTTCCAAAGAGCCAGTTGAGTTTCGAAATATCTTCTTGGGATAGTTCTTGTTGCGTTTGCACACCGTAAACAGTGTTGCTGGGGTTCACAAAGAAAAGAATCATTATAACTGTGTGTGTTGAACGTTCGTCAAATCAAAGCACAAAGTTACGGAATATTTTGATGAGAAACAGTGAAATTCTAAATTCTGGTAGATCGAAGAAAGTCATATAGATACGACGCTGAATTTAGCCAATACTCACAGATATGCTTGCCGCTTTAGCTTGAAAGACACGGGGCTATTGTGGGGGACCGTATTCTTGAATTTAATTGTTCCTTAAAAGTTAGCTCAGACATCGTCGGAATGCTCGGGTAAGTAAAAGAACTCAAGCTCTTTAACATGTGCTATACGACGACAACGGCCATTTTGCAGCAGGAGGATCTCTGTTGTGATCGCTAGCACGTCACGATAATTATGATCAGAGATGATGAAACCTTTCGTTTCGGCAAACTTCGCAATCAAATCGGAAATTCTTTGCACCGCAAGGGGTTCGAGTCCGGTAAACGGTTCGTCGAGAAGTAGGAAATTCGTAGGTTGGTGCAGGAGTAAGCAAATTTCCAGATACCTACGCTCTCCACCGGAAAGTTGGTAGACATGCTTGCTGATCAAAGGGGTGATACCTACATCGTTTGATAGGGCATGTTGCTCTGCCTCGTTGACGACAAGAAGTTTAATTAATTTAAAGACTTTTTCGTTGCTAGGAAGAAAAGAATCTTGCGGCAGATAGCCTATTCTTCCGCTCAGGTAGGGCTTTGTGCTTCTCTTTCCGTTTATTAAGATATGACTGTGTTGCGCTTTAAGAGAGCCAAAGAGAATCTTGAGTAAGGTCGATTTGCCAGCACCATTGCGACCCAACAAGCCGATAATGTCGCCCGTTCGGCATTTTAGGTATGCACCTGTGATAATCGGGCGCGCTCCGACATATCGAAACTCAATGGAGTCTGCGTAAAGCTCGTTTACTACAACCATAGGATAGTGGCGAATAAGTTTAGTGTCAATACCAACATGACATTGGCGATAAAGCCAAAACCGTATAATTTGGCGAACGATATGCGCATATTAAAGTAAAGGTATCGCGTGCGTTTTCCGAAATAAAGAAAAGCAAGTGCCGTTAAGCCATAGCCGATCGTGGTGAAAACTATTGAAAATGAGATCAGCATGGGCATGGGATGAAACGATAGATCCAGAGGGGACAGCGCTGAAAATAAAAAAGATACCGCGACGTTGACTAAAAGTGTGTTTTTATAGTGATATAGGTAAAGTTTATAAGGCATCGCTATCTGTAGTTTCATGATTTGTTTTGGTAAGAGGACACTTCATCCATGCCATAGATACAAAAAACGGTTCTAGGGTAAATATAACAAAAAATAAATAATTATCTATTGGCGTAACGGCGTTCTAACCTGATGACGAAAAAAAGTGGTTGACTTAAAAAATCTTGCCGTTAAATGGGAGGCAACGTTCTAAAATTCTATCTTTGTGCATTAAACAGAATTTCGAGATGAATATTTCCTATAATTGGCTTAAAAATTATATCAATACAGACAAAACACCGGAGGAGCTTTCGCTTATCTTGACCGATATCGGCCTAGAAGTTGAGTTGTTGGAGAAAGTACAGCAAATTCCGGGAGGTCTTGAAGGCCTTGTTGTGGGAGAGGTAAAGAGCTGTGAACAACATCCGAATGCCGATAAATTGAAAGTTACGACTGTCGATCTTGGTGCCGAAGAGCTACTGCATATCGTTTGTGGAGCCCCCAATGTCCGAACAGGACTCAAGGTAATTGTTGCGCCGGTAGGCGCTACTTGTCATCCCACGAACGGCGAACCTTTTAAAATTACGAAATCTAAGATAAGGGGAGAAGTTTCCGAAGGGATGCTTTGTGGCGAGGATGAGATTGGCTTAGGCAGTTCGCATGCCGGTATCGTCGAGTTGGCGGATAGCGCCGTTATCGGATCTTTGGTGCGTGATTATTTTGAAATTAAGGACGATTATCGCTTTGAGATCGGCCTGACACCAAATCGGGCTGATGCAGCTTCCCATTTGGGTGTTGCGCGAGATCTTGCCGCCTATTTCCGGGAGGCCTACTCTTCAAGCGATGTTTCTGCTTTCCGCGAAGGTGAAAAGTCTACTGTTGCAGTTGAAGTGGTTGATGCTGAATTAGCCCCCCGTTATGCAGGAGTGACCATCTCTGGATTGACGGTTGCCGAATCGCCCGACTGGTTAAAAGAGCGTTTGCAGACGATCGGGGTTCGTCCGATCAACAATATTGTCGATGTGACGAATTATATTTTACACGATTTGGGGCAGCCGCTGCACGCCTTTGATTTAGATAAGGTCAGCGGTAGTAAGATTATTGTGCGCAAGGCCATTGAAGGTGAGCCTTTCGTTACGTTAGATGCTTTGGAGCGCAAGCTTTCCGCCGAGGATCTTGTGATAGCCGATGCCGAAAAGCCAATGTGTATCGCCGGTGTTTTTGGGGGCGCACATTCTGGTGTTTCCGAATCGACGACGGCTATTTTCCTAGAATCGGCTTATTTCAATGCGGTGTCTGTCAGGAAGACCTCAAAAAGACATAATTTGAAGACGGATTCGTCTTTCCGTTTTGAGCGGGGAACAGACCCAAATATGCCTTTGTATGCCTTACAGAAAGCAGCCTTGCTTATCCAAGAGGTTGCCGGCGGCGAGATAAGTTCTACGGTCACGGATCATTACCCTCATCCTGTATCGCCGTTTATTTTTGAGGTTAGCTACGAGCGCGTTCAACGATTGATTGGCAAGGCTATTCCAGCAGAAGAGATCAAAGCTATTTTGTTGGCTTTAGGAATTGGTGTTACGCCGATAAGCGATGATTTGGTTAGCGTGAGTGTGCCAGCCTATAAGGTTGATGTAACACGTGAAGTAGACGTTATTGAGGAGGTACTGCGCATATACGGGTATAACAATATCGAATTGCAATCGCAGATCAAATCATCACTCAATACAACCGAAAAGCCAGATAAAGAGGTGGTGCTAAACCAAATTGCAGATATGCTTATTGGAAACGGCTATCGTGAAATATTGAACAATTCGTTGACGAAATTGGCCTTTGTAGAAAATGAAGAAACTGCGGTACGCTTGGTAAATCCGTTGAGTTCGGATCTTGATACGATGCGACAGAATCTACTTTTCTCGGCCTTGACCAGCGTTTCTTATAACCAAAAACGCAAGCGTCCAAATGCGAAGTATTTCGAGTATGGTAAATCCTATTTTAAGAACGAGGAGGGCTACACAGAAAAGCAACATCTGGCGTTAACCTTGGCGGGAAATCAGGTGGACGAAAATTGGATCATTGGCGATAAGAAAAGCAGTTTTTACCATCTCAAAGCTGCCGTTGATCAGATTATCCGCCGGTTAAATATTCCTGGGCTACAGTTGGTCGAGGCATCGGGAGAATATTTCGACTATGGCCTAAACTACATGAAAGGACAGAAAACCCTAGTAACGGTGGGGGCTGTATCCGTTGAAAACCTAAAGAAAGCAGATGTTGATGGGCCCGTGTTCTTTGCCTCGTTTGATTGGGATCTGGTAATTAAGGTAATTCGTAAAAATGAGATCAAATACCAAGAGGTTTCTAAATTCCCGGCTGTGCGCCGCGACTTGGCTCTTTTGGTGGACGATGCGGTTACCTTCGAGCAATTGAAAGTTGTTGCAATTAAGACCGAACGCAAGCTGTTGAAAGAGGTGTCGATCTTCGATTTCTATAAGGGGGATAAGCTACCGGCTGGCAAGAAGTCTTATGCTTTGAGTTTTATCCTGCAGGACGAGGAAAAAACGTTAAACGACAAACAGATTGACGGCATAATTAAAAAATTAATGCTTAACTTTGAAAAGGAGACAGGAGCGACCGTTCGCTAAATCTTCTATTCAATAATTGCGAAGTAAGAATATATGGCTACACTATCTACACAAATGAATATTATCGTCGAGAAGACGAGAAACCTTATTCAATTGTGCGATGCGCTTCAGGAGGAAAACGATCTGTTGAAATTGGAAGTACAATCGTTGCAGGTCGCTTTCCAGACCAGTACCGATAAAGTACATCAGCTGGAGGAAAAGCTTAAGGCTATGGCAGTTGCGAAAACCTTGGATGAATCGGATGTAGATCGTAGTGCAATAAATGAAAAAATACTTGACACAAAGCAAAAAATTAACGATTTTGTGCGAGAAATAGACAGATGTATAGGCTTGTTGAAGTAGTTGGAGAGAGAGAAAGCCTTTTACGTTATTTAAGCTCAAAAAAAAATGGGAGAGATTTCCATAAAAATAAATATCGCTGATCGTGTTTATCCATTAAGGGTAGATACCGAAGAAGAAGAAGTGATCAGGCATGCAGCGAAATTGATAAATGAAAAGATAAAAGAACTGCAAGATAATTATGCGGTTCGTGATAAACAGGATTTATTGTCCATGTGCGTGTTGCAATATGCTACCGGTATGATTAAGGCCGAGCGTAAAGCCCAACAACATGAGGAAGGCCTGGAAGAGAAGATTCACGAATTGGATGATATATTGACAGATTTTTTTAAGAAATAAACTATCGTTCTTTATTTAGAGCTTTATAACGACGAATTTGCCGCAATTAAATTCGGGTTGTCACTATTTTAAACTTAACGCTTCAATATCACGAGCGAAAACAAGATGTAGACCATTTTGCGTAAGCCATCTAGGTCATGATCAATTGCTCAAATCATGTGTAATCGAAGTTTAATAATACATGGGACCTGTACATTTAATTGCGGTTTTTTTTTAGACCAAAAAAACAATTAATATATAATATACATATACACAAATGGAGTTATCTACAACAATTTCGATTATAATTTCGCTTATCATAGGTGTTGTTATCGGTCGTTTTTTGTTACAATTAGTATTCAAAAAGCAGGAGCAGTCAGCGCAAGAAAAGGCAGAACGGATCGTTAAGGAAGCTGAGCAGCAAGCCGAGCATCATAAAAAACAACGGGGACTGGAAGCAAAGGAAAAGTTTTTGCAATTGAAGGCCGAACACGAGAAAGAAGTCAATCAACGTAACAACAGCATGGCGCAAAAAGAGAATACCTTGCGTCAAAAAGAGACCTCGTTGAACCAGAAGTTGGAAAGCATCAACCGCGATAAGCAGGATCTAGACAATAAGAGCAAAAAGCTTGATCAATTGGTTGAGCTGAACGAAAAGAAAAAAGAAGAGGTTGACCAACTAAAGAATCAACACATCAAGCAACTGGAAACTATTGCGGGTCTTTCGGCAGACGAAGCCAAGGAGCAATTGGTGAGTTCCCTCCGTGAAGAAGCACGTTCGCAAGCGATGATCCAAATCAAGGATATCGTTGATGAGGCGAAATTGACAGCATCTAAAGAAGCAAAAAAGGTGGTTATACAAACCATACAGCGTACGGCTACGGAATCGGCTATTGAAAATACGGTATCTATTTTCAATATTGAAAATGATGAGATTAAAGGCCGCATTATCGGTCGTGAAGGACGCAATATTCGTGCGTTGGAAGCGGCTACTGGCGTGGAGATTATCGTGGATGACACACCGGAAGCTATTATCCTTTCTGGATTTGATCCCGTTCGTCGTGAAATAGCCCGTCTTTCCTTGCACCGTTTGGTCACTGACGGACGTATTCACCCCGCACGTATTGAAGAGGTGGTTGCTAAAACACGTACCCAAATCGAGGACGAAATTGTAGAGATTGGCGAGCGTACGGCCATCGATCTTGGTATCCACGGCCTACACCCCGAGCTTATCCGCATGGTTGGTCGTATGCGTTACCGTTCTTCTTACGGACAAAACTTGTTGCAGCACTCGCGCGAAGTAGCGAATTTCGCAGCGACAATGGCATCCGAGCTGGGCTTGAACGTGAAACATGCGAAACGTGCCGGCTTGTTACATGATATTGGTAAGGTGCCGGATGATAATCCAGAATTGCCACATGCTATTTTGGGAATGCAACTGGCGGAGAAATATAAGGAACATCCCGATGTGTGTAATGCCATTGGTGCTCACCACGACGAGATCGAAATGACATCGCTCATTTCACCTATCGTGCAAGCTTGTGATGCTATATCCGGCGCACGTCCAGGGGCTCGCCGTGAAGTTGTTGAAAGTTATATCAAGCGATTGAAAGAGTTGGAAGAGCTAGCGCTATCTTATCCAGGTGTGGAGAAGACCTTCGCTATCCAAGCCGGACGCGAGCTTCGTGTGGTTGTCGAGTCAGAGAAAGTTTCGGATGCACAGGCAGAGATCTTAGCTGCCGACATCTCTAACCGCATTCAAACGGAAATGACCTATCCAGGACAAATCAAAGTAACAGTAATTCGTGAGACCCGATCGGTCTCTTACGCGAAATAATGTATCACAAATAACCCTAATAAAATGCCCGCATCGCGGGCATTTTTTGTTTGACATATCTGTTGTGTTTTTAATAAGCCTTCGTAACCTTATCTTAATTTTGCTTTGGATTTTATTATGAACTTGTCAAAATTAGAGACACATTAGAAAGCCAAGCTCGCTGTGTGGAGCTCAACTTAAATCCCTATTTTTGTGTAAATTAAAAGCTATGCAAATCCTAGTTGTAGAAGATGATAACCGAATCAGTAATTTCCTCATCAAAGGATTGGAGGAGTTTGGTTATTTGGTGACTTTATGCAAAAATGCAGAGGATGTCCTTTCCAACTACCTGCAGGTGGAATGGGATCTCATTATTCTGGACATTATGTTAGAGGGGGTAGACGGGATACAACTCCTGCAGACGTTGCGGTACAAAAAGGTGTATACGCCAATACTGATGCTCAGTGCCTTGAACAGTGTGCAGGATAAAGTGGCTGCCTTGGATTACGGCGCAGACGATTATCTCACCAAACCTTTTCATTTCGATGAGCTTCTTTCACGGATTAAAGCATTGACGCGCCGGCAGCGTTATCAGCAGCAAGAGACTCCAAAGGCCGAACTCGACTTTGGGGCGTTACATATTAATCTTGAACAATACAAGGTTACCCTAGGGGACAACGTTGTGGAGTTGTCGCCCCGCGAGTATAAGCTCCTTATTTATTTGGTGGAGAATATCGATAAAACCGTTGGACGTATCCAAATATTGAATGCTGTATGGGGAATAACTTTCGATAACCACACCAATGTGGTGGATGTATACATTTCTTATTTACGGAACAAAATTGAGAAGGATGGCAATAAGTACATCTATACGGTTAAAGGCGTTGGATACATGTTTAAAGCGTAGTAGATGAAGTTAAAACATCGGTTATCCCTTTATTCCGTCGCTATTTTTAGCGTAATCATACTGGTGTTTGCCGTGTTGATTTATTTGGCCTACTATGCGCAAATGCGGGATAAGGAATACCAGTCGCTGGAAAGCAAGTCGCTCCTAGCTGCGATTTTTTATCTGGAACAGGATGAGCTTTCGTTACGTGAACATGCCAATGTAAAAAGCCAGTTGCAGAAAACCATATCGCGAACCAATATCGTTGTTTTTGATAGCTTAGACCGCCGGAAGAATGGCGATATGCCTTCTATTGAGGACATATCAACCGTTTTTTTAGCGCAGGTTAGAAAACAAAGTGTTGGATTTTTTCATACGGACTCTTTTTTCTACAATGGGATTTTTTATCATGACAATGAGGGCGATTTTGTGGTGGTGACACGCGAGCCCAAAGACGATTTCAATGGGCAAATGCGCTCGCTCTCCCATATCATGCTTCTGGTATTTCTGCTTGGTGTAGTTTTCATTTTTCTTTTTTCACAATACCTCAGCTACATAGCCTACCAGCCCATCATCCGAATCATTGATCAACTGAAGGAAAAGGATAGTAAGAACTTCAATGAACCGCTCCAACTCAAGCAAACCTATGCCGAGGTCGAGGATCTCGTGGAAACTTATAACCACTTTGTATCTCGTATTGCAGAAACGTTCAACGTACAAAAAAATTTCATCGATTATGTATCCCATGAGTTACGTACCCCGATTACCGCACTGTTGGGGACCTTGGAAGTGACAAATGCCAAGCAACGGAGTGTGGCTGAATATGAAAATGTGATTACTGAGCTTCGCCAATACACGAACGATTTGCAGGAAACACTGGATCAAATGATGCTACTTTCAGGTGCGAAGACCAGCTTCGAATTTCAACCTGTGCGCGTTGATGAGGTCATCTGGCATTTGGTGGAGAATATGGTGCTGTATCACCAAGCGCATATCGATGTCGACCTTCAGGTCGACAAGCACACCCTTCTTACGGTGGACGCAAACGATAAGTTATTGGAATTGGCGATAGGCAATCTATTGGAAAATGCCATTAAATATTCGAATAATAACGTTGTCAAAATTCTATTTACAACGCAGCGAGATCGTTTGCAGCTCTCCATAATCGACCAAGGAATAGGTATTCCTGAATCCGATCTGCAACATATCAAACAGAATTTTTATCGTGGAAATAATACCCAAAAATATCAAGGAAAGGGTGTGGGATTATCTATTGCCAGCATTATTTTTACCCTGCACAAAGTAGATATGCAGATATCTTCCAGCGCGCTCGGTACCCGAATTTCTCTTCTTTTTTAATCAAATTCTAATCTACCTTGAAAATCCTATTAATACGATTACGCTAGCTTTGCAGGAAACGTATTGAGAAGTGAGATATATTTATACGATAGTGTTAACGTTGTGTACAGCCTATGTTTGCCGATCGCAAACGTATGGATTGCATCAGTTGGAAGCGAGTTTTTTGCAAAACAATTACGCGTTGTTGGCGCATAAATTCGAGATTGGAAGTGCAGAGGCTGAAGTCGTTCAAGAGAGATTATGGCCTAACCCAACACTAGCGATCAGCGAAGTAAACCTTTGGACCAATGGTACAACGGAAACCTTGCCACGACTGTTTGGGAACTATGGGCGTGGACAACAGGTATCGGTAGAACTGGAACAGCTTATCGAAACCGCAGGAAAACGGAGCAAACGTGTCGCCATAAAAGAGCTCGAACATCGCAGTTCGGTCTTTGCATTCGAAGAACTGGTTCGTGAGCTTAAAAAAGAACTTCGGCAGACTTACTACCAACTATCCAGCTTGTCGCAAGAGCGTATGCAATTGGCCGCCATTGTAGATCTTTTCACGCAGCTGAACGAGCAATATGGGCGACAAGCAGCATTGCAAAATATCTCTAAAGTTGATTACTATCGTGTGCAATCAGAATTGATAACACTGCGCAAAGAGTTAGCGGATCTGGAGAACGATGTAGCGGAATACTTGGAAACCTTGCGCGTACTGACGAATATCGATGGACTTTCGCTTACGCAGCTGACCTTTGGATCGGATGATAATATAACGGTCAAACCTGTGCCCATAGATATGTTGACAATGGCCTTGGATCAAAATATCGGTCTAAAACGGCAATCGTTGCAGGTGGAGCAGGCTGGAAAACAATGGCAGTTGGAGAAAGCGCAACGTAGACCAGACCTGACTTTACAATTGGGCTACGATCGTGGCGGAAATATCATGCAAGATTTTATCGGGCTTGGTGTAAGTATGGATTTGCCTGTTTTCAATAGAAATAAAGGAAATATTAAGGCCGCAAAATTTCAACTGGAGAAAGAAGAGGCCAGCCAACAAGCGTTAAAGTGGGAGCTGGAAAATGCTGTTGTACGTTTACAAGGGCAGTTGCAACGATACCAAACTGCGCTAGCGGCGTGGCCTATTGAAGCGGCTCAAGAGCAGCAGGATATCCTGAATCGCTATAAGAAACACCTACAGTCGGGACAAGTCACCTTAATTGAGTTCATCGATTTTACGCAAGCATCAAGAGATGCGCACAAAGCCTATTTAGATACCTGGGAAAATTACAATATTACGTATGAAGAGTTACAATACTTGGTGGGGAAAGATTTTTAATCAGCAAATGAGAAACAGCAGCCACTTATTATCCCTAGCGGGACTTTTATGGCTTACGGTCGGTTGCGCCGAACGAACGGATGAACGAGCAAATGACAGCATCGATTCACTCGTCAAAAGCTCTTTTTGTTTGAATGAACAGTTAAAGAAATCGACCGAAATTATTACTGTCAGTGAACAAGCTATCAATGAGCAGCTGAGTCTGTCGGGTAAAATTGAATACAATGAGAACGACATGGTTGCTTTTCGCAGCTTACTGGACGGCGTAGTTGAAAATGTGCAGTTCGAATTGGGCGACTATGTACAGAAAGGGCAGGTATTGGCAACCATCAAGTCAACGCAGATACAGGATCTTTACCAGCAACAGCGAAGCCAACAGAGTCAAATTGCGTTATTGGAGAAACAAATTCGTACGAAAAAAGAGCTTGCAGAGGATGGTTTGCTCAGTATGCCTGAAGTAAGAAGCGCAGAGCAGGAATTGGAAGGGGCGCATATTGAATTGGATCGTATACAGCAAAGTTTGCAGCTTTATAGGGCTGCAGGAAGCGGAAGTTTTCAGATTCTAGCGCCTAAAAACGGATATATCATCCAAAAGTCTGTTAGCTCCGGCCAAAGTATTACGGCAGAGAGTGAGCCTATCTTTTCTATATCTAACTTAAAGCAGGTGTGGGTGATGGTTAATATTTACGCTAACAATTTGCGCTATGTCAACGAAGGTGACGAGGTCAAAGTGAGGACCATCGCGTATCCCGACAAGTTTTATACCGGTAAGATCGATAAGATTTACAATGTGTTTGACGATAATGAGCATGTGCTTAAAGCACGTGTAGTGTTGGAGAATCAAAACTTAAATCTGATGCCGGGCTTAAGTGCAGACATCATTATCAACACCAAGAACAGTTCGGGAGATGCTTTTGCAATTCCCAACGGAGCCAAGATTTTTAGCAACAACAAAGAGTATATCGTGGTGTATAAAGACGATTGTCATATGGAAGTGCGTCGTATTCGTGCTGTAGCCGAGAACGAAGAGTACACCTTTGTGAAAGATGAGTTGCAGGAAGGTGAAAAGATTGTCTCGACAAACGCTTTGCTCCTTTTTGAGCAGTTGAATCCATAAGTAGAGGGAGAGAAAACATGAAGAAATTAGTACAAAACGTAGTTACCTTTTCGCTGCGTAATACCACATTTATCTTATTTGCTGTTTTTGCCCTGCTTTTTAGCGGTATCTATGCACTCCGTCATACAGCCATCGAAGCTTTTCCGGACGTCACGAACACACGGGCACGCATCATCACGCAATGGCCAGGGCGAAGTGCCGAAGAAATGGAGAAATTGGTGACCCTACCTATTGCAAAAGAGGTGAATAGCATTCCTAAGAAATCGAATGTACGTTCCATCTCCCTTTTTGGCCTTTCGGTCGTGACGGTACAGTTTGAGGATGGCGTAGATGATTTCTATGCGCAGCAATATGTGTCCAACAAATTGGGGGGAGTAGATCTTCCGGAAGGTGCCGAATCATCAATAGAGCCGCCATCAGGTGCTACGGGCGAGATTTTTCGCTATGTCATCAAAAGTGAGTTGCCCATTAAGGAGATCACAGCCATCCAAGACTGGGTGATCGAGCGCGAACTGTTGGGCGTTCCAGGTGTTGCCGATGTGGTGAGCTTTGGTGGCGAAGAGAAGATTTACGAAATAAAGATCAATCCTACGGAACTGAAGAATTACAATCTATCCCCGTTGGATATCTACGAGGCTGTTTCCAAATCAAATATCAACGTCGGAGGCGATGTTATCCAACAGGGCGATCAAGCTTATGTCGTTCGTGGGGTTGGTCTATTGGATAAGTTGGATGACATCGGAAATATCACCATCAAGCTGAATGGATCAACACCCGTGTTAATTAAAAATGTAGCTGATGTGGTGGTTTCTAGCAAGCCGCGATTGGGACAGGTAGGTTTTAATGCGGATAGTGACCTTGTGGAGGGAATCGTGATCATGCTCCGTGGGGAAAATCCATCGGCGGTGATCGAGGATCTGAAGGCTAAAATTGAAGAGCTGAATACACGTACCTTACCGAAAGGCGTAAAGATAGAGACCGTCGTAGATCGTACAAAATTGGTTGATAATACCGTGCATACCGTTTCTAAAAATCTTATTGAAGGTATCCTGCTGGTGTCGCTTATTGTTTTTGTTTTTCTGTATAACTGGAAGTCTACCCTGATTGTTGCTTCCGTTATCCCGCTTTCGTTTCTCTTCGCCATTATCATGTTGCGTATTCAGGGACTACCGGCAAATCTCATATCTATGGGATCCTTGGATTTTGGGTTGCTATTAGAGGGGACATTGGTGATTGTAGAGACCGTCTTTGTTGCATTGGCGGGGCTCTCGCACCGGGTGGGGCCTGCTAGGTTTGCAAAGATGAGTAAATTGGGCGTCATCAAGAAGAGTGCAGGAAGCGTGGCATCCTACATCTTTTTTGCGCTGTTAATCTTAATTGTGGCTCTCCTTCCGATTTTCTCCTTTCAAAAAGTTGAGGGCAAAATGTTTACGCCATTGGCATTTACCTTGGGCTACGCGCTGTTGGGCTCTTTGATCTTAAGTTTAACCTATGTTCCGGCGATGTGTAAGTTGCTTTTCACCAAGGGAATCGAAGAGAAGGAAAATTGGGTTACCCGTTTCTTTCAGCGGACGATCTATGGGATGTTTAGCAAGGCGTTTCATTACAAGAAAACAACGGTGGCTATTTTTGTCGGTATCCTTGTCGTTTGCTTGTTTAAGTTTCTGCATTATGGATCCGAGTTTTTGCCGAAGCTCAACGAGGGAGCTATTTATATCCGCGCGACATTGCCCAACAGTGTGAACTTAACGGAATCAACCCGTCTAACGAAGGAAATGAAAAAGATTATGGTCGATAGTTGCGAGGAGATCGAATTTATTCTTACCCAAACGGGGCGACCAAATGATGGGACAGATCCTACAGGGTTTTTCAATATAGAATTTAATGTGCAGCTTAAAGACGAAGCGGATTGGAAAAGAAAGGTGAGTAAGGATGACATTATCCAGGAACTGCGTGAACAGTTGCAGCATTATCCGGGAATCAATTTCGGGTTTAGCCAGCCCATTCAGGACAATGTGGAGGAGTATGTCGCTGGTGTAAAGAGCTCGTTGGTGATCAAGATATTTGGAGATGATCTATATGATTTGGAGCGTTACGCAAATCAGGTTGCAGTCGCCATCGGAACCGTGAACGGCATTACCGATATCAATGTATATAAAAATATTGGTTTGCCTGAGCTGCGGATACAGCTTCATGATTCCAAGATGGCGAAATATGGTGTCTTCACCTCGGATGTGCAGGCGGTTATTGCCATGACCATTGGCGGACAGGCTGCAACAAGATTCTATGAAGGCGACCGACAGTTCGATGTTGTGCTACGTTTCAACGAGGCCTACCGCGATACGCCGGAGAAGATCAAGAACATCCTGATTCCGACGAGCAATGGGCAAAATATCCCATTGCAGGAGATCGCGACTGTCGCTCACCAAACAGGGCCCGCGTTTATATATCGCGAGGGCAATAGCCGATATATTGGGGTAGGGTTTAGCATCGAAGGGCGTGATCTCGGAAGCACGATCGAAGAGGCCAAGAAGGTGGTCAACAAAACTGTTTCTCTGCCGCAGGAAAACCATATGCTGTGGGCAGGAGAATTTGAAAGTAAAGAACGTGCCGCCAAACAGTTGGCCTTGGTGGTCCCCATCTCTTTGGTGCTTATCCTTTTGCTGTTGTATGTCAATTTTGGCAACGTCAAAGATACACTTATTTCTTCCTTAACGCTGGCTTTCGCTTTTATTGGAGGCTTTATATCGCTGTGGGGCACCGGAACAATCTTTGGCATATCCGCAGGGATAGGCTTCATCATTCTTTTTGGCGTAGCAACCATTGATGGGATTGTGCTTATTGGCGTGATACGCGATAATATCAAACATAAGATGCCTTTGCTGGACGCAATCAAAACTGGCGTGAGAAGCCGTATTCGGCCGGTCGTCATGATTGCCCTTATGGGATCGATGGGACTGCTGCCGGCGGCACTGTCGACCGGGATGGGTTCCGAGATACAAAAGCCGTTGGCCATCATGATTGTTGGTGGCTTGTTAATCTGTTTGGTGCTGAGTTTTACTGTGATTCCGGTGGTGTTCTACTGGATGAATAGAAAAGACGGGATGGCAGGTAAATAATTACTGCGAATAATAATTACCTTTGTGGCATGAAGAAAAAAGACAAAGGAAAGAGCCGTACACCAATATTTGAAAGACCGGTAGATCAACATTTCTATACCTTGGATCAGCAGTTTGGGCAGTGCAACAAGCTGATCTACGCCCTGTCTATCGGTCTGCTCTTTTTCGGTGTCATGGGATTGATCTGGATGATTCCTTTCCCGCAGTTTGAATTTTTGCAGAAGCATAATATGCAGACTTTCTTAAACTGGGGATCCTTTTATATCGCCATTTTAATCTATCTGTATTTGCGTCTAGCGCCTACCTTATCCTATGCGATGCTTTTCACCATTGGTATCCTTAGCTTTTTCATTGTGCAGTTGGAGTATGTGGAACGTGCGGGTGGTCCTGCTGTTTGGTTGGTTTCATTGATTTTCGTGTGGCTTGGTGCTGCTGTTTCTTATATTTTGGCGCGTAGAGACCATCCGCAATTGTCCATACAATCATTTTGGCGCTTATTGACTGTAGGTCCTATTTGGTTATGGTCGAAGGTATTTCTCCTACTCAAGATCAAATATTAGTCATTTTTGCGTACGTTTGATCAGGCAATACGTAATTAGCGATCATTATGGAGAAGAATAACTTCATCTCAGCGGAGTATCCTCTAGCGTTCAAGTTTCAAATAGGCACCTTAGCCAACGATTTCGTCGCCACTGACGCATTGGGACAGCAGCTGTTCTACGTTCGTGAGAAAATGTTTACTTGGCGCGACACCATAAAGGTATACCGCGACTCCTCAAAATCGGATCTGCTGTACCAGCTGGTTTCTAATAAACTTATTGATTTTCAACAGACGTTCACATTGAGTGATGCGGATGGGCGTGTGGTCGGAAAAGTGCGTCGGAAATCACTGCGATCTCTGTGGAGATCTACCTTTTATCTGATGGACGATAACGATGTGCACGACCATAGTATCACAGAGAAAAATCCTTGGACCAAAATGTGGGATGGTCTGTTTGGAGAAATCCCCATTATTGGCGTGCTTTCAGGTTATATTCTTAATCCTGCATATGTGTTGCGCAGTGAAGCTGGTGAAGAGTTGTTCGAAATTCGAAAGGAGCCGTCATTTTTTGGACGAAAGTTTTCCGTGCACAAACTTGCTCAGGGTACATTAAATGAAGAACGACTATTGTTGAGCTTGGTGATCATGGTCTTGATCGAGCGCTCCAACGGCTAGATTAGCTATCGCCGTCTTTTTTTAAGAACGTATTTTTGCCTATGAATCCTTTGTTTTGATTTGTTTCGGCAAAATAAGTTCATAGTTTACTACAATCCGTTTAGACCTTTTGTAAGAGAATAGCTAACTTTATCCTATCATTTAAAAAGGAAAGTTATGTTAAAAGGATTTTTTAATGTTCCTGCGCCAGTAAACGAGCCTGTAAACTCGTATGCGCCAGGCACAAAGGAAAGAGCGCTATTGGAAGCCGCTATTCAAGAAGCGAGAGCGACGGAGGTGGATATTCCGATGTATATAGGAGGTAAAGAAGTACGTACGGAAAAAAAAGCGAAATTAAGCCCTCCGCATGATCACCAACACGTTCTCGGCTATTATCACGAAGGAGGAAAAGAGCACGTAACCGAGGCAATTGATGCTGCTTTAGCAGCAAAGGCTGATTGGGAAAACCTGCAATGGGAGCAACGTGCAGCTATATTTTTGAAAGCAGCTGAACTTGCTTCTACGAAATACCGCTACAAATTGAACGCAGCCACCATGCTAGGGCAGTCAAAAAATGCTTACCAAGCGGAAATTGATGCAGCATGCGAATTTACCGACTTCCTTCGCTTCAATGTGGCCTACATGAGCGAGATATACAGCCAACAACCTCCAGCGAATAGCAAGGGAATTTGGAATAGAGTAGAGCAGCGCCCACTAGAAGGATTTGTATTTGCCTTAACGCCATTCAATTTCACGGCCATTGCGGGCAACTTACCAGCATGTGTAGCGATGATGGGTAATGTCGTGGTTTGGAAGCCGTCAAATACGCAGATCTATTCTGCAAATGTCTTGATGCAGGTTTTCAAAGATGCCGGACTTCCCGATGGTGTTATCAATTTAGTATACGTTTCTGGTCCCGATGCTGGTGATGTTATTTTCAAACATCCTGACTTTGCGGGTATACATTTCACGGGGTCTACAGGTGTCTTCCAAAATATTTGGAAAACAATTGGCGAAAACATCCACCAATATAAAACCTATCCCCGTATTGTGGGCGAAACGGGCGGAAAAGACTTTATCGTAGCGCATCCTTCTGCGGATTTGGCGGTGTTGAATACAGCGTTGGTTCGCGGTGCGTTTGAATACCAAGGACAAAAATGCTCGGCGGCGTCACGTGCTTACATTCCTGCATCGTTATGGGATGATCTAAAGATTCGCATGGAGCAAGATTTGCAATCGTTCAAAATCGGCGGAACCGAGGACTTTGGTAACTTCATCAATGCTGTGATCGATGAGAAAGCATTCGATAAAATTACTTCCTATATTGATCGCGCTAAAAATAGCAATGATGCCGAGGTTATTATCGGCGGTGATTACGATAAATCGAAAGCATACTTTATCCACCCAACCGTTATCTTGGCTAAAACCCCAGATTACGAAACCTTATCGGAGGAGCTATTCGGTCCAGTTCTGACCATTTATGTGTATGAAGATGCCGATTGGGCCGAAACGCTGAAACTTGTGGATCGTACATCGATCTATGCACTGACAGGAGCCGTAATTGCACAAGACAGATACGCTATCGAAGAAGCTACGCAAGCCCTTCGCAATGCCGCAGGTAACTTCTACATCAACGATAAGTGTACGGGAGCCGTGGTAGGACAACAGCCATTCGGCGGTGCCAGAGGTTCTGGAACGAATGATAAAGCCGGATCGATGATCAACTTGCTACGGTGGGTATCTCCACGTACGATCAAGGAAACGTTTAATCCGGATACCGATTATCGCTATCCATTTCTAGGATAAGCAGCATACAGTTTTTTGTTTTGTCTTTGGGCATCTATCTTTAGATGCCCATATTTCCTTCTTGCTAACGGTGCGCTATTATGAAAACCCTAGAATATAGAAAGCCCATTGAGTTTACAGTTCCTGCACATGGTGATGGTGCCTTCTATGTCATGGAGGATATTGGTGACGATTTTTATGGTTACTACCATCGTCATCGTGAATTTCAGATAAGTTACATCGTTAAGGGAAACGGCTCCATCATGCTGGGAAATCTGCTGCGCCCCTGTGCGGAAAATGAAATATTCCTTATCAAGCCTAATGACCCGCACCTGTTCTACAAAGAGGAGAATAAAAGTACGGATAGCTCCGTCCATATCGTCCACCTTTTCTTTTCGCTGGAGAAGCTGGCGCCATTTTTCGAAATGGCCGAGTTGCAGGCCATAAGGAGTTTGTTTTACCAAATCCCTTCGAGCAAAATGTTGTCTGCTGAGCAGGCTATTGCCATCAAAGATGTCTTTCTAAAGCTCGATCGAGACGAAGGTGTACAAAAGCTAAAGCAAATTTTGTCGATTTTTGATTTTCTCCGACAGCAAGAAAACCAGTTGATCTCCCTGTATTCAGGTTTGCATAAAGTGGATTTCCACGACTCTGATGGTCTTCGAATCAACTCGGTGGTGAAATACGCAATCGAGCACTACAAGCGAAATATCAGCATTGAAGATGTGTCGACACTCGTGCACATGACACCCACCGCATTCTGTAAATTTTTTAAAAAGCGAACGAAAAAGACCTTTGTATCATTTTTGAATGAAATCCGGATAGAAAAAGCCTGTCAGTTGCTGGTTAACAAGCGTGTGGAGAGTATATCTGAGGCTGCTTATCAATGTGGTTTTAATACAGCCGTACATTTCAACCGTGTTTTTAGAAATGTGATGCATGTGTCGCCCACGACCTTTGTCGCGCAGCATGCGGTAGAAAAATAGATGGACAGCAGAGGGGCTGCCTTTGCTGTCCATCTATTGTTTATTTACCATCTTCTTTTCCTGTCCTTTTTAAGATCATGATGGCTTCATATTGGCTTCCATCATAATGAGGAGGATCAATTTGGAGCGTTGTTGGAAAAGGTCTGTTTTTGTCAAAGAAATAAATCTTTGTCAAGCTGCCGAAGTCGTTGGTCGGGAACAGATCTGCGCAGGCATCGTATTTCGCATTGGCAGGATCGCCTACGGTTACAGCATAGACACGTATAATACCGCCTTTATTTTGTTCATTTCTAACAAAGGCTACCTCTTTAAAATCGCCGGGCAGATCTTCGATTGAGGGCTGGTTAAAGGCTTCCCAAATACCATAACCAAGGATGATGATGAGACCCAGTGCGATCCACCATATTCTTTTATTTTTCTGCATATGTTAATAGGGGCTTATTGATCTTGTTCAAACTTGGCTTTCAACATCCGTTTTGTTTTGCGCACTTTGGCTTCCAGTTGGCTGCGGAGTAAAATATTGGTCACGCCTTTTCCATCTTCAAAATGTTGTTGAAACTCCGGCAAACTAAAGGTTTCCAAAAGTTCGGCCCCGTCATAGGGAAGGCGTGCCGTAGCAATATCCAATACGCTCTGTCCGCCACGTTTTCCGGGGCTGGTGGCCATCAAAAACACAGGTTTCCCGTTGTATATCTTCCGACCGGGTATACGCGATATCCAATCGATCAAGCTCTTATATGCGGCCGAATAATTGCCGTTGTTTTCGGCGAGTGAAAGCAATATAAAGTCGGCTTCGTCTATTTTCTGGGCAAAGGCATATGCTTCTGCCGGAATACCCTGCGCCCTTTCTAGGTCGACAGAAAACAGCGGCATGCTGAAATCATTGAGATCTAACACCTCGATATGATCATCTGCTTCCTTATAGTATTTGCTCACGCTTGTCACAAATTTCTTGTTGATCGACCGGCTGCTGTTGCTGCCTGCGAATGCGATAATTTTCATAGGATAAAATTAACACAAAAAACGGAAGGCTAAAAGGGATTGTGCTGTATTCTAAAACTATTTATGTGCAGGATAGTCGTATAGATCTAGCGTGCGCTACAAAAAAATAGCACTCAACAATTGCTGTTGAGTGCCGGTTATTAATAGGTGGTTAGTAGTCAGTATATGTTTAACGTAAGAACAATAGCTCACGTAATTTTGGCAATGGCCATTTGCTATCGTCTACAATCTTCTCTAGTTTGTTCACGTGATAGCGAATCTCGTCAAAGTATGGTTTAACCACTTCGTCATATGCAATAGACTTCTCACGAACATCTTCGATGTTGTTGGCCGTCTTGCGCGATTGACGCATTTCTTCGGCTTTTTCCAAGATCAGGTTTGTATGTTTGGAGATACGTTCTACCAAGTTCAATTGCGAGCTGAATGCTTCTTTTGCCAAACCAAGGTCTTTCAATCCCTTCACATTTTCGATCAGTTCATTTTGGTATACGAAACAAGCTGGTGCAATTTGGCTAGTTACAACCTCTTCGATAACACGAGCTTCGATCTGTAGTTTTTTGTAGAAGTTTTCCAACAAAATTTCGTGACGAGCTTCCGATTCGCGCTTAGAGTAGATACCTAATTTCTCAAATAAAGCTAAAGTTTCCTCTTTTACATAAACATCAAGTGCTTTCGGTGTCGATTTGATGTTGGAAAGACCGCGTGCTTCTGCTTCTGTAGCCCATTCATCGCTGTAACCGTTACCTTCAAAGCGGATAGCTTTGGATTCTTTGATGTATTTGCGAACAACGTTCAAGATCGCTAAATCTTTCTTCGTCCCTTTTTTGATTTGCTTGTCTACTTCTACTTTAAATTCGATCAACTGTGCAGCAACGATAGCATTTAAGATCGTCATTGGCAGGGCCGAGTTGGCTGAAGAGCCTACGGCGCGGAACTCGAATTTGTTACCAGTGAAGGCAAAAGGTGATGTACGGTTACGGTCTGTATTATCCAATTTCAATTCTGGAATTTTTGGAATACCGTGCCATAAGTTCGTCTCGTTTCTTACTTTCTTCGCGACACGAGCTGATTCTACCTCTTCCAAGATTTCATCCAATTGTGAGCCTAGGAAGATGGAAATGATCGCTGGAGGAGCTTCGTTGGCACCAAGACGGTGATCGTTACTGTGGCTCGCAATCGAAGCGCGCATTAGGTCGGCGTATTCAAAAACAGCTTTGATGGTGTTCACGAAGAACGTCAAGAACATCAAGTTATTTTTAGGGGTTTTGCCTGGAGACAGTAGGTTAACACCTGTATTGGTAATCAATGACCAGTTGTTGTGTTTACCCGATCCGTTTACACCGCTATATGGTTTTTCGTGCAACAACACTTTAAAGTTGTGGCGAACGGCAACCTGCTCCATCAAGTTCATCAACAATTGGTTATGATCAATAGCCAAGTTAATTTCTTCGTACATCGGTGCGCATTCGAATTGTGAAGGAGCCACCTCGTTGTGACGAGTTTTTAATGGAATACCTAATTTTAAAGCCTCATTTTCTAAGTCTACCATGTAAGCCAAAACGCGCTCAGGGATAGCTCCGAAATAGTGATCTTCCAATTGTTGGCCTTTAGCAGACATATGTCCGAAAAGTGTACGGCCTGTTAATTGTAAGTCTGGACGACCATGGAACAAAGAAAGGTCTACCAAGAAATATTCTTGTTCGATACCTAAAGAAGCATTTACTTTAGATACGGATTTGTCAAAAAAGTGTACGACATCTGTCGCTGCTTTGTCGATAGCTGCAACAGCTTTCAATAAAGGTGCTTTGTAGTCAAGTGATTCGCCTGTATAAGAAACGAAAACCGTCGGAATACACAAGGTCTTACCCGCTACCGTTTCGAAGATAAATGCAGGAGACGAAGGATCCCAAGCTGTATATCCACGTGCTTCAAACGTGTTACGGATACCCCCGTTAGGGAATGAAGAAGCGTCAGGCTCTTGTTGTACCAATGCATCGCCCGTAAATTTCTCAATGGCATTGCCGTTTTCATCAGGCTCAAAGAAAGCGTCATGTTTTTCTGCAGTAGATCCTGTAAGCGGCTGGAACCAGTGGGTGTAGTGCGTAGCACCATTCTCTATGGCCCAAGTTTTTACAGCCTGTGCGATATGGTCAGCAATCTCTCGGGAGATTTGTGATCCATCCTCTACGAGTTGTACCAACTCTTTGTAGGTGTTTTTAGAAAGATAATCTTTCATTTTTGCGATCGTGAATACGTTTTTTCCGTAAATCGTGGTCGCTTTTAAAGATTCTACTTTTTTACCATCCCCCAGAGGTCGCGATACCGCTGACTCTGCTGCTTTAAATCTAAGGCTTGACATTTTCTGTTTAATAGTTTTATTATTTTTTATACAGTTATTGGTTGTTTTGTGTTGTAAATGTACGTTTATTTTTAAAAAACAAGCAATAAAAATAAAAAAATTATAATTTTTATGTGTTTTTACTGTTAGGAAAACGAAAATGCGACTCCATTTACTAACGGAATCGCATTTTTGCACTTTTTTTATTTATGGTTTTACTGAAGTCCCCAGTCTATTCCTTTTTCAACGGCAGGAACGCCTCTACTGATCCATTTCGTGGCGGGTTTGCCTTTTAGGAAATGATCAAAAAACTGAGCCTGTCGCATCTGTATGTCTTTGCGGTTTTGCCGCTTGATCAGGTTATGCTCATCACCGTTGTAGTTAAGCATCCATACAGGCTTTTGCAGCCTGCGCAGCGCGGTAAACATTTCTATCCCTTGATACCAAGGCACGGCGCCATCGTTGTCATTATGCATGATGACCACAGGCGTGGTCACGTGGTCGAGGTGGAACAAAGGAGAATTTTCTAGGTAAAGTTCCTGATCTTCCCACAAGGTCTTCCCGATACGCGATTGGGTATGTTCATATTGGAACTGACGTGACATACCGGACTGCCAACGTATCCCGCCGTAGGCAGAGGTCATGTTGACAACAGGCGCACCTGTCCATGCAGCCGCATACATATTCGTGCGCGTAATGAGATGCGCCACTTGGTAGCCGCCCCAGCTTTGTCCCTGTATAGCCATCTTTGTCGAATCTACCCAGCTGTTTGCTGCCAAGTGGTGCATGCCCGAGTTGATATATTCTTCGGCCGATTTACCCGGATGACCGATTTCATAACGGATATCGGGTGCAAATACTAAGTATTCATTGCTTACATAGTAAGGGATATTCAGGCGTGACGGCGTAGGTGCCGGAGCTTGATAGGTATATAGCCCGCCTGTCAGGGTCTCGTAGAAATAAGCGATAATCGGATATTTTTTGTTCGGGTCAAAATTTTCCGGTTTATACAAAATACCCTCCGCCGGTTTTCCGCTAGGTGTCGTCCATTTCACGAGTTCAGCCGTGCCCCAATTGTAGGACTGTTGTTGCGGATTGGCGTCAGAGAGCTTCTGTTCGTTCTTAAAGAGCTTGCTTACATATAAATTGGGTGATTCGTTATAGTTCTCTTTCGTGTAGATCACGGTTTGTCCATCTTCCGAAGCGCTGAACGCGCGAAAGCTGAAATTTGCCAGTCCGATGACTTCATTGGGGCGTTTGCTTTTTGCCGCAGGCGTTTCAAAGATGGCATTTTGTTTTGTTTCCTCGCTAAAAGCGCTAAGGTACATGGCTTTCTTTTCGGCAATGCGCGTTGTCCGCTGTCGTGGATTATCCGTGCGGGCTAGGTTAATGTAACGGAAAGTTGTTTTTGTAGCGCGTCCTTCGCCGTTGGTCACCAACTGCTTTTCCTTGCCGGTCAAATCAAATTTCCAGATATCATAACGGTCATAGATAAACACACTGCGGTTATCCTGCGACCAACCGGCTACACCGTAGGCTCCTGGCAGAGTGGGTGAGTCGTTTTCCTCATCCACAAAGCTCACCGGCACACCGTCGTTCAAAAGTGCGACTTGGTCATTTTTTATTTGATGGCTATACCAATTGCCCTGATCACGATCAAAATAGAGCACGTAGTCGCCCAATGGAGCGAGGTATGCATAACCGTTCAGATCTTTCTTGATGATTCTCTTTTGGCCAGATTGGGTGGACACGATGTAAACATCCGATCGTGTGCCACCTTCCCATTGGCCTTGGATACGTTTTCCGAAATCTGAAGTCGTCAGTGCCCATTCGTTGTTTGCCTCATCAGTGAAACTTGTCCGGCTGAAGGTGTCGTCGACCAGCGCTAGCAATCTGTTGCCATTCTTGGGATAGATGACGGCAGGGTAGGATCTGCTGAGATCTCTTTTTAAGTTGACGAGCTGCTGGGGTTGTAGGTAATCATCTTGCCAGTGCCATATGTCTAGCTGTGCATGTTCAAATTCGACTAAGGTTGTATCCTTAACTCGTGGAATGGGGGCAAGTCGAAAAAACAGTTTTTGTCCGTCTGCGCTAAAATTAAGCGAACCATCACCGCTCACATACCAGTTTTGCGGTACACCGCTGCTTTGTTGGCTTGCGATAACGCGAGCCGAATCTAGTTGTGGCGTATAATAGTACAACTTAAAATCCTTCAGAAGGCCCTTTTCCGGAGATTTGTCGGCAAGGAACGCCAGCTGTACGCCTTGGTCGTCAAAGCTAAGCTCTTTATAGGTGCCTTTTCCGTTGCTTATTTTCTTTAGGCTTTTGTTTGCTATGTCGTAGATATATAAGCCCGCATCTGTAGCGGTAGAATCTTTGGCTTCATTTTTTTTGGAGAATAGTAAAAAGTCTTCGTTCGGACTCCAAGCATACTGATCGGCTTTCCAGAAGTTTAACGTGTCGCCGGTAGCGAGGTTTTTCAAACAAAGAACAGAAATGCTTTTTGCTTTTGAAGCATTTAGCTTGCTAGTGGAGGTGCTATCAGCAGCCGTGCTCGAAGGTTTTTTCTCCTCTTTTAAGTCGGTTATAAAAGCAACGTAGTCATTTTTGTTTTGTGCCAGTTTGAACGATTTGACCTGAGGGAATCTCCATTGCTGCTTACTTTGCAGGTCAACGATGACCAACGAGTCTTTAGGCATATCATCTGCCTTCTTCTTTTTGATTTTTGCCTGTCTGGTTTCTTCAAAAGTGGGTTTGATAGTGGCTACCAAAAATCCCTCATTCTTCGTAAGCTGTGGGGAGGCCGCTCTCGCGATGCTCAGTAGAGGCTGGTTGGTAGGACTTTTTAGCTCGAATAAAGCATCTCCTTCTTGCGGCGTTGTAGTGTAGGAAATAAACTGACCGCTTTTACTAACAAACGTGCCCGTAATGCTTTTCCAATTGTCATATACACTGTGGTCTAGTGGGCGCTTTTGGGCAAATGAGGCGCTCGTTAACAAAAGACAAATGCCAAGGCTGGCGATTTTATTATACATATAATGAACTGAAATTTATGAAAATTTAGGGGAAAGTAATCAAAAATGCGTAAATTGAACAGGATGTTTTAACATTTTTACAACACAACACGGAAGTAAACTCATGAAATCACCAAGTATCATTGTTTCCTTAATCTGCGCCATAGCAGTTGTTTTATTTGCTTTTATTTTGGGCAATGCCTACATGTTCAAATACAAATCCAGTAATACGGTCAATGTAACGGGGAATGCAAAAAAGGATTTCGAATCCGATATTGTCAAGTGGTCGGCATCATACAGCCGCAAGTCCATGGACTTGAGCGTGGCCTCTGGGCAGTTGCAGCAAGATCGGGAGTTGGTAAGGCAGTTTTTGCTGGCGCAGGGTGTCGATCCCAAAGAGATTTTGTTTAATGCCGTCAATATCAATCGTGAATTTTCCTATCATTCTGATGGCAGTGGCAATAGTTATAATACCTTTACGGGGTATAACCTTTCGCAGAGCGTGCGTATAGAATCGAAAGATTTGGATAAGGTGGATAATGCTTCGAGAGAGATCTCGACCTTGATATCGCAAGGGGTGGAGCTCAGCTCCAATTCACCAAGCTATTACTACTCAAAATTGGAAGACCTTAAATTGGAGCTCATCTCCCAAGCGTCGCAGAATGCGAAGCAAAGAGCAACCAATATTGCGGAGGAAGCAGGTTCTTCGCTGGGCAACCTCATCAAGGCCGATTTGGGAATCTTCCAAATTACAGGGCAAAACGACAACGAAGAGTATAGCTATGGAGGCGCATTTAATACGACGTCACGTAGCAAAACCGCCAATATAACGGTTAAAGCTAGCTATCTCGCTCGTTAAGATTTACTGCTATGCAGCAGCATGCCTAGGATCACGATAGCAATACCCACAAGGGAGAACCTATCTGGCAAGGCGGCATGTAAAATAAGAACCTCTCCAGCGATTGCAAAAATCACTTCGGTAGATTGCGTGGCTTCCACGGCGGCAAGGCGCTTTTGGTCGGTACGCACCATATCCGTCGCCTTAAAAAATAGCCAAGTTGCCGCTACGCCGGAGAGCAGAGCCACAAGGAAGGTCTGTATTCTCAGGCCTCTGCGTAACAGTTACCCTGTGATCTAGCTATAGGTAGAGAGGAATAGATAAAGAGCAGCGCATTCCTGTCGCAATTCCTATTCCGAGCTAGTCCAAGCCGCTCTCATTTTTTATTTAGATAATTTCGTGGAGGCTCGCATGTCTATAGCTAGCAATGGAAACAACCCTTTAGCGTTTCTAATGGGGTTGAAGTATAGTGACCATGCGAGTGCGGAAAAGAAGTTAGATGTTGCGGTCACGAAGAAGCTAAATTGTAGTTTTAAGAAAGATGTGCAAAAAAAATCTAGTTTGCAGTCCTTTTAACTCTTTTGGTAGTTACTACAAATTATCAATCAATACCAAACGATAGAATCATTTAATAAGTAAAAAGGTCTTTCTAACCGCCGGGAAGCAGCATGTTCCATTAGGGCGAAAATCTGATGTTTGGATAGGAATTCCGGAAAATCAATCAACGAATCTCGTTTTGCAGATAGGGTATAGACAGTGTCCCATCTGCCGCAATCATTCAGGCCGAGAAGGCTATAGGCCCGGTTGCACTTTATCCATGCCTCACCTCCATAGTTATTTCTTTCCATGCGAATCTTCTTTATCTGAGGTTGAGAAACAGATTTTTCATTGTTCATGAGCCTTAGTTTTCCATCTTTTTGTAAGATAAAAACGTCGTTATCCAAATTTAATTTTCCCTTGTTGTCGTAGTGCCCTGTCCGGTACAGTACATTCACGGCCATATTCCTGAAAATAAAATTGTCTTTTCTCGTCCTGGTTCCATAGAATATTGGGCGCCATTCTCCGTAGCTATAGGTGAAAATAAAAGCGATGTTTCCTTGGGCTGAAGAAATATCCATTGAGATGTCATTTACTTCGGCATGATCAATTGTGACGTCGATCCAGTGATTGTTCATCAATTCGGGAATTGGGAATGGATTTCTTGAATCTAAAAAAGGAACAATATCCACTTGCCAAACATTCGATTTCTTAAAAGACCATCGAAAGGCTTTTGCAACCCGATAGTCTGGGTTGAATCCCTGTCCTGCTTTTGGACGGAATTTCTGCATTTGGCTGTTCCATGAAACAGCTGTGCTATGTCCATCGTTCCCACCTCCATAGAATGGAGTGAAATCGATCGCAGCCGGTATGCCTAGTGAACGATATAGGTATACATTTTTAATGGATTCGCTTTGGCAATCTCCGCTTTTTACCATCATTATTTCCAAAATTCCAGGCCAAGCGCTTATCCTATATTTTGCTGCCCTTCCAGTAAAAATGTGTCCGGTATCTAAACGAATAACGTTGCTCTCTATTAGTGAATCGATCTGTTTTTTTGAAAGTCTCTTTTTTGGAATGGATAAAAGGATGCTGCCAAATTTTTCGTGGAAAGCTTTCTGCCAAGGTCCATTTTTTTCAAATAGGACCTTGTAAGGGAGCAAATAGTTCGATGAAATGGAATCAGGAATGTCCAAATTCCAAGGGTTTTTATTTTTTATCTTTAACGCGCTATTCACGTTTTCGTAGATACTTGGATCGCTCAATAACTCACTTTCATGAATAGATTGGGCTGTAAACAGGAGATTTTCTTTTTCGATGATTCTTGAGAGTTCAATTTCGTTTTTTACGGTGTCAAAATCCAGGGGATAGCTTTCGCCATTTCTTCTTACAAAAAGAGGGACAGTGGAATAAAGATCATCCGTATTTTCCAGTATAAAGCGCTGGATATCGTTAGGGAGTTGGTCTATATTTTTTTTGTCCGTCGAGCAGCATATGAAATATAAAGATATACATGAGGATAGTAATAGAGTAAGTCGTAAACGGTGTAAGGTTGTGATCATTATTGTTTTGTCTAAACTGAATATTTATTTTACCAACAAGGTTGAGTTTGCGTTTTGCCCATTCCGTCTCGCTGTAGTCTTATCCATGTCTGATAAGGGGCAAAGGATTTATATAATGTCAAGCCAGACGTATTTAGCATTTCCAGTAGTGCATTTTCAAACGACCCATTTACTCCAAAGTTCGCTAGCCCTTTGACCTGTATGTTATGGTATCGGGTCTCAAAGGCGGCAAAGCTATCTCTGTTTGTCAAATTATTTTTTGAAAAATTCAGGAATCTTTCCAGATCTGTTATCTTCAATAAATACGAGATGCCGGATCCGAAAACTACCACAGAGATGAAATTCTCAAAATCGTTCATCTGCTCAAAATAGTATGCTTCATAAATCATTTTTATATCGGAACCGGAAAAATTTGGGTATAGATCACCATAATGACTGTGTATTATTCCGTCTAACTGTCGTGTTGGTGAAAAGATGATGCTGGCTTCTCCCGTATTTCCTTCAATTTTTTCATACGAGAACCTCCTGGTTGCTGATCGGTATAATAGATACCCGGTTTCATAATTAAGCTTTCTAGCATCCTCTTCCAGTTCGGTCAATTTTGCGCGAAATTCTTGGTTTGTCTGCAGGAAATCGAGCTTACATCCATTGGTCAGTGTAGAGGGAATGAGCGGATCATTCTCTTTTTTGCACGACGAGAACAATACTATCATTAGCAAAAACAACAGAAGAGTGGAGTGAGGTCGGGTTATTTTATACATCTGCAAGCCCTCTCTTTAATTTCAATAGCTTGTTGGGAATGCACCTTCATGGGTTTGTGGCATAGTATGTTGGCCAACTTTTGCATTTTATCCTTTTGGCCGGTTTTTAGGTAAAAGTCCAAAAGAATTCCAAATGGAACAAAGAGTTTGGGATTCATATGGACAGCCCTCAGGTAATATTCTTCGGCTAAGTTTGATTTACCCAATTCTACATAATTGTCTGCACGCTTTAGTTGGAGCTCAACACTATTTCCATAAACGGATGCACGTTTTAAAATCCGCTCAGCTTTTGCTGTCATGCCCAGATCATGTAATTCCGCCCCGTAGTTGTATAAAAAAGCGCCATTATTGGAAAGTATTGGTAGAATATTGGCATAAGTGCTTAAAGATGAGCCCTCCTGTAGGAGGATGTTTTCTTGAGCTACTCTCCATTTTAAGATTGCTTGAATCTTAATCGCTGAACCAAACGTGATAAGTCCACAGACCATAGCTAGGGTATATTTTATGTTATTGTCTCGGAGCAGGTTGAAATGCCTAGATTCTTTATCTTCGGATTGCAAACGGCCGATCCATGACAATAGAGAGAGAAGAATAATGCTTATCGAAATGTCTTGTGAAGGGTAGGAGAATAAACCAAATAATAGCAGTGCAGTGCTAACTGGCAAAACGGTCGGTAATAGTAGAGGATGGTATTGATGTAGGCTTTCTTTTTTTTGGTAGATATATCTTGCGAAAGATCCAAGTATTAGGATGAACAACAAAAAACCGACTGCTCCTCCCTCAATGAACATTTTGAGGTATTCATTGAATGGGTAATAATTCATCGAGGCAAGCAGGATTTCATTTTGTGTCGCGTTTTCGTTTAAAAAGTAAGTTGCCTGATAATCGCCGTATTGAACGAAAAAAGATCCGTATCCCAAACCGGTTATCGGCTTGATCATTGCCATTGGAATAGAAATTTTCCATATGAGAAAACGTCCGTCGATAGATTTAGTGTTTGTTGCCGAAATAAAGGTTATGCTTAAACTAAAGGCTATACCAGCCAGTGCGAGTAGCGCCCACTTATATTTGTTTATTGTGCCTGATTGATAGATTTTTATCAATAAAATACAACTAAGGCCTCCAAAAAACGCTAGCCAAGAAGTTCTTGATCCACAATAGATTAAGGCAGGAAAAATAACCGTAAAGGAAATCGCGTAAAATAGTCGTTTTATTGGGGTGCAGGCGGTATTCATTAGTCCGTTGGTACATAACAATAGGCCCATGATTAGAAAGCACCCATATATGCCTGGATTTATAAAGGTGCCAGCGGTCTTGAAGTTGTCGCTGTAAGGTGCGCTGAGGCCATGCTGCTGGAAAATGCCCAAAATAGCTTGAAAGGTAGCAAGGATTATTATGCCGGTCGATAGTTCTTTAATTGGTGCGATCGTCTTTTGGAAGCGGCTGAAACGAATCAAGAAATAGTACAAAAACACAAGAACCAGTGAGTAAATATCTTCGGGAGGCAAGTTGGGCATTGCTTTATATATCGTGTTTCCGAGATTGTAGGTCAGGAAGACAAAGATGGAGAGATCAATAGTTCCGATCGCTTTTGTCTCAATTTGACCTGTAGCTAGCAATAAAACGCCTAATATGCCTAGCAAACCGTAGATAACAAATTTAAGTGATGAGGAAAGCCAAAAGATATGGATGATAACGTGATAATTAGAAAAAGAAGCTAATAAGATTATAAGAAAAAGTAATCCCAACGTAGAACTTCGAAAGTATCGCTGATTTATAATACTTATTGATGCTTCCATGATGATATTGTGTTGATTTTAATAAAAAAAATTAAACATATGGTTGTTTGTGTTTTTTGTTTTTTATATCTTGATTTTTTTATTTTTTAATTGTATTTAATCGTATTAAATAGTTGTATATAAGTGTTTTAATTTTTTTTTTGATTTTTTAATTTTTATTTTGTTGTTTTTTGAAAAATATTTACATTTGATTTTCTGTGTAAATTATTTTTTATTACTTGTAAAGATGTGAAAAATATTTTTAATTTATTAATATATCGTTTGTTATTATGTGAATGGAGTTTTTTATTAAGAATAATATAAATTAAATAAAGGTGACCTAAATGAGAACGGAAATAAGATTTGATATTTTTGGAACGCATAAGCGTTGGTTGATGTTGTTTTGCATCTCAATTATCATCTGGGCTTGTCAAAAAGAACAGCCACTTGATATTGGCACAGATGAATATGAAGAGATAAATGGCCTTTCGCGCTGGTATACAAAGCAATTGATACCGACAGATAATCCAGAAGCTTTCGCTAAAATGAATCGACCATCTTGGGATAGCACAAAAATAGTTCAAATGGGAGACACCGTAATGTTCATTACTCCGCTGTTTGGAGAGGAGAAAATCACGCGGGAACTGCATGCAAGTTATCATGATGGTGTATATAGTGCGGTAGTCCGACAGTACGACTTCGGTTTTAAGGACTCGTTGTCTACTGGAACCTTTACACTCAATGGTAGGTTAATAGATTTAGGTTTTTTTGATAAAGATCAGCGTTACACATTAATTGCTTTGGCCGGAAATAGAAATCTGGTACTCATGGGAACAGAAACCATTAATGGAGGGACACTTCCAGGTGTTACCGTTCCACCTCCTACAAACCCCAATCCACCCGTTATATGGATACCACCTACGGTGCCTACCGGACCAACAGGGCCTAGTGGCCCCCCTCCAGGGCCGACATTTCCTCCTCCCACTGGTGGACAGCAATCCAGTCGTATTGATATTAGCGGTTTAACTGCGCAAGAAAAGGCTAGACTAGAAGAAACAATAAAAGAAGCAAAAAGGAATTGTGCATACCGGGCACTAATAAAATATTTTGAAACTACAGGTGCAGTGAAAATTAGAATGTCGGGAGAAACTAATATGGGTATATATAAACCTATTTCGCGAGAAATTGTCTATAATAGCGGTATGTATCTGGTTTATTCGGAATTGTTTACTCATGAGCTTTTTCATGCTTACCAACATCAAAATGCTTATGGAATCAGTTTTCGTGATTATTCTCATGGAAAGGCTGGGAATATCAATATAGAATTTGAGCAGATTGTATTCCAGGATATTTCGAGAAGAGTAAAGGAGGGAACAACGGGGATTGGTGAGATGTTTAAACAGACTGGAAGTGCGGTAGGCAAGGATGCAAAAGATAAGTATATAATCTGGATCGAAGAATTGACTAATGGCGGTACTTCTTATCCCAACTTGGGAAACCGATCTTCTTTTGATAGTGAATTTAGTCAGTATTTGTCTAATTTTAAGGTATATGGACATACGGACTATACAGGAACAGATATTATACCATCCATAAAGCCACAGGCACTGAAAGGTTTATTTAATGGGAGTATTGGAACAGATTGCGATAATTAAAACGTTCAAATAAGATGAAACACAGCATTTTTAAATTACTATTTGTAGCGCTATTTATTGGTTTCGGATGCCAATTGTTCGCGCAACAGGCAATAATCTCGGGTATATATACGCTGGATACTGTGGAATACAGGGTGGCCTCGCCCAGTGAATATGGGACCATATTGATTTCACGAACGCAGCAAACTAAAATGCGGGAGAACAGGACAATCGTAAATGATATACCGCTGGACTATATCCGGACCAGGATGAGTAATGAAGAGGTGTACAAGCAAATCGTAAAAGATGTGTTAGGAAGCGCAAAGGTAAATGCGCTTAAAAACGCGGGCGAACAATTGAACTTTTACTTTTATTTCGAACCTACCGGCAAGATTCTCAATCTTGATTTTAACGTTAAAGCAGGTACACTGCTGACATTAAATGATATTGCCAACATCGATAGGGCATTGCGGGAAAAGTATACGGCGACATTTACAAGTATAAACAACGGGCATCAATACCTATATTGGATAGCTAACAATGGTCGTGTAGATTTCAGGAAATAGCATTTTATTTTTGTGGATCCATGACCGGGCGGCAGAAAGATGGTTTTATAACTTTAAAGATGAAACACAGCATTTTTAAATTACTATTTGTAGCTCTATTTATTGGTTTCGGGTGCCAATTGTTCGCGCAACATAAAATTAATGCGGGAATCTATAAATTAGATACTGTGGAATATACTGTGACATTACTCAGTAAATACAGCAGCTTTCTGGTGTCAAGAGTACACCGAGCTGAAATGCGAGAGAACAGGACAGTAGTAAATGATATACCTTTGGATTATATCCGGATCAGAATGAGTAACGAAGAGGTATACAAACAAATTGAAAAAGATGTGTTAGGATCCGCAAAGGTAAATGCGCTTAAAAACGCAGGCGGACAGTTAGATTTTTCTTTTTACCTATATTGGATAGCTAACAACGGTGATGTAGATTTTAGAAAATAGCATCTTATTTGTCCGCTAAGATTTGCTGCTATGCAGTAGCATGCCTAGGATCACGATCGAAATACCTATAAGGGAAAGCCCATCTGGCAAGGCAGCATGTAAAATAAGAACCTCACCAGCGAGTGCAAAAATCACTTCGGAAGATTGAGTGGCCTCCACTGCGGCAAGGCGCTTTTGGTCGGTACGCACCATATCCGTCGCCTTAAAAAATAGCCAAGTCGCCGCTACGCCGGAGAGCAAGGCCACAAGAAACGTCTGCAGCAACATGTTTTGGTCAGACAAGTTCTCTTGTGCGAGACCATATAAAGAAAGGAGTATCCAAAAGGGCAGGCTGGCCAATGTCATGCCAAACAGGCGCTGGATGGCCGAGAGCTTCCCTTGCGTCAATTGCATCATCTTTCGGTTTCCAAGTGGATAGGCGAAGGCGGCAATCAAAACGGGTAAAATGCTTTTTAGAAGGTCGGCTGTCGATACGGATTTTGCTTGCGGAACCTGCAGGATAAAAACACCGAACAGAATAATCAAGGAGAAGGAAATCGTCGTCCAAGATAGTTTCTCGTTGGATTGGCCGATGAATGGAGCCAGACACATGCCTGCAATGATGGTGATCTGCCAAGTGCTTGCCAATAGCCATCCTGGCGCAAAGGACGACGCATAGGTCAAGCCCCCATAAAATAAGCCGAAGCCCACTGTACTCCAAAGTAGCCAGGCACCGAGCTGTTTCGACATCGTTTGTAGCAGCGGGAGAAGTTCCTTTCGTGCTAGCAAGATGGGCAGCAGCAATACAAGCATCCAGTAATACCGAAACGAGGCACTCCAAATCCAAGAACCACCACCGAGGGACATGGATCTATTGAGCACAAAGGTACCCGCAAAAAACAGGGCCGAAAGTATCCCGAGAAGAATGGATTTTGTTTGTATGGTCATACGGTATCCGAAGCCTAAAGATCAAGCCCTTTTTTTTCTTCCACCTCAAAGACCGAATCAATCTTCCAATTGGCTTTATCTTTCGATGCCTTTACGGCCAACTGGTCGCAACGCTCGTTCAGTGGGTGGCCGGCATGTCCTTTTACCCAAACCAATTTAACCTGGTGGTGCTTGTACAGGTTGATAAGCCGAAGCCATAAATCTTTATTCTTTTTACCTTGGAATCCCTTTTGTATCCAGCCAAATACCCATTTTTTGTCGATAGCATCGATCACGTACTTCGAATCGGAGTAGATGGTCACTTTTTGATTTATATTTTTTAAAGCTTCAAGACCTATGATGACGGCAAGAAGCTCCATTCTATTATTCGTTGTTTTCCGGAATCCGCCTGAAAATTCTTTCTCAATCAGTTTTCCCTGGAACGCTTCATTGTTTCCCTGATAAACGGTTCGTAATATGGTGCCATAACCGCCCGGTCCCGGATTTCCGCTTGAGGCTCCATCAGTGTAAAGTTCAATCATCGCTCAAAATTACACATTATCTTTTTATCCTTTTACAATATATGTATATCTTCAGCGGCAGTTTTAAATGTAAATGATGATGAAAATTAAGAGCCTAGGTCTTACCATCCCGCTGCTGTATTGCATGATGTTCACACTGAAAGCACAGCAACAGCCACAGAACGATAAAATGACTTGGTTTGCAGATGCCAAATTGGGGATTTTTATACACTGGGGAATTTATGCCGTGGATGGTATTTCAGAATCTTGGGCGTTCTTCAATAATTACCTGAGCCACGAACGCTATTTACAACAATTGGATGGCTTTAACGCAAAAAAATATAAACCTAAGGAATGGGCGAATCTGATTCAGGCTTCCGGAGCCAAGTATGCGGTCATCACCTTAAAGCACCACGATGGCGTGGCCCTTTGGGATTCACAGGCGCCAGAAGCCTTAACGACAAAAATGCATGCCGCGGCGAAAAGTGATCTGCTGAGCCCTTTTATAGATAGACTGAAACAAACAGGCTTGAAGACAGGGATTTATTTTTCCCTGCCCGATTGGAGCCATCCTTATTACGATGTACATACGCGTATGCGGAAACGCTATGATGTCGCGGCCGATCCACAGCGATGGGGTCGCTATGTACAGTATTACCAACAACAGTTGGATGAGCTGTCGAAAGCATATCGCCCCGACCTACTGTGGTTTGACGGCGATTGGGAGCATAGTTCGACCGAGTGGGACGCCCCCGGAACCTTGCGGCTGCTCCGTCAGTACAATCCGCAGATCATTATCAACTCGCGGCTGAACCATCACGGCGACTACGAAACGCCGGAGCAGGGCGTACCGGTTGTCAGGCCTGCAGGCACACATTGGGAGCTCTGCTATACCATGAATGATTCTTGGGGCTATCAGCCTTTTGATCGTCATTACAAGACGCCCAACATGATTGTTCGCACACTCATCGATTGTATGGCCATGGGGGGCAACCTATTGTTGGATATTGGCCCGAAGGCCGATGGTACCTTGCCGGAGGAACAAGTTGCTATCCTTCGCGAGTTGGGCCGCTGGACAAAAAAACATGGGGAGGCGGTTTACGGAACACGAGCAGGGTTGAATGATGGACGCTTGCGCGAAAAAAACACCTTTTCTAAAGATGGAAAGACGCTTTACATCTACCTCGATAGTGAACGAACCAGATATCGTTTGCCTAATTTGCTGACGCCCGTTAAGAATGTAAGGCTCATCGGAAAGCAAACTAAGCTCGCCTACAGCTACACGAAACAATTGTTGGATGTTAAGATGCCTGTAGATGATTTTGATGCGGTAGCATCGGTATTGGCTATCGATTTTGATACCGCTCCACAGTTTGCACAACAGGATATCTCAACGCCTTACAGTCTGGGGAAAATGCTTGCTGAACCCAGCGTTCAGGATGCCGTAGAACATCTTGCAGTAAGCAGCGATGCCGGAGATAATATCTTTAAAGGCAAGCTCACGGAAGATGGCGCATTCTTGACCTCCGAATGCGCGGGTGCCGATGCCGATCTAAAGCAGTGGATAAGTAAACATGCAGAGGTTCTTCATGATGCACATGTGGGCATGCCGCAGGGACATTATGCCGGATATTCCGCGCTATCAAAAGATAGCAAAACGCTGTATTTGTTTGTGGAGGGACAGCCTTCCGGGCCGATTGCTTTGAAAGGACTGAAAAATAGCATTGCCCGTATTCGTATCGTCGGCGAGGGATCGATGTTGGGCCATCAGGTCTTTAACAAGTTGTATTGGAGCGCCATTCCAGGAATTGTCTATATTGATATTCCGAAAGAACGACTGGATAAAAAGATGACCGTTATTGCCGTTTTATTGGATAAGCCTATTGATCTGTATCGCGAGAAGGTGGGCGCTATCGAAAATAACCTGTAACGACTTTTATTTTTGGCTAACGGCCTGTTTGTGCCTATTGGTCGATAAAGATGCCAAATCGCTTTCGGATGTTGCGGAGGATGTAGGCCGAGCCGACGACGATGGAAAGGCCGATGAGGCAGCCGATGCCGACAGACGCGAAACGCAGAATCGGCGTGTAGGAGAGTTCTTCCTGATGGGGCTGTACCATAATGATCAAGAGGGCAACAACAGCAACTCTGGCCATATTCATGATCTTGAAAAAGCGGCAAACCAAGATCGTGACAAGCATGCCGATGACGATCATATACAGGGAATTCCCATTGATGATAATGCAGAGCAACGCGACAAAGGAACCGACGAAGTTGGATTTAAATCGCTCGATCGATAGGCGTTTGGAATCATTTTCCTCCGGCGATATAACTAAGATGATGGATAATAGGGACCAGAATAGCTCGAAGTGTACAAATTTTGTGTAGAGCAGGTAGCCGATCGTGAAACCAATCAAGCAACGTAGCGTGTAAATAAGTACCGGAGAGGCGATGGCCCTCCTTATCAGAGCATTAATCATTTTTCTTTTATTCTGCGAAAGAGGGGAGACTCTTCTCGTATTATGGGAAGCAAAGTTAACGCATTTCGCTTGGAAAGTGCAATGGATGGAGACTGATTTTCTGAAAAAAACAAAGAACCACCGTTGTGCACGATGGTTCTTTGTTTTGATTAAGCGTTAGGCCAGTTTGATACGCAGATCTTTCGCTTTCTTGACGTGTTGCTTTAGGAGCGCTAAATCAATGACTTCTGACATCTTTGTCACATAATGAAAAGTCAGATCCTTGATATAGTCTTCTTTAATTTCCAAGATATCTTTTTCGTTTGCTTTACAAAGGATGATTTCCTTTATGTTGGCACGCTTGGCGGCCAGTATTTTTTCTTTGATGCCCCCAACAGGAAGCACGCGTCCCCGGAGGGTAATCTCGCCGGTCATGGCCAATTTCTCCTTCACCTTGCGCTGCGTAAATAGGGAGGTGAGTGCCGTCAGCATCGTGATCCCCGCAGAAGGGCCGTCTTTCGGTGTAGCACCAGCCGGCACGTGCACATTGACATCCCATTGATCGAACACTTTGTAGTCAATTCCAAAATCTTCGGCATGTGAACGCAAGTAGGCCATAGCAATGGCCGCAGATTCTTTCATGACGTCGCCTAGATTTCCCGTTAGGCTCAGCTTGCCCTTTCCGGGGCTGAGGCTAGACTCTATAAACAGGATATCACCTCCCACGGAGGTCCATGCGAGTCCGGTCACCACGCCGGCCACCTCATTGTCCTCGTAAAGATCTTTGTCAAATATTGGTGCGCCGAGAATTTCTTCTACCATGGGCACATCAATCTTTGCGCTATGCTCTTTTTCCATCACAATACGGGTGGCAATACCGCGAACGATGGAGCCTATCTTCTTTTCCAGTCCGCGTACGCCCGATTCGCGGGTGTATTCATCGATGATCTTTTCAATCACTTTATTGTTTAGGTTGGCATCTTTCTTGGTCAACCCATGTAGCTCTAGCTGCTTAGGCAGAAGGTGTTTTTTTGAAATCTCAATCTTTTCTTCGATGGTGTATCCATTCACCTCGATGATCTCCATCCGATCAAGTAATGCCGGTTGAATCCCATTGAGCGAGTTGGCCGTGGCGATAAACATCACTTTCGATAGATCATATTCCATTTCTACGTAGTGGTCGTAGAAGTTAGTGTTCTGTTCCGGATCCAAGACCTCTAGCAGGGCCGATGAAGGATCACCTTTAAAGTCCGAACCCAATTTGTCGATCTCATCCAATACAAAAACCGGGTTAGATGCGCCAGCCTTCTTCAACGACTGTATTATCCGTCCGGGCATCGCACCGATGTAGGTTTTACGGTGTCCGCGTATTTCTGCTTCATCACGCACGCCACCCAAGGCCATCCGCGTATACTTACGACCTAGCGCTTTAGCTACCGACTTGCCAAGCGAGGTTTTTCCCACGCCGGGGGGGCCAACCAAACAAAGGATAGGCGCTTTCATATTGTTCTTCAGCTTCAACACCGCGAGATACTCGATAATGCGGCGTTTCACTTTATCTAAGCCATAATGGTCCTTGTCGAGCACCTTTACAGCACGGTTCAGGTCAAAATTATCCTTTGTATAATCACCCCAAGGTAAATCCAACAACAATTCAAGGTAGTTGATCTGCACCGAGTAGTCTGCTGCGGCAGGATTGATACGCCCCAGTTTTTCGAGCTCCTTATGAAAATGCTTTTGCACCTCTACTGGCCATTTCTTCGCTTTAGCACGTTTTTCAAGCTCCTGCATTTCCAAATCGGGTGTATTGCCGCCCAATTCTTCCTGAATGGTCTTCAGCTGTTGGTTAAGGAAGTAGTCGCGCTGCTGCTTGTCTAGGTCGATGCGCACCTTATTCTGAATTTGATTTTTCAGTTCTAAGAGCTGTATCTCTGTGGTCAAGTGTTCCAACAAGGTTTTCGCCCGTTTTACAAAATCTTTCGTTTCTAAAAGACTCTGTTTCTGTTCGGTCTCCAACGACATGTTCGATGAAATGAAATTCACCAAAAAGGTAGGGCTCTCGATATTTTTTATGGCCAACCCAGCCTCACTCGGTAGGTTTGGTGAAAGTTGTATAATTTGCAGTGCCAATTCCTTGATCGAAGAAATCAAGGCTTTGAATTCCCGATTGGCCACCTTTGGCTTTTCTTCAGGCACGCGCTCTACACGGGCTTTCAGGTAAGGTTCGCTGCTGAGTAGCTCGGTAATGCGAAAGCGTTGTTTGCCTTGGATGATTACGGTGGTGTTTCCATCAGGCATTTGCAATATTTTGATGATGCTCGCTACCGTGCCAATTTTGTGCAACTGATCTACAGTAGGCTCCTCGATGCTCATATCCTTTTGCGAGAGCACCCCAATGGTGCGGTCGCCTTTATATGCCTCTTTAACGAGCTTGATGGATTTGTCACGGCCTACGGTAATTGGGATAACAACACCTGGGAAAAGTACTGTATTGCGTAAAGGAAGAATAGGCAGTATCTCGGGAATATCCGCTTTGCTCATTTCCTCTTCGTCTTGTGAACTCATCAGGGGAAAAAATTCCGTGTCTTCATTGATGACAGAAAGTACCTGATTGAGGTCAAATGTGTCGTTTTTGTTCATATATATTGTATTGATCCGACATTATGTCAGATTTTTAGATAGTTTCTATGCTAGTAAATTATTTCCCCTATAATTGCAAGAGCAATGCCAAGTTTAAAATTTGGTATTATTTATGTTAAGAAAGAGAATATCCTGCTAAATCGTCTAAAAGCATCTGGACAGAAACAACGCTTTCCAGTAAAAATGTGGAAATGTTAATAATTTCGTGTTGTGTGCTTAAACTATTTAACAGAGATTTATGTCAACTGTTTAATGTAAAATAGGAAAAAAATATTAGAATCCATAAAATAGAGAATATGAAACGTAGATTTTTGAATAAACAGTGGAAATCGGTAAGATTGGGCTTGGCTGCTGCGGCGTTGGCTTTGTTCACGTTGGGCGTTCAGGCGCAAGATCAATCGCAACATAGCAACCCGAATGTTCGTTTAGGACAGAAGGCGCTGCTTGACGGCGATTTTAAAGCGGCGGCGGGCCACCTGCAAAAGGCGTTGCCATCCGAAGCAAACGATCCGGATGTGCAATATCTGCTCGGCTACTCCCAATTTCATAATGGTGAGTACAGCAAAGCTATAGAAACATTTAAAAAAGTGATTGCTTTGGATGCCAAGCATACCTCAGCCTACTACTATAAAGGAAAAGCAAGCAATAACTTGGCGGTCGCTAGCGGAAGCAAATTGACCAATGTTGCTAAAGAGCAGTTGTTGAAAACGGCCATTGAAGATTATAGTAAAGCTATCGCGATCAATGCCAACGATGCTAAATTATACCAAAATAGAGCAATTGCTTACCGCGACTTAGGTATTCTGACAGGAACGAGTGGCGCTGCAAATTACGATAAAGCAAAGGCGGCAGATGCCTATGGAAAAGCTGTGACAGACTATGAAAAGGTGTTGACTTACGACGCTTCACGTAAAGACATACAGACTGAGGTGAAGAAAGCCAAGGTTTACAGAGATAACTTAAAATAGTAAGCTAAATTAGTAGGAAAACGGTGGACATAATTTTGTTTGCCGTTTTTTTTTACCACCTACAGAATTCACTGTAGGTTGCTGTGGGCCATGTGCTTTGGTTGTACAAACGTTTTCGTGTCACGAAAAAGTCATCTACTGCATTTCCAACGAATAATTTGTATTTGCCTGAGTTGCTTCGCGATTTTATGGCTATGTTAGCTTAACAGAAGTTCGGTTTAGCGTTATCCTGTCAGTGCGTACGGTCGAAAAGTGTTAAAGGCAAAAATTGTCGTATGTTGACCATAGCATGGGAATAGACTACCAAAAACAGAGCGGCCTGTCAATAAAAGAATACTGGATTATATATACATATGAAGAATAGAAGAGCGTTTATTAAAAATAGTTTGGGACTGGCGGCCGGATTGGCCGTGGCTAAGGTCGGTCAAGCGGGCACTTTCTTAGGTGATGCGCCCGTATCTGCCTTTCAATTTGTGCAAGAGCAGTTGGCATATGCCTACAACGCTTTGGAGCCTGCCATTGACGCGCAAACCATGCAGATTCACTATGAACGACATTATGGTACCTACGTGAAGAATGCGAATGAAGCTATTACAGCAGAAAATGTGCAGGTCGCTCATGCGGCAGCTATTTTTAAGGAGATCGATAAGTATAGCGCAAAGCTACGTAACAATGCTGGCGGCGCATATAATCATGCTTACTTCTGGAAAACCTTGCGCGCCCCCAAGGCGGATAACAAACCAACGGGGACGTTAGCCGCCGCGATCGACAAGACGTTCGGAAGCTTTGATAAGTTTAAAGAGGAGTTTACCAAAGCCGCTACCCTGCAATTTGGTTCGGGTTGGGCCTGGTTGGTGCTCGATTCCGGAAAACTAAAGGTTGGTGGTACACCCAATCAGGATAATCCCTTGATGAAAGGTGTAGCCCTCCAGGGAAGGCCATTGTTGGGGCTTGATGTGTGGGAGCATGCCTACTATTTGAAATATCAAAATAAACGCCCAGACTATGTCGCCGGTTTCTGGTCGGTGGTTAATTGGGACGAGGTTCAAAAACAGTTTAGCGCCAAGTAGGCTGATGAAGCCAATTTTTTGGTAGCTTACTTTACGTTGTTGCGGTACCTTCCGTAGATACCTGTGGACGGTATCCTTTGCTATGCTGACGAGCATAGTCAAGGATATCGTTCTTTTTTTGTCGCTTATTGTTCTTCTATGCAGCCCGTTGTTGGCTGTTGCTCATATTTGGCCAATAGCGCAAAAGATGTCAATGCAGAAGCTGCCGACACACAATCCACATCCTTGTTTGGCAGTTCAGCCGGTATCGGATTATCGTTTGCTTTATTGCGCATCACGTAGGATTTCTGTAGGCAACGGAAAGGCTTTTCGTCTTTGAGGTATATGCGTTGCTCCTGCACCTCATCGCGAGTGGCGCCCTCTGCAGCCGAGCCACTGTCAAACGACCAAGATGTGGCTTTTCTAAAATGAAAGAAGGGTTTCTGATCACGCACAAAGTAAGTCTCATCCACCTCATGATGGCTGTACTCCCCATAGCTATGTTTGATCAGCAACAGCTTGCCTTTTTCCGAATAGTAGACCACACGTCCATTACGCTCGCCCTGGCAATCATACTCAAAAAATGTGCTATCCAAGGCTCCTTTTTGCAAGCGTTCCATCGTTTTTACATACGCATCCTGTATAGCAGCTACGGTTTCCAAAGACTGGTCGGCAACAGAAGTTGTCGGGCTATTTGTTATCGAGTTCTCCAAACGTATTTGTGTCGTACCGTTGGTGGCGGCCTGCTTAGTTTTTGTTTGACACGCGGCAAGTAGCGCACTGCCTACCAGTAAAAGAAATATTCGTTGCATCATACCAGTTTTTGTCCGAAGGGATAACAGGCGAGCTTGCCTTTTGGTTTTACAGAGGAGCCTTTCCTGTGCAGCTCGCAACAGTATTATCCGCTGTTTGCTTCGTCAAACAATAGGTACATAGATGATTATTGTTGCTTCATTAAAATAATTTTCGTACATTTAAGGAGAAAGGTTGGCGGCGCGACATGTTGCGCGAATGCCTATCCTTCGCGTTAACCAAGGGCAGCGGGTAGCTTCCGTCTGCTATTGTTTTATTTGCAAGACCCAATTATATGATATATTCCCCCGGTCTCCGTTTTAGGGAGGCTATGCAGCATGAAAAGCCCTTACAAATAGTTGGTGCCATCAACGCCAATCACGCCCTTTTGGCACAGCAGGCAGGCTTCCAAGCGATCTATCTCTCTGGTGGTGGCGTGGCAGCCGGTTCTTTGGGTATTCCCGATTTGGGCATAACCAACTTGCAGGATGTATTGATAGATGCCGATCGTATTAGCAATGTATGTCCGCTACCGCTGTTGGTGGATATCGATACGGGCTTTGGACCTTCCGCTTTTAATATCGAGCGGACAATACGGGCGCTCATCAAGGCGGGGGTGGCAGCCGTGCATATCGAAGACCAGGTGGGCGCCAAGCGCTGCGGGCATAGGCCCGGAAAAGAATTGGTGTCTGCAGGGGAGATGTGCGATCGTATCAAGGCGGCGGTGGATGCACGTACCGATGAAAATTTTGTGCTGGGGGCACGTACTGACGCGCTCGCAAGTGAAGGTTTGGAAAAAGCACTGGATCGTGCGGTAGCCTACAAAGAGGCGGGAGCCGACTTTATCTTCGCCGAAGCCGTACATCGACTGGAGGACTACAATCGCTTTGGCGAAGCGACGGGACTGCCCATCCTGGCCAATATCACTGAGTTTGGCCAAACGCCTTTGTTTACGATCGATCAATTGGAGGCGGCGGGCGTAGCAATGGTTCTCTATCCGCTTTCGGCCTTTCGCGCGGCAAACAAAGCAGCGGAAATGGTGTACAACAGCATTCGGCAGGACGGTACGCAGGCCGCTGCGATTCCGGCGATGCAAACACGCGACGAGCTGTATAAAAGCATAAACTATTACGCATACGAGCATAAATTAGATCAATTGTTCAATACCGATCAAGATGGAAAAAGCAAATGAAACAGGTTTTAAGCCCAAGAAAAGCGTCGCCTTGTCGGGTGTGGTTGCCGGCAACACGGCCTTAAGTACGGTAGGGAAAAGTGGAAATGACTTGCACTACCGCGGTTATGATATTTTGGATCTGGCCTGGAAGGCTTCTTTTGAAGAGGTAGCCTATCTGTTGATATATGGTGCCTTGCCGACAGAGCCACAACTGCATACCTTTCAAACGCAGGTAACGAGCCAACGTGGCCTACCTATTGCGATACAACGTATCTTGAAACAACTTCCTACAACGGCACATCCCATGGACGTGCTGCGCACCTACGTTTCTTTTTTCGGAAGTCTACAGCCCGAGAAAGAAAGCCAGCCCTTGGCGGCTGCGCGGGATATAGCAAGCCGCCTGATGGCTTCTATGGCCTCGGCACTGCTATATTGGCACCACTTCAGCCAGAATGGTCGCGAAATTACCGTAGAAACTTCGGATGATACCGTGGGTGGTCATTTTCTACATCTGCTGCATGGCAGTGCACCATCGGCGTCTTGGGTGAGGGCCATGCAGGTGTCGCTAAACCTGTATGCCGAACACGAGTTCAACGCCTCGACTTTTACGGCAAGGGTGATCGCCGGAACCGGATCGGACATCTATTCCTGTATCGCTGGTGCTATTGGCGCCTTGCGCGGCCCCAAGCATGGTGGTGCCAACGAGGTGGCTTTTGAGATACAGAGTCGCTACGCCGATGCCGACGAGGCGGAGGCGGATATCCGAAAGCGGTTGACGAATAAAGAAGTGATCATCGGTTTTGGGCATCCGGTTTACACCATCGCGGATCCACGAAATGAAGTCATCAAGCGCATTGCAAAGGAGCTGAGCGAAGAAGCGGGAGATATGACACTCTATCATATTGCGGAGCGGCTGGAGACGGTCATGTGGGAAGAGAAACGGATGTTCCCGAATTTGGATTGGTACTCGGCCGTAGCCTACCATATTATGGGCATCCCCACGGAGATGTTCACGCCCTTGTTCGTTATTTCGCGTATCACGGGTTGGTCTGCCCATGTCTTTGAGCAGCGGCAGGATGGTAAGATCATTCGTCCAAGTGCCAACTACACGGGGCCGGATAATCGGGATTTTAAACCTATTGCCGAACGATAGCACGCGCGGTATCGTGGGTAATCATTGTATGAATTGTCTAACATAGCATCTATGAGTACATATACTTCGAATGAAAGACCTGAAGTTGACCAGGTGATAAAAGATATTGTCGACTATGTCAGCCAGTATAAAATCGAAAGTCCTGTAGCTTGGCGCACGGCCTTCTACTGTTTTCTAGATACCATGGGTTGCGGCTTTGAGGCACTTACCTATCCTGCATGTACGAAGATGCTGGGGCCTGTGGTGCCGGGAACGATCGTGCCGCATGGAGCAAAGGTGCCCGGAACAGCCTACCAGTTGGATCCAATTCAGGCGGCCTTCAATATCGGTACGATGATCCGCTGGCTGGATTTTAATGATACCTGGTTGGCTGCCGAGTGGGGGCATCCCTCCGATAATCTGGGCGGCATATTGGCTACAGCCGATTGGCTAAGTCGTACGCGCATCGCCAATGGAGAGACTCCGCTAAAGGCCAAGGAGCTGTTGGAGGCGATGGTCATGGCGCATGAGATTCAGGGGGTACTGGCTTTGGAAAACTCGTTCAACAAAGTGGGGCTTGACCATGTGTTGCTGGTGAAGGTGGCATCGACGGCGGTGGTTGGCAAAATGCTTGGTTTAAGCTATGACGAGCTGGTCAATGCGGTGTCCTTGGCTTTCGTTGATGGGCATGCGCTGCGCACCTATCGGCATGCGCCCAATACCGGTAGCCGCAAGTCTTGGGCGGCGGGTGATGCTACTTCGCGGGCCGTTAAGCTGGCGCTTATCGCCAAGACCGGCGAAATGGGCTATCCTTCCGTGCTTACCGCACCCATTTGGGGATTTTATGCGGTTTCGTTCCAGGGCAAAGCGTTTAAGTTTCAACGCGATTATGGTAGCTATGTGATGGAGAATGTGTTGTTCAAGATCTCTTTTCCGGCGGAATTCCATGCACAGACGGCTGTAGAGGCAGCCATGCAGCTGTACGGCATGTTGAAAGAGATGGGGAAAACAGCCGAAGATATCGCGCAGATCAACATTCGTACGCACGAAGCCGCGATTCGTATTATTGATAAGAAAGGTCCCCTGCACAATCCGGCCGACCGCGATCACTGCCTGCAGTACATGGTTGCTGTACCGCTCTTGTTTGGGCGATTGACGGCGGAGGATTATGAGGATGCGGTTGCTACCCATCCGCAGATCGATGTGCTACGTGCCAAGATGAGCTGCTTCGAGGATGCAAACTTTACCGAAGACTATCACGATCCTGAGAAAAGAGCCATTGCCAATGCATTGATCATCGTTCTGAACGACGGTACGGTATTACCTGAAGTGCTGGTAGAATATCCCATCGGACATCCCCGTCGTCGGGAAGAGGGTATTCCCAAGTTGATTGAGAAATATAAACGTAATCTGAAGCGCGTGTTTGCGGAAAAACAACAGCAGGCCTTGCTGCAGGCCACGTTGGACTATGATACCTTTATAACGCTAGATGTGCACACCCTCGTGGATATGATGGTTCATTAGTCAGGAAGAAATTGCTGAAGAAGAGGTTTTGTACGGCGTGGGACGAATAGGTTGCCCGCGCCGATTTTATGTCCTTCCCCTCGTCCCACACTTACAGTTGTCCTTTCCAATTGGACTCCAATCCATCATAAAAGCGGAAGTCCGATTCGGCCAGTTGCGTAAGGGTGTCTGGGATATGCCATTCATCGCCAAGCATAGCGAATGCACGGCAATCGTTTACAAAATTTTTTATGCCCACCTGATCGATGTGGCTGAACACGCCGCCCGTATGGCGAGGGAAGCCAATGCCAAGCATCGAGCCTATGTCTGCGTCGGTTACATCCTGCAATACCCCTTCTTCCAAACAGCGAAAACTATCGAGTGCCATCACATGCAGCAATCGTTTTTGGATAGTTCCGCTTTGCTCGTTCACTGCTTTTTGCGCGATGTTGGGGTCATTCCATATGGACTTTTTGCCCGTTGTTTCGTCATAATTGTAAAAGCCGGCGCCTGTCTTACGGCCGTTTCGCCCCTGTGTGATCAGTGATTCTAAGTATCGGTAGCAGCGTTCTTGTCCGGCATGTAGACGCGGCAAGCTGTCATACACCTGCAGCATCAGTTTTAAAGATATCTCGTCGAGGACGGCCAGTGGGCCGATGGCAAAGCCTGCTTGCCGTGCTTCCTGCTCTAGCAGTTCGGCTGGTAGCCCTTCCAAAAGCATGGTAACCGCTTCCAGTAGGTAATTGAAAAAAATGCGCGAGGTGAAAAACGCCGGTCCATCGCCTACGACGATAGGTACTTTGCCGAGCTGATGTGCTAGTCTTAGCGCCTGCTGCAGCGTCCGCTCGTCCGTCATTTTGCCACGAATAATCTCGACTAGCGGCATGCGGTCTACCGGCGAGAAGAAATGCATTCCTATAAAACGTTGCGGTTGCGGGCTCACCTCCGCGAGCCTGCTGATGGGGAGGGCGGTGGTATTACTGGCAAAAATGCCCTCGGGCTTCAGGTATGGAAGACTTTCCTTTGTCACACGAGCTTTTAACGCCTGGTTTTCGAAGACCGCTTCAATAATCATGTCGCTGTCCAAAAAATCTGCTGCGTCGCTCGTCGGGTAGATGCGTGCGAGGAGATCATCCTGTTGCTGTTGGTCGATTTTGCTTTGCTCGAGCAGCTTGTCGGTAAGCCTTTTTGCATACAGTTTTCCGTGTTCGGCTGCCGCGCTGTCCACATCTTTCAATACCACCTGAATTCCTGCTCGAGCGGCCTCATACGCTATTCCGGATCCCATGATGCCTGCGCCCAGTATCCCAAGCTTGCCCACGGGCGAGGCAACTTCTACGTCTGCTGAACGACGTGCTCGGTTGACGCTGCAGTAGAGTGTGCGCAGCATATTTAAGGTTTCAGGTTTATCCCATAGCGAAGCCCATGCTTGTTGTTCCTGTAGCAACATCTCCTCCAGGTCATGCGTTGGATTATCCGCTACAAGCTTAAAAAAGAGCTTGTCTGCCGGAATCAGACCGTTGCTTTTCCTTCGCATAGCGCCTAATAGGCTATCGATGGCTGCATCGTCTTGCTGTTCAGTTTTTTGCGTTTCGTTGGCTGCATAGGATTTTAATAGCTGTTGCTTAGCCAGTGCAAAGGCCTGCTCATAGTTCGCCGCCTGCGCCTGAGCGAGGCCCATGTGCAGGGCTTCCGAAGCGGAGAGGATGTGGCCTTGGTAAAGAAATGGGATAGCTTCTTTTGGTTCCAGCATATGGAGAAGGAGAGAGCTGGCACCAAATCCGGGGAACAATCCCGTTGCAGAGGTCGGGAATCCGATGGTGGCGTCTGCCAAAGCGATGCGGTAGTCTGCCCAAAGGAGCGAAGCCAAACGCAGATTGGTGGATGTTGTATCCAGAATAGAAACAATGGGTTTATGCATGGCCCGAAGGCGCATGAATTTTACAAACAAGGCCTTCAATTGATCGGCAATGTCGATTTGTTGCCGCGAAGCCGCCAAGAAATAAGCCGGATCAAAGTCGCCTGCCATAATCGGGCTACAGTATATCAGTCCTTTCACTTCCGCCTTTTCAAGCTGCTCCAATGCATGTTCCACAAATTCGGACATGCGTTCCATATAATTAGATCCGGCAGGTGCCCCAGTAAGTTGTAAATCCATAAAGACGATACCGTCCCTATCCTGTTCAATATGTAGATACTGTAGCTTGCTTATATCCTTTTTATCCATGCTGTTAGCAGTTTGTTGTTTCAGATGTACTTGGTTTATTGCTTTTGCCGGTTGTAATCCACGCCGTCGATCAGCATCTTAGCGATGATCTCCAGCATAATTTCCGACGTGCCGGCGATAATCGTTCCCACACGCACATCGCGATAGAGTCGAGCGATTTTATAGTCTTCGGTAAAGCCATAGCCCCCAAAGAGCTGCAAACAGCGGTTCACAATATCCACGGCTAATTCGCTGGCCTGCAATTTGGCAATGGAACATTCCTTCACCGCATAGCGCCCCCATTGTTGCAGATCGCAGCAATGGTAGATAAATGCTTTCGTGGTCTCTGACGCGGCAAACATGGTCGCTATCCGGTGCCGCAAAACTTGCAAGTCCTGCAATCTCTTACCGAAGGCCTCGCGCTTGCCTATATACTCCAAGGTATACTGTAATGCGGACTCGGCAGTTGCCAAGCTATGGATGGCTGCCGTAAGCCGCTCCAATTGCAGCCCGTCCATGAGGTATTGAAACCCAGCGCCCTCCTCGCCAAGCAGGTTGGCCACCGGAACTTCCACCTCATCGAAATGCAATTCGGCGGTATCCGACGCGTGCCAACCCAATTTTTCCAATTTATTGGCCTGCACGCCAACCGCGTTTCGGTCGATCAGCAACAGGCTGATACCCTTGCTTCCCTTCGAAAGATCGGTCTTCACGGCGGTGATAAAAAAGTCGCCGTAATAGCCATTGGTGATAAAGGTTTTTGATCCGTTGACATAGTAGTAGTCGCCACGACGAATGGCTGTCGTTTTAATGTTCTTGACATCTGATCCGGCGCCCGGTTCGGTGATCGCCACCGCGCTTACCAGATCGCCGGCAATAATGCCCGGCAAGTAGCGCTCCTTCAGTGCGGAAGAGCCATGTTTCAGGAGATATGGCGCCGACATATACTGTATCACCAGTGCCGAAATTGTAAATCCACCGGAATAACAGTAGGAGAGCTCTTCGCAAAAAATCATGCTGTAGTAGAAATCTAGATCCAGTCCTCCATATGCTTCGGGGTAGTTGAGGCCCATAAAGCCCATGTCACCCATCTTTTTCCAGATGGAACGGTCAATCTGCCCTTCCTTTTCCCATTGATCTACATAAGGGGCTATCTCCTTGCGTATAAACGCCCGTAAAGTTTCGCGAAATGTTTGATGCTCATCTGTCAGTAATGTTGCCTGCATATGCGCTAAAGTTTTATACTGGTTATCTCTTTTTTTCTTTGAACGGAAAAATATGTACACTAATGTACGATAAATAGATGGTTTTTGGGAAGGATTGTCTATATTTATTTGTGAATAAATCAGATTCTTTGAATTATCTGAGTTGAAATGCTACATGTTTTTTTATAAATATAAAGTGGAAGATAAATAGAACATGCATTTGTAGATAAGGTATAATATAATAACCTAATGAAATACAGCATCCAATTTTTAATAGACCTCATTGAGTCGGATAAAATACCTGCTTCCATTAAATGCGATGTCTCGTGCCTTCTCGAATCTATCAACGACTGGCCCAATACGGTAAACGATTTAGATGATTTTGAGAAGCAGTTGACAGAAAATGTTCAAGCCGAACTGACGATTATCAATTTAAAGAACTACGCAAAGGAGTTGTGTGTAAAAAACGATGCTTGGAAAATGGAAGCCCTCGGCTCATTGTATCGGTTGTATAATCAGCATGCTCCTGGAGTTGTGTTGCATGAAATTTTAAATTCCATTAAAAGGTCGGTTGATGATTTGAAGACCCCGGTGGTATAAGTTAACCGTCTATATTTAGTTCTGTATTTGTACTGCTATGAACGAAACTGCTGAGAATGTCTATTTAGACAAGACTGCCATGATTACGATAGTCGGAGGTCAATCAGTTGAGTATTAAAAGTTAAAAGATGAGAAAATTTGTCACATATATAGGCTCCTTTTCAATGATGTCAGTAGCTTTTAGCTTGTTCGTTTGTAATGCTTTAGCCAGTGGCTTGAAAAATGATCCATTGAAGGTTCTGTCCATTAAAAAAGTGAAGGATTTCTACATTATGGAGTTAACCAGAAATGACTCCATTTTTACCGCACTCTCCTTCATACAAGAGATAGAAAAAGGGAATGAAATTGAACGAGGAAACAGCTATCCACTTGTTTTAAAGAAAATTTTTCCAATAGAAAAAAGGGCCGCTTACAATGGAAACACTGGAGCGCCATACGTTTTCAGGTGTAAAAAAATCAAAAGAAATAATAGGAACCATTGGTCTGTCTATGTAGTCAAAAATTTGAACGGCAAAACATTACGCAATTAAGGCATTACGAGAGCAGCTATGAGATTCACTATCGGATTTTTTGTTACAATTATGGTTTTGGTTTCCTGCAGCGGTTTGCAGCGATCGACCCAAACAGAAATGGAAGCTGAGAAACTTTTTAAGATTAGGAAGGTTGTAAAACTTCATAGCTTATATGTGATTTATGCTGCCCGCCATGATTCTGTATTTACGATACTCTATCCTAAAATAAATAGCGATTCAAATACCCTAAAAATAGGCCGAACCTTAAAATTTAATATCAAAAGGATTTACCCTCGTAAAAATTTTATATCATATTTGGAAACACACTCTTATCAGGTTGGCAATTATAGTATAAGCTTAAATCGAAGAAACCATTGGTCCATCTACGCCGATACCACCGCACAGCAACAACAAAAAAACTAAGTAGAAATTCACTATCTTTAAAGCATAAACTTATTCAAGGCATCCTTCGCTTGACGGGAAGAGCAGGCTGCACAACGGTTGCTGTCACAGATTCTGGCGCTAAGCTTAGGCTGAGCTGCTAGAATCAGATCGGAGGATTGCCATGCTAAAAATTCGATTATGAGTACAAGAAAGGTATTTATTGTTGCGGCAAAGCGCACAGCTATTGGAAGCTTTGGGGGCAGCCTATCCACACTATCGGCCGTGGAGCTCGGTCGATGCGCAGTGATGTCAGCATTGGAATCGTCGGGGATAGATACGGCGGAAGTTGACGAGTTGTTGATGGGCTGCGTGTTGCAGGCTGGGCTGGGGCAGGCACCTGCGCGGCAGGTGGCTAAGTTGGCGGGGTTGCCAGATCGGGTGACGGCAACGACAATCAACAAAGTATGTGCCAGCGGTATGAAAGCCGTTTCTTTGGCTGCGCAAGCCATATTGCTGGGCGATGCCGACGTGGTGGTTGCTGGTGGTATGGAAAGCATGAGCCGCGTGCCATACTATTCGCTTTCTAGTCGTTGGGGTGCCAAATATGGAAACCAATCCTTGCTGGACGGCTTGCAATACGACGGTTTGCAGGACGCCTACAATCAAGAGGCGATGGGTGTATTCGGAGAGCTTTGTGCTGAAAAATACGCGATTGGCCGCAGCGCGCAGGATGCCTATGCCGTGGCTTCCTATGAGCGTAGCCGAAACGCGTGGGAGCAGGGCAAGTTTGCGCAGGAGGTTGTTCCGTTGACGCTAAAAACCAAAAAGGGCGATCAGATCGTTAGCGAGGATGAAGAATTTAGACAGGTCGATATTGCGAAAATCCCACATCTGCGCACGGCTTTCAAAGATGGGGGAAGCATAACGGCGGCGAACGCATCCACATTGAGCGATGGTGCGGCAGCACTTGTTTTGATGAGCGAAGAGAAAATGTTGTCCTTAGGGCTAAAGCCCTTGGCAGAAATCGTGGCCTATGCTGATGCCGAGCAAGAGCCGGCTTGGTTTACCACTACGCCTAGCCTCGCCGCGGAAAAAGTACTGCGGAAGGCCGGCTTGTCCGTCACGGATATGGATTACTTTGAGTTTAACGAAGCCTTTTCTGTGGTGGCATTGGCCAATGCGCAGATTTTAGATATCCCATTGGAGCAAGTCAATGTATATGGTGGAGCGGTATCCTTGGGACATCCACTGGGCTGCTCGGGCGCGCGCATACTCACGACGCTGGTCAGCGTGCTACAGCAAGAGGGGGGGATTTATGGTTTGGCCTCCATCTGTAATGGCGGTGGCGGTGCCACCGCGATGATTCTAAAAAGTAGCGCCCAATAGGGCTCTAAATCTACCAGCGGAACCTCCTTTGGCGCGATATGCTTGGTCGCTATGGCGTCCTACAAGGGGTTTCGCTGATACATCTCCAATTCCAGTTTCCTGAACCCTATCCTGCTGTTCAGCAGGGCTATTGCTCTGACTTTCCGGGCGCGTAACGGTAATGTCATTTTTGCATGGCACATAATTGTTACTTCTACAATAAAACACTTTCCATTAAATTTGTTGTAACACATGATAACTGATAGACACGTTGAGCATCACCTCGCACAACCTGTCTATTGCTGAATAGGGTTTTGAAACAACAATTTCCATGAAATTTAAATCCATTTTTCTATATACGTTAGCCGCTCTATTGCTACTTTTTGGTCATCGTGATCTTTGGGACGAGCTACAGGAAGAGCGTGAACAAAGCAAACAGCAAGAGAAAGCTGTGGCTGAGGCCGCTCACGCGGCGTCGAAAAAGTTTGAAACACAAAAGCTCGTGCTCGATTCAGCCAGCGGAAAGTTGACGAATCCGCATCCCTATTTCCAACTGATCAACGTGAGCTATGTTAACTTCAAGGCTATCAATCGCGGGAAGAAAACCACCATAGAACTGGATGATGATGAACAGGCTTCGGACAGCAACTAGGAGCAAGGCGTATATGGCGCAAACCCGTTGGTTGTTCCATTGCCATTGCAAGATTAAAGTACCGCTACATCATGGCGAAGGGCTGCTGGATGATTGTTTCGCCATCATGGAACAGGCCGATAGACTATACAATTCCTACCAAAGCGGATCTTTTTTCGATCGGATCAATCAGCAAGCGGGTACGTGGGTCACGGTGGATGAGGCAACGATAAAGCTGCTGCAGACCTTAAAAAGAATATCGGTGCTGACGGATGGCGCTTATGCGATCAGTAGCATGCCGCTGTTGCAAGGGTGGGGCTTCTATGAACAGGATGGCGGTCGAATTCCTACGCCAACAGCGTTGAGGGATGCACTATCGCGGGTAGACGACGAAGCCATCGAACTAGAATCCGATCGGGTGCGCATCGCAAAAGGACAAAGCCTGATTACAGGATCCTTTGCCAAGGCCATTGCGGCAGACCGAGTGATTGCTCATCTGCGGGCGCAGGGCGTTACAGACGCCATTGTCAATGCTGGTGGCAGCACCATTTGTGCGCTAAATGATGCCTCCCATCCGCAGTGGCACGTGCGGGTGCCTGATCCACTGTCGGCAGAACAGGCGCAGCTGCGATTACCCTTGGCAAATGCTTGCTTTAGTCTTTCCGGCAGCGCCAACAAGCACCTTGTGATAGACAACAAACGGTATAGCCACATTGTCCATGGACGAACTGGCTGGCCGGCTAACACGAGGCAAGTACTACTGCGAACGGCTGATGCCTTCTTGGGCGATGCGCTGTCAACAGCCATCTTTGTCCTTACACCTTCGCAGCGCGATGCCGTGATCGCCAAGCTGGCACAAGAATTTTCTTTTAGCTATCGCCGTGTCGAAGAGCAGGGCAAACAAATACAAAGTACATGCTTCTGATACCATCGTTAAAAAAGAAAACCAAACATCAAGATATCCTATCCTTGCCAGATCCGCCACTGTTTTACCTGCCTTTGGGCAGCTATGCCGGCGACATGCAGGTGCAAGTGGCAGAGGGGCAGCAGGTACAGATGTATCAACAGCTCGCTGCATCGACCGGACCCATGTCGGCAAAGGTGCATGCCCCAGTTTCGGGAACCATCGTTGGTATTACCGAAATTTCGGGAGATCGCTTTTTGACACTGCAGAATGATTTCCGCTATACCGCGCAACAGCTCTCGCCGCCTGATGTGGATGCCATCGGCTCTGCAGAATTTCTAGCCATCTTGGAGGAAGCGGCGGTGGAAGGTAGTGGTGGTGCGCGCTTTCCGACACATCTAAAATATAATATTGCGCCAAGAACGTTGGATACCCTGATTGTCAACGGAGCCGAGTGCGAGCCTTATCTCAGCGCCGACTACCTGCTGATGAAAACTGCCTGCGACAAGTTGATGCGCGTCTTGCAGCTTGTTCAGCGTGTGTTGGCGCCACGCAAGATAGTATTTGCCATTGAGCGGCAACATCGCGAATTGGAAAAGCTGCTTCTACAGGCTGCAAAATCCTACAGCTTGACCGTGAGCGTAACGCTGTTGCCCAATACCTATCCGCAAGGGGGCGAATTGCAGGTGATCAAATCCGTGACCGGACTGGAAATCGCCAAGGGAACAATCCCAGCAAAGCATGGACTATTGGTGAGCAATGTTGGAACATTATGGGCAATGCATGATGCCTTTTTTGCCGGAAAGCCCTATACGGAACGCATAGTCACCCTTTCGGGAAACCGTAGTAAGACCTTGGGCAATTACCTCGTCAAAATCGGGACGCCCGTGGGGCACCTCTTGGCCGAGACGGGTAACGCTTGGGATAGCGATCGACATAGCATTATTACAGGCGGGCCGATGATGGGCAGAGCTGCCCAAAGCCCTTTAACGCCAATCCACAAAGGGGTAGGAGGCGTGCTGCTGCTTGAACATACAAACCCCAAGGCGATGAACTGTATTGCTTGCGGCTATTGCGTGGATGTGTGCCCACAGCGGCTGATGCCTTTGGAGTTCGTGCGGCATAATCAGGAAGGAGATCTCGCCCAATTGAAATCTTATCACTTGGATGATTGCATCGCCTGCGGCGCCTGTGCCTATGCCTGTCCGAGCGATGTTCCTTTGATGTATCATATCCAATCGGGGAAAGCCAAATTGCAGCAGGAAAGGAGGAACGGTCAGTCGTGAAGTTAAATCCGCATATTACACAAGGAAGCAATACGGTACAGCTGCTTATGCTCGATGTGCTTATTGCGCTATTGCCGGTTCTATTCGTTGCATGGCTGGCCTATGGGCAGTTGGCCATCGTTATTTTTGCTGTAGCCTCGGCAACGGCAATCGTGACCGAGTTGCTGTTCTCTGGCTTGATCCTCCATAGGTGGCGTAGCGTATTCGACGGCTCGGCGCTGGTAACGGCTCTGCTGCTCAGCTGCACGCTGTCGCCATTAACGCCTTGGTATGTTGTTGCTTTTGGGGCTTTTTCGGCCATCGTGTTTGGGAAGATCGTATGGGGTGGTTTAGGCAAAAATCGCTTTAATCCGGCTCTGGTGGGACGTGAATTTATGACGGTCTTCTTTTCTTCCATCATGCTTTCCCCACATATCTGGACAACGGGCGGCTTGGTGCATACATCCACGGAAGTACTTTTCCCGCAGGCTGCGGAGCGCTTTTCGGGAAGCTACATGCAGGGTATCGTCTATAAGACTACTGGTGCTCTGGGCGAATATTCTCTGTTGATACTATGGTTGGGAGGCTTCTACCTGTTGCTTCGCAAGCGCATTTCCTGGCATATCCCCTGGGCACTGTTGACTGTCTTCATTGGCTTGTTTTGGCTGGTTCCGGATGGAGATGATCTTTCTTTTTCCATGGGCGGATTGCTCCTCGGTACATTGTTTATGGCTACGGATATGCCCTCGAGCCCGACCAACGCACAGGGTAAACTGTATTATGGTGCGATGATAGGCTTGCTGGCCTTTATCTTTATTTTGGGCAATATCCGTTTTGAATATATGTCCTATTCCATACTGCTACTAAACGGCTTTTCCGATCGTATCAGTGCTACCTTTCGACCTCGCGTTTGGGGCCACACTATCGATTGGAAGCAACAGGTGGAGTCTATCGTTATGCTTACCCTTAGCATACTGGCGGTGGGCTTGGCTATCCTTAGCCTGTATTATTACCAGCTGACCGACTACTTGGTCTACCTGTTTATTTTGTATATCATCTTTAAATTCAATTTCTCATTCCATAAAAAGGTAAATAATCCGGTTTAATTAATAATATATGAAAAAGATTACGGCACTAATGGCTATGGTATTGTTGCTTTCTGCTTGCCAAAAAAAGGAAATCAAGCAGGTGGTTTACGAAGGCACTGCGAAGGCGGCTATTCTCGATAATATTCATTCCCGCCGTGCAATTCGGCAATACACCAAGCAACAAGTCAGCAAGGAGCAGATCGATACGGTGATGAAAAGTGCTATTTTTGCACCTAGTGGCTTGAATAAGCAACCTTGGGAAATACGGGTGGTACAAAACCCGGATATCTTGAAGGAAATCAATCAGCGTTTTCTAAATTTTGCGAAGGGCAAGGAGTTTCAGGGTAGTGCTGCACGTTACCGCGAGGCCGATTTCAGTATTTTTCACCATGCACCAACGCTGATCGTGATCGCGACAGATAAGGCCAATCCCGGAGCAAAGCTTGATGCCGGTATCGCACTCCAAAATATCTTGCTGAGTGCACATGCGATCGGCTTGGGTACCTGTCCGCTGGGCACCTTGGTGGCGACCATGAACCTGCCCGAAAATCAGGATATCCTGAAGCTGCTTAATATTCCCGAAGATTATGAAGTAACGATCAATGTCTCCTTGGGCTACCCTGCAGAAAGCCCCGATGCACCCATCCGCTACACGGAGAAAGTGAAGATCATAGAATAATAGAAAAAGCGTGTCTGTGTTTCCAAAACACAGACACGCTTTTTAATATATAGGGTAAACCGCTACATTAACGGAGCAATCCAGCGCGCTGGAGTAGGGCGTCCACCTGTGGTTCTTTTCCGCGGAAGCGTTTGTAAAGTACCATCGGGTGCTCGCTACCTCCCTGCGACAGAATATGATCCTTAAACTTGCCCGCTACCTCCGCGTCGAAGATGCCTGCTTCCTGAAAATAGGCAAAGGCATCGGCATCCAACACCTCGGCCCACTTGTAGCTGTAATAGCCTGAGGAATAGCCACCATTGAAAATATGGGAGAAGGACGGACTCATGGCATTTTCGAGTACGTCTGGATAAAACTGCGTCGTCGCAAAGCAGGTCGTCTCAAAGGCTTTCACGTCGGTAATCGCACGAGGATCGGCACCATGCCAGCCCATATCCAAGAGCCCAAAGCTCAGCTGCCGCAACGTCGCCATTCCTTCCAAAAAGGAAGCCGAGGCCTTTATTTTTTCGACCAAATGCATGGGGATAGCTTCATTGGTTTCGTAATGACGGGCAAATAAGGCTAAAGCATCTTTTTCGTAACACCAGTTTTCCATGATCTGGCTAGGCAGCTCAACAAAGTCCCAATACACGGAGGTACCCGAAAGGTTGGGATAGGTGGTATTGGCGAGCATGCCATGCAGGGCATGTCCAAACTCGTGAAATAAGGTTGTTACCTCATTGAAGGTTAACAAAGAGGGTTTTGTCGCGGTGGGTTTCGTGAAGTTACAGACGATGGACACATGCGGGCGCTCGTCTACGCCATCTTTCCGAAACTGCGGCTTGAAGGAAGTCATCCAGGCGCCATTTCGTTTTCCCTTACGCGGAAAAAAGTCAGCATAGAAGATGGCAACAAGCTGTCCTTTATCATCGTTTACTTCGAAGGTCTGCACCTCCTCGTGGTACTTGTCTATCGTTTGCACCTCGGTGAAGTGCAACCCGAATAGTTTGTGGGCTACCGTGAATGCACCATGCAGCACTTTTTCCAGCTTGAAATACGGTTTCAGCAGTTCGTCGTCCAGGTTAAACTTTTCCTGTTTCAGCTTCTCGCTGTAGTAGGCGCCATCCCATTTTTCGAGCTGCTCCAATCCGTCGATCTTCTTGGCAAATGCGCTAAGCTCTTCAAACTCCTTCGCGGCGGCAGGCTTAGCTTTCGCAAGTAGATCTTGAAGAAATGCATTTACCTTGTTTGGGCTTTGCGCCATGCGCTCTTCCAATACGAAATGGGCATGGCTGCTATACCCCAGTAGTTCCGCTCGCTCGAATCGCAGTTTGACGATGTTTAAAATATGTGCACTATTGTTGTGCGCATTATCCTGAAAGGCCTTGCTTCCTGCCGCTAAGCTAATTTCCTTGCGCAGTTCACGGTTGTCAGCGTAGGTGACAAAAGGGATGTAGCTTGGATAATCCAGGGTAAATACCCAGCCCTCTTTGTCCAAGGATTCCGCAAGCCCTTTAGCCGCTTCAATGGTGCCTTCCGGCAGCCCTGCCAAATCGTTCTCATCCGTTAAATGCAATTGGTAGGCATTGGTCTCTGCCAATACGTTTTCGCCAAATTTTAACTTGAGCACAGCAAGCTCGGCGTCGATTTTACGCAGCTTTTCCTTTTTTTCATCGTCGAGTAGCGCGCCGTTCCGCACAAAGCCTTTATATGATTTTTCCAATAGTGTGTGCTGCTCAGCTGTAAGATCTAAGGAGTCTTTTTCGGCATACACGGCTTTTACCTTTTCAAACAGGTCAAGGTTCAGGTTGATGTCGTTGGCCAGTTCGGAAAGCTGTGGCGCCACTTCCTGCGCGATGCTGTCCAGCTGATCGTTGGTCTCTGCCGAGTGCAGATTAAAAAATATGGACGATATACGATCCAGTTCCATACCCGAGTAGGCCAAGGCCTCGATGCTGTTGGCAAAGGTCGGTGCCGAAGGATTGTCGACGATGGCCTGGATTTCTGATTTGGCCTTTGCTATGGCTTGCGTAAAGGCTGGAAGATAATCTTCCGTTTGTATCTGTGCAAATGGAGCGGTATCATGTACCGTGTTAAATTGTCGATTTAATATACCCATAGGTATAAAAATACGGTTTTTTATGCGCGTTGCACAGCCTATTTTTTAGGCGAGGTATGCACGCTACCATTTTCGTCGAAAAATGATATTCCCGTTATACATCAGCCCTCGCATTGTGCCTTCTTGGTTAGGGCTGCTTTTTGAAAGCCGTTGGGCTATATCCTGTCTGACTTTTAAAAAATTTTGAAAAACTGGCGTGGTCGTAAAAACCAAGCTCATAGGCAATTTCTTTGGCGCTGCGGTCGGATACCTTCAGCAGTCTTTTAGCTTCGAGCAGGATGCGATCTTGAATGATTTTTGAAGCAGGAACCTTACTGTGCTTTTTGCAGAGCACGTTGAGGTAGTTGGCCGATATATGGAGTTTATCAGCATAGTAGGATACCGCTCTCGCGGTGCGATAGTGGCTTTCGATAAGTTGCACAAATTTTGTCAATAGCGGATGTACGCTAGGTTGGTCGTGCTTTTCCGCTTCTCCTAAAAGCAGTTTGCTGACCAATAGGCCGATCACTTGGCAGCGTAGGTAAAGCAGTTCCCAGTAAGTTGGTTTTAGCACGAGCTCCGCTTTGATGCATAGAAATTCATGAAGGAGGGTTTGCCAAATATCTGTTGGTAAGTTCAATACAGCGGCTTGCTGTTGTAGAACGGGGAGACGGTACCAAGGAGACACCTGCTGAAACAGATGGGGGCTCAGCATCAGCTGATAGACAACGGTATCATCCGAAAAATCCCATTGATGTACCTGATGAGGGAAGACCAAATGCAACTGGTATGGCTGCAGTGGATAATCAATGAAGTCTACCCGATGGATCCCTGTTCCTCGTTCGACGAGCAGCATAATAAAGAAATCGTGCTTATGTGGACTGTCTATCTGTCTGGCGCCACGGAGTTCGTGGAAAAGAAGAGGGCTGTCGTCGCTAGCGATGGGATTAAAGCGGCTCATCGCTAATGTGGGAACATCAACTTCGGAAACTTCTTTTGACCTCGATTTTCTCATGCGATCTGCTTTTGTTTACATCGTATTTTGATAGCCTAAAATACGATATAAACAACGCAAAATAGCTTACTGCGGTAATTTGCTTTGGACAATCGCTTAAAACTGTTCATCAACAAGATCCCGATTGACCATCGCCCCCGTTAGATTACCGGTGTAGACGGCCGTGGCAACGGACCGCATCATTGACGAGTTATCTCCGCAAGCATAAACACCATCAACAGTGGTTTTCTGCATACCATCTACCTTAATGTAGCCATGCTCATTTAGGGCACAGCCTAGTTGTTGGTAGATATCATCCCGCTGCTCGAAGGGAACGGCCGCGTAGAGTGCATCTACAGCAAGTGTCTCTCCATTGGATAGTTGCAGGCTGTGTATCGTTCCGTCCTCATGATCGATGGCGTCGAGGCCTACATCCAGCAGGGTTACCTCGTTCCGATGTAGGGCGGCGAGTTGCGTGTCATTGAAATTTTTGGGCGAGCTAATCAGTGTAAGTTTGTCCGTGAGGTTACGCACCATGCCTGCCAAATGATACGCTCGATCGCCCTCCGCTAAAATAGCGGTCGCTTTCGCCCGAAACTCATAGCCGTGGCAGTAAGGACAATGGATGGCTGTTATTCCCCAACACTCGGCAAAGCCCGGAATAGCCGGAAGCAGATCGTGGATGCCGCTGGCTAGTACCAGTTTTTTCGTTTGGAAAATTTGACCCGCGGCCAGTGTTATCGAGAACCCGTTTGTTTCCTTATTTACGGTTATTGCCCTTCCATCCAGCCAAGAAACACTGGGGTAGGCCAATACCTGCTCTTTAGCTATCGTCGCTATTTCTTTGGGCGTATGGCCGTCATGCGTCAAGAAATTATGCGAATGGGGCGTTTGCCTGTTACAGGGTTTGCCATCATCAATGATTAATGTATGGCGTAAAGAACGCCCTAATGACATTGCTGCAGCTAAGCCTGCATAGCTTCCGCCGATAATCACGGCATCCAATATTGTTTCTTCGCTCATGGGTGTTGTGCTGTTGGTACGGCTCAAAAATACATGCTCAAATTACAAATTGCAATAGTGTTGCGTTTGTATTGGCTCTTATGGCATTTTAATGACTTAAAATAAATACATGTTTACAGCATTTACCTGCTATTATTCCTTCTCTTCGCTCTTTTTGCTGGGCTGTAACTACAAACCTTATTTTCTGTATATTCAATTTTGTATTCAGATAGAAGCTGTGCAATTATTTCGTTGGTTTCATTTTCATTAAGCCCCATTTTCTCTCCGAGGTCAATTTCGTTTAGTTGACCATTATTTTCTATTAAAGCTTTGTAATATTTCTCTTTATTTTCCATAATTATATTTTTTTTGTACAGCTATCATCATATGTGGACTGAACGGTAGAAGATAGGGGTCATTTTCAGTAATTTGGATAAGTTCCGTTAATATTTTCCGCCGTTTGCAGTTCAGCATATTGGAAAAAAAATCTTTATCCAACCACGCCATACCCTCAACCGCATATGTATTCAGATAGGTTAATTCTTGGTTTATAAATTCATCCTTTAACTGTTCGGGCTTATGATAAAATGCTTCGGCTAAAAGCCAAGGAAAATCATCGGGCGGATTATGTTTGCCAATTATTAGCTCTTCTTTACACATGGCAAAAAATGGTTTTTTGTGAATTAAGCCATTGAAAAGACCTGCCAAAGTTGATGCAGTATAATTAATGGCAAAACCCAGTATAATTCCGCCATTTTTCAAAACTCTTTTCGCTTCACGAATGGTTAAATCCCTATCTTCTTTCTCTTGAAGATGATAAAGAGGTCCGTGAAGTATAATGAGGTCTGCACAGCTATTGGGAAATTCCAATTTACGGGATTCCCCTATGTGTACGTAGAATTTGTTTTTCAATTTATTAGCTCTATTTCTGGCTATTTTGATATGTTTTGAAACCGGCTCTACCAAATGAACTTGATGTCCTTTCTTTGCCAACCATTCCGAGTATTTGCCTGTACCGCCACCGACATCAATTATTGTTAAAGGCGTAGATAAGATATGTTTTTCTATAAGTGATTTTATTCTTTGAAACTCGAAAATGCCCATTCCCTTATCAAGTCGGGTTTCTTCCGACACTTTATTGTAGAATATCTCTATATTTCTACTTATTAGCTGTCTACTATTCATTGCATTCTAAGTATTGTTATCATTTCGAAATGTTCAATACATTGCAAAATGACAAAGTGATCGATTTGATAATCAATTATTTGATTAATAATTAGTGAAATAAGGGGACACATATTATCTATACGCTAAAAATCAAGAGATTTCCACGTGTTAATTACTCTTTTTAGAGTTCGTCTTTTAGTTCAGACGTAGATAATATGTTAGTAATAGTATAACAGACTGTAAAAATAGAATTTTTTCACAACTTATTACCTATTAATAATATACAAATTCATTTACGCCTTTTGTGGTACCGTACTACTAGAGCAATTTGTCTCTTGATATCGCCTCTATAGTCATCAATTTATCTTGACGCCAACTCAATTGTGCACGCACTGCGCGCACATTCTCAAATGTTCGGTAAAACTGTCTGTAAAGGTATATTCAATATCGCATGCTAAGACGTCGCTATTCTTTTTCGTCTATAAAGACCCACTGGCCACATCAAAAAACACTTGGACGTTACTTGTTTCAATCTCTTGCTGAAAAATTATTTAAAAAAATGAATTTTTAGAAATCCAAGCACAAACTATCCTCGTAAGTAGGGTTAAAGAATGATTATAAACATAAAAATAAAAAGGTTATGAAAGAAACAACCTCTACTAATGAAAACTTGACTGCAGCGGAACAGCAATTGTCAAGTAAGCAACTTCAACGAAGGAATTTTTTGAAGCTTGCGGGCGCAGGTGCTGCCGGCGTTGCCTTTTTAGGCATGGTTGGTTGTAGTAAAGATGATGACAATGGCCCTGATCAGGGGGGAGATGGATTATATTTTGGGAGTGGGGACATTGCGATCTTAAACTACGCCTACGCGTTGGAGCAACTGGAAGCAGCCTTCTACATTGAGCTGGCTAACAAACCTTACACCGGTATCACCGACTGGGAGAAAACGCTTTTCACCGATATTCGGGATCATGAAATTGCGCATCGTGAATTTTTTAAAGCGGCATTGGGCACCAACGCCATCGCAAATTTGGAGTTTAACTTCTCTGCGGTAAATTTCTCCAGTCGTGAAAATGTGCTCGCAACAGCGAAGACGTTTGAAGATTTGGGCGTCTCAGCCTACAATGGCGCAGGCTGGTTGATCAAGAATGAAGTTTATCTGGGCCTTGCCGGAAAGATCGTTTCCGTAGAAGCGCGTCATGCTGCGCTCGTACGCGATTTGATCAGCAACGGTAGTTTCGCTAACAGCGAAGTTATCGATAGCAACGGCCTGGACGTCGCAAAAAGTCCGACCATCGTGTTGCAGGCTGCTGCTCCATTTATCAAATCGAAAGTGGACGTGCGTGATTTACCAACCTATTAGTTTTATCTTAAATTTTAGACAATCATGAATTTATTCAATATATTCGATTCCATCACGCAAGTAGATCCTGACTTCAACGAGCGTGTTAGTCCTCGCCGCGACGCCATCCGTAATATGATGTCGTTTGGCAAGAAAGTTTCTTTGGCGGCTATGCCTTTTGTGTTGAGCGACCTGTTTAAGCGGGCGTATGGACAAACGCCTACCGACGTTAATGGCGTATTGAACTATGCGCTTACTTTAGAATACCTAGAGGCTGAATACTACACTATTGGCGCTTCTACATCCGGATTGGTACCTTCGGGTCCACCTGCAGGTGCAATTGCCACCATCCGCGACCACGAGGTTGCCCATGTTGCTTTCCTGAAACAAGTGCTGGGTAGCAACGCCGTGGCAAAGCCTACCTTCGACTTTACGGCGGGGGGCGCTTTCGGTAATGTTTTTTCTAACTACGATACGTTTTTGGCATTGGCACAAGCATTTGAAGACACGGGTGTTCGTGCTTATAAAGGACAGGCTGGCATACTGAAGGGAAACCAGGTGGTGTTGACGGCAGCCTTACAGATCCATTCGGTGGAAGCCCGACATGCCTCGCATATTCGGCAGATGCGCCGGGCACGCGGCGGCGCGGCGGCCAATCAAAAACCATGGATTACCGGTGCCAACGATTCGGGCATCGGAGCTGCAGTAGATCCAATATATGCAGGTGAAGATACCAAAGTACAAGCAGGTGTAGATATCACCACACTGAACGGCGTAAGTGGCAAGCTTTCGGTGGCTGCAGCAACGCAGTCTTTCGATGAGCCGTTGACTGCTACAGCTGTGCTCGATATTGCAAAGCTTTTCATAAAGTAAGATTTGATGGATAAGTGAAGGTTGATGTAAGTAGGCCTGTTCCGTAAGGAGCAGGCCTTTTTTGCATTTTAGGCCATTTCGAAGCGTAAAAAACGTGTATTGTTGCACATCTACTCCGCAGCGATATCGTTGGAAATCGCTGCGCTTTCCAACGCATGTAAGCTGGATGTCAGGTGAAACAGTATGCCTGCATATGCAGTAGCCTGAAAACTTATGGGAAATGCCTCAACTGCATAGTGAAATGCCTCAACTGCATAGTGAAATGCCTCAAATGCATAGTGAAGTGCTTCAACTGCGTAGTGAAATCTCTCAACATCCTTTGTTTACGGGCTGTTTCAGGTGGCAACAGAGGCGAAACTTATGGGAAATGCCTCAAATGCATAGTGAAATGGATCACTTCACAATTGAAGTACACTATTTCCCAGGAGAAATAAGCTTTATGCTATCGTAAAGATGTTTTTGTGCACAGCCTTTCCGAGGTATGAAAAGGCTGTTTATGGAGTTAAATATTCCCGATAACGTACAGGTCGCTGAGCGTTGGTGCGGGTTTACCACCCTCGTCTTCCAAGGTAATGGCGAAAGCCTGCGCATTCGGAATGTTATGCATTTTATACAAATTGTCTGCAGAGGCCAAAGGTAGCAGGCCGGCATCTACAGGCTGCCCATCTACAATGGCCCAAAGCTGGTATTGCTTGCCTGTTGGCACCGCAGGCAACTTGTCGGCGGTTAAATAAACACTGGCATTTTTGGTATCCCAAAATACGACAGCTTTCAGCTCGGGAAATTTTTCTACCCCAGCCAAGGCTACTGTTTTCACACTGGGGCGTTGCAACATTTCCCAATGGCTATTGGCAGCGCTCAGGAGTGTTTGCGCCGAGTCGCGCTGGGCGATGCTGCTGGCCAATAGATCTTCGCTTTCTAGTTTCTGCTGAAACAACAAGATGTTTCCCCCCAAGCTCAACGCGAGCAGCACCGTAGCGGCGATGGCCAAGGTCTGGTTGTCGCGATGAACAGGCACCTTGATCACTTTTTCCTCGGCGTTCACTGTGTCGGCCTTTGGATATGGGGAAGCGCTAGAATCGGTATTGCCGATCAGGGGCTCATCTTCGAAAGGCTGCACGCTATGCGGGTTCTCGGCTATTTTCGCCCAGATTTGATCTTTCAGATCCGGTGCCGGACTAACGGCTTGTGCTTGGGTAAAATCTTCCAACAGCAGCTGTGCATCCAAGATGGCCTGTTGCACTTCAGGATGCTTTTGGCGTACGCATTCCAAGATGCTCGCTTCCTCTTCGGTAGCAAGCCCTAAAACGTAGGCTTCAATAATCCCTGATGATATGTATTCCTTGATATCCACAGCTATTGTTCATTTAATATTTCACGAAGCTGCAATAAAGCCGCTCGAATTCTCGTTTTCACCGTCCCTAAAGGCATCTGCAGGTTATCTGCAATTTCCTGTTGCGTGTAACCCTCGTAATAGGCCATCTGCACTAAACGTTGTAAGTCGGGCTTCAACTTGCCCATCACGTTATTCATCCCAATAAAATCTACACGTTCCATTTGATTCGTATCCGCATATAGATGCGTTTCAGTACTATGTACGATATCTGGAAGCGATTGGTTTTTTTGTTCGTTCTGAACACGCTTCGATTTTATATAATCGATGGAGGTATTTCGCGCAATATTGATCATCCAGGTATATAGGCGCCCTTTTTCATGATTGAACAACTCCACATGATTCCAAACTTTTACAAAAATATCCTGTATAACTTCATCCGCATAGTTCTTATGAAGGACGATCCGGATGACCACGCCATACAGTGCTCCCGAATAATTATCGTATAGATAATTAAAGGCACGCTGATCTCTTTTCTTTAATAAAGATATCAGGTCGTCTTCGGATAGGTAGTGTATTGGACTCAATCAGTTACATGTTTAGGTCAAATATACTGATTTGCTGCAATAAAAGAATATAAAGTGAATTTTTATTCTTTTAGCAATCCATTGATTTTTTTCTCTCGTAGATAACATAAAAAAATCATGAAGCAGTATATATATCACCACAGCGCTTTCGCACTTGCCCTTGCGGTCGCGCTGATCGCTCCTCAATCTGCGGCTGCGCAGGTGCTCGAAGGGAAGAATCCATATTACAGTAGGGTGGATACGACGGAACTCCATGTAGATAATGCAGAATGGAAGAAAATTTTGCCAAAGGCGCTCTACCTTGTGGCGCGAGAAGGAGCGACTGAACAGGCCTTCACAGGGGAATATACGGATTTTGACGGTATTGGGACCTATTATTGCGCGGTATGTGGAAATGCGCTCTTCCGTTCTACAGCAAAATTTGCATCTACTTGTGGTTGGCCCTCTTTTTATGAGCCTTTACGTGATCGATCGGTCTATTATAAAGACGATTACAGCCACGATATGCATCGAATAGAAGTGCGCTGCGGCCGATGTGATTCCCATTTGGGGCATGTCTTCGATGATGGACCTGTAACGGGTAAACGGTATTGCATGAATTCGGTGAGCTTACATTTTGAGCCCGATAAAAAAGAAATAATCTTAAGAAAATAAAACCAAGGAGATCGAACTATCGTAAGTGATAATAAATAACAAACATAAAAATCAACAACATGAAAAGAACATCAATTTGGGCTGCAGCCTTACTAGCCTTAGCCCTCACTTATCAAACAGGTGTTGTCAAAGCACAGGAAAAAACAGTCGTAGTAGGTGGAGCACCTATGTATCCGTCCAAGAATATTGTCGAAAATGCGGTCAATTCGAAAGATCACACCACGCTGGTAGCTGCTGTAAAGGCCGCTGGATTGGTGGAAACACTTTCCAGTAAAGGGCCGTTCACCGTTTTCGCACCCACAAACGCAGCCTTTGATAAATTGCCAGCAGGGACCGTCGAAACACTGGTCAAACCGGAAAACAAAGCCATGCTTACCGGTATCTTAACCTACCACGTTGTTGCTGGGAACCATAGCGCGGAAGATTTATGGAAGCTGACCAAGAAGGGAAAAGGGAAAGCAGAGTTGACTACCGTGCAAGGTGAGAAGCTAACGCTCTGGACCAAGGCCGATAAATTGTATGTACGTGATGCTAAAGGCAATGATGCCTTGGTAACTATTGCCAACGTGCACCAGTCTAATGGCGTAATCCACGTGATCGATACCGTATTAATGCCATAACTTTTACAACATAGGTAATTCTTTAGTTCCCCGCACTGAAAAGTGTGGGGATTTTTTATTTAAATAAGTATATTTATAAACTATTTTTATTGATTAACGTTTAGTAATAAACCTGTTTGTTATGCGGTATACATTGTTAAAAGAAGTCGTTGATTTGCTGGGGGAGTTTGAAGAAGAGGCTGCGGCAATTGGTGCTGATCCCGATGTCGAGCACTTCAAGCTTTGGCTGGCGAAAAATGCAGTCCACGATCGTACGCAACTGTCGGAACCGGATTGGGAAGGAAAAAGCCAAGGACGATCCGCAGAAAGTGTGATCAGTACGCTATTTGTACATCTTAATAGATATGCAAAAATGTATTCAAAGGCGGCGATACAGGACTCATCGTTCTCGACACAGGAAGAATTTATCTATTTGATCAACCTACGTTCCTTTGGCCCGATGGGAAAAATGGAACTGATCAAGCGTAACATCCAAGAAAAACCAGTGGGTATGCAGATTATCCACCGCCTCTTGAATCAGGGATGGGTAGAGCAGCGTAATTCGGAGGTGGATAAGCGCAGTAAGATTATAGCCATTACCGAGAAGGGGCTTCATGTTTTGGAGGTACAAATGCCGAAAATTAGGCAGGCAACGCAAATCGTCACAGGTCAACTTGGATATGCAGAGAAGTTGGAGCTTATCAGGCTTCTGACGAAGCTTGACGAGTTTCATAAACCTATTTTTAAATCGAATACAGCACAGGCTAGGTTGTTGGAGATGGTTCTTGAAGAATATTTAACGATTAATAATTAATCAATGGGGAATAAGGTGGTCATTATTGGATCGGGTTTTTCGGGCTTATCAGCAGCCTGTTATCTGGCTGCGGCGGGCTATGAAGTGGACGTATTTGAAAAAAATGCCCAGTTGGGCGGGCGCGCTCGCCAGTTCAAGACCGAAGAAGGATTCCGGTTTGACATGGGCCCCAGTTGGTATTGGATGCCCGATGTGATCGAAGATTTTTTTCGTGATTTTAATTGCCGCGTAGAGGACTTTTATAAGTTGTTACCCCTGAATCCGCAGTTTGAAATGGTATTTGCTGAAGATCGTGTTGCTGTGCCTTCGGGCATGGACGAACTGCGCGCTGTTTTTGAAGGTATAGAACCTGGGGCCGGACAGCAATTTGACCGCTTTATGGAAGCCGCTCGGTATAAATATGAGGTGGGGATGAAAGATTTTGTGACCAAACCGTGCCACTCCTGGTGGGAATTCGTGGATCTTAAGATTGCCAAAAGTGCCTTTAAGCTCAATTTGTTGACCGACTTCCGTAAGTATGTACGACAATATTTCAAGGATCCACGGCTAGTTGCACTGATGGAGTTTCCAGTCATTTTTTTGGGCGCTGCACCGAAAGATATCCCGGCCATGTATAGCCTAATGAACTATGGCGGTTACGGATTGGGTACTTGGTATCCGGAAGGTGGTTTTGTAAAAGTTATAGAAGCCATGGTCGCCGTTGCCAAGAAGTTGGGCGTGACGTTTCACTTACAACGTCCGGTAAAGCGTATTCTGCTCGAAGGAGGACGTGCGATAGGTGTTACACTGGATGAGGAGATCATCCACTGTGATATCGTGGTCGGCTCGGCAGACTACCAGCATGTGGAAAGCTTGCTTCCCGTGGATGTACGTAATTACACCCCGTCTTATTGGGATCAACGAACATTTGCCCCTTCCTGTTTGATATTCTACCTCGGGTTCCAGACGAAGATAGCGGGCTTAAAACACCACACCTTATTCTTTGAACACGAGTTGGAGGGACATGTTGCCGATATATACACAAATAAAAAATGGCCGGAAAAGCCTTTGTTCTACGTTTGTTGCCCTTCAAAGACCGATGTCGATGTAGCGCCGGAAGGCAGTGAGAATGTGTTTTTGCTGATGCCGATCGCGACGGGATTAGCGGATGGCGATGAGGTGCGGGAGCTGTATTTTAAGCAAATGATCGCACGATTGGAAAAATATACCGGAAGCCAAAATCTGACGGACAGCATTGTCTTCAAGCGCAGCTATTGTGTGCAGGACTTTGTGCAAGATTATAACGCCTTTCAGGGAAATGCCTATGGCTTGGCCAATACCTTGAAGCAAACCGCCGTGTGGAAGCCTTCCATTCGAAACAAGAAGGTGAAAAACCTTTTCTATACGGGGCAGTTGACGGTTCCTGGGCCGGGCGTACCCCCAGCGATTATCTCAGGAAAAATTGTAGCACAGGAAGTTATTGGTAAAAAAGATCTTACTCATGAAAAAATTGTTTGATGAACTCGCGTTTCACATCAGTAAAGAAACGACGAAAAAGTATAGCACCAGCTTCTCGTTGGGCATATTGGCGCTCGAAGCCTCCATTAGGCCGGCGATCTACGCCATTTATGGTTTTGTAAGACTGGCCGATGAGATCGTTGACAGTTTTCATGGCTACGACCGTGCTGTGCTGCTCGACCGATTGAAAGACGAGACAAATTATGCACTGGAAAACAGGATTTCGGTTAATCCTATTTTGCAATCTTTTCAGGAGACCTACCATCGTTATGGTTTGCAACGGTACCTGGTCGACCGTTTCTTGGAAAGCATGGAGATGGATCTGCATAAGATTGACTATAACGATGAGCGCTATAAGCAGTATATATTAGGTTCGGCAGAAGTGGTGGGGTTAATGTGCCTGCACGTATTTGTGGGTGGCGACCACCAAAAATATGCCGAATTGAAGCCTTATGCCATGAAGTTGGGCTCGGCCTTTCAGAAGCTCAACTTCTTGCGCGATATGCGTGACGATTATTGCGCACTGGGAAGAACCTACTTTCCGAACGTTGACATGGCCTGCTTTGACAATGCGACGAAAGCGGCCATCGAGGCCGATATCGCGGCGGAGTTTCGTGAAGCGTTGGTTGGCATAAAACGCTTGCCTTCCACCTCAAAGTTCGGCGTTTATTTAGCCTATCGCTATTACCTGTCGCTGTTTCGGAAAATCAAGGCCGCATCGGCACAACGTATCCTGCAGGAAAGGGTGCGAATTCCAAATGGTCGCAAGCTATCCCTCATGATGAGTAGCTATGTGCAGTATAAAATGGCCATCTTATAATGATAACCGCTAATTTTTTTCACCATGATCTTTACGCTTGAACGTACCCAGTTTTTTAAATGTAGCTTGGAGGAAGCTTGGTCTTTTTTTACAAACCCCAATAATTTAGCCACCATTACTCCCGATTCTTTGGATTTTCAGGTGCTGGATGCTTTTGATAAAAATGGAATCTTTGAAGGCATGTACATTAATTATAAAGTACGCCCACTATTGGGCATTCGCCTATCTTGGCGCACAAAGATCATCGAGGTGATTCCGCAGCGTAGTTTTGTAGATATGCAAGAAAGAGGCCCTTATAAGTTATGGCGGCATCGCCATGAGTTCTTTGCCGAAGATGGAGGCGTGCGCATGGAGGACAGGGTGGAATATGAGCTTCCTTTTGGTATATTGGGCACGTGGGTGCACGGACTTATTGTTAAAAAGAAACTTCGCGAGATCTTTGATTACCGTTATCAGACACTTGAAAAAATATTAAATAATGCACTTTATAATTAACGTACTCCTTGTGCTAGGGGTCATCATCCTCATGGAGGGATTCACCTGGGTGGTGCATAAATATGTCATGCACGGCTTTATGTGGCGTTGGCATGCCGATCATCACGATCCCAAGCATGCCAAGAAATTGGAAAAGAACGATTATTTCTTCGTGGTGTTTGCCTTGCCGGCGATTGCGCTTTTGTATATGGGTACGGTACAGGATTATTCGATTACATTTTATATCGGTTTGGGCATTGCGCTTTATGGGATGGCCTATTTTTTTGTACACGATATTTTTATCCACCAGCGCATTCCCTTGCTGAAGCAGACAAAAAATCCCTATTTAAAAGCTATTCGACGGGCACATAAGCAGCACCATAAACACGTGACCAAATATGATGGTGAGTGTTTCGGTTTCTTGTGGGTGCCGGTGCAGTATTTTAAAATGTATTTCAATAAAAAATAAAGCATGGAAGCGTATACCTATTTGTTGATTAATTTCTTGACGATCATTATCTGCTTTATTTTCTCTTTTCACCGGAAGATAAGATTTAACAGGCATTTTTGGGCGTTTCTGAAAGCGAGCAGCTTGGTCGCTGTTTTCTTTATTGCTTGGGACATCTGGTTTACCGCACATGGTGTGTGGTGGTTTAATGATCGTTATCTCTTGGGGTTTCGAATCGGAGGACTGCCGATCGAGGAGATTCTCTTTTTTATCTGTATACCGTTCTCCTGTGTGTTTACCTACCACTGCTTGACCCGCTTTTACGATTTGGAATGGTCGCGAAGAGCATCGTCGCTGTATTCCCTCATATTTGTTATGCTGTGTGTGGTTTTGGCAGCTTTGTCGTGGGGAAAGATCTATCCCTTCGTTACGTTTGTGTTGACGGCTGCTACCTTGGTTTACCTCGTGGTTATCGCGAAGGTGCGCTGGTTAGGGCAGGCCTCCACACTTTATGGGGTGCTGCTTATCGGTTTTTTCTTGGTTAATGGCGTACTTACCGGAACGGGATTGGAGGAAGCGGTGGTGAACTATAATCTAGAACATTTTTGGGGAATACGCATATTGACCGTGCCTGTAGAAGATGCTGTTTACGGATATAGCCTGTTTTTATGGAACATTTATTTCTTTACCCTGTTCAAAAAGGAGGACGAGTTGCCCGAACAAATGTTGGAAACAAGGTAATACGATAAATTGATGAAAGATAAAATAACTGTTTTTTGGTTTCGCAGGGATTTGAGACTATCGGACAACAAAGGATTGAGTGCCGCCCTACAGAGCGGTTTTCCTGTCTTGCCGATCTTTATTTTCGACCCCAATATTCTAGAGAAGCTTACTGATAAATATGACCGACGGGTAGACTACATTCACCAGGCACTGCAAGCGCTGCAAGAAGATCTTGTCGCCGAAGGGGGGGATATCCGTGTATTTCATGCCGATCCATTGGATGTTTTCAAACAGCTGGACAAAACCTACGAAATAGCTAGCGTCTATTGCAACCGGGATTATGAACCCGAGGCGATCAAACGGGATAAGGGCGTTGAGCAATGGTTGAAATCTAACGATATCTCCTTGGTGACGGCCAAGGATCAAGTGATTTTCGAGCGCGACGACATCCTAAAGGCAGATGGTACACCTTATACCGTATACACGCCCTACAGTCGCAAATGGAAGGAAAAGCTGGAAGATAAGTTACATCGAGCAGCTATCATGAAGACGCAACATCTGTTACCGCTAGAGCAACAACAACTGCCCAGCCTGAATGCTCTCGGGTTTGAAAAAACGGATATGCGCTATGAGGAGCCTAAGTTGGAGGCAAGAATCATAGATGATTATGGAGAGCATCGCGACTTTCCGGCAAAGGATCATACCACCCGCTTGGGTATTGCCTTACGGTTTGGCACGATATCGGTGCGTGCCTGCGTGCAGTTCGCGCTGAAACACAATAACACTTGGTTAAGTGAGCTTATTTGGCGGGAATTTTTTATGCAGATTTTGGCGCATTTTCCGCAAGTGGTGACGAAGAGCTTCAAGCCACAATATGATCTTATTGAATGGCGCAATGACGAGGATGATTTCCAGCGGTGGTGTGTCGGCGAAACAGGCTATCCTTTGGTAGACGCAGGTATGCGCCAACTGAATGAAACCGGGTTTATGCACAACCGGGTGCGGATGGTGGTAGCCAGTTTCCTGACCAAGCATCTGCTGATCGATTGGCGATGGGGAGAAGCCTATTTTGCCGAGAAGTTGCTGGATTACGAACTATCGTCCAACAATGGTAACTGGCAATGGGCCGCAGGTTGTGGCTGCGATGCAGCACCCTATTTTCGGATTTTCAATCCCAGCGAGCAGACGAAAAAATTCGATAAGGATTTGGCATATATCAAAGCGTGGAATCCTGATTTTGAATCATTGACCAACAATCCGGTAGTTAAACATGAATTTGCGCGTGAACGTGCGTTAAAGGTTTACAAAAGGGCTTTGGATAAAAATAGGGAGGGTTAAGGATGCAAAGAGATAAGGTGATATTGGTTGATCGGCAAGATGTAACGATCGGAGAAATGGAGAAGATGCAAGCGCATCGAGCTGGATTGCTGCATCGTGCATTTTCCATTTTTATTTTTAATAGCGCGGGGCAGATGCTCATCCATCAGCGAGCCGCTACTAAATACCATGGTGCTGGATTATGGACCAACGCCTGTTGCTCGCATCCTCAAATCGGTGAGGGCTTGGCGGCGGCGGCGGCGGAGCGGCTGGATTATGAAATGGGAATCCAATGCGATTTGAACTGGATTTTTTCCTTCGTTTACCGCGGAACGGTGGAAAACGGCCTGATAGAGCATGAATTTGACCATGTTTTTGTGGGTATATTCGATGGGGTGCCAAATTTCAATAGCGAGGAAGTCGCTCACTATCAATGGATCGATGTTGAAGCTTTGAAGCAGTGGATCGCCACGTCGCCCGAGGCGTTTACCATTTGGTTTAGGGAGGCCCTACCGATGTTGCTCAAGGAGATGTCGAACAGGGTACATGTCTAGATATATTAATTTCTTTAAATCGATTAGAGCGGTCTTCAGGACGGTCGATTATGCGTAGCGTTCCAGCAGAACAAAAAGCATAGCCAACAGGGCGGGCAGGGCTTGCACGAAAAATATTTTTTTGGAAGCGCTCAGCGCACCATAGATGCCGGCCACGGCAACACATCCTAAAAAGAAAAGACGGATGTTGTTGCTCCATGCTGTATCATCGATGAAGAACGACCAGATTAGGCCGGCAGCCAAAAAGCCGTTGTAAAGACCTTGGTTGGCCGCCAATCCCTTCGTTGGCTTGAAAAGGTGGTCGGGCAGGGATCCTTTAAAGGTTTGACGGCCTTTGCTCTCCCAGGCAAACATTTCCATCCACAGGATATAAATATGTTCGACGGCGACGAGCGCCGTACATATAAGTGCTAAGGTGGCTATCATGGCTTTTCGTTGTTAAGTTTACAAATATACATACAAAACACGAGTTTGAACTACATGTTAGGGGATGGTCCGTCCAAACGTCAGGATCTATCCCTGATGAGCAGCGCAGATGGGATACACTTCAACCAGGGATTTTTCGTATCAAAGAGGTGTTTCCAGCTTTCGGTACTCAGGAGAACGAGATCTTGGTTGGCGAATAGTGCTTCGTTGATATCAACATTTTCCAAACGGCTGATGTGATTTGGTGCAACCTGTTCAATGGATCGGATAAGTTCTAATGTTCCGGTGCTTTTGGAAACCAGTTTTTGCCCGTCGATGATCATCACCTGTGCATCGGAATTGTGGATAAACTTTTGTGCATAGCGGATCAACTTAAGGTCGTGCTTTGTGAAGATGAATAGCAGAATTTGATCGGCTTGCTTGAAGCCCTTGTCAAAGAACACGCCCACGGTAATGCGCGACTTGTACAATATCTGTTGGGTGCTGTCGGAAAAAATAGAGGATTCCAAAGGGTTTTCTTTTTCCATCACGCGGTAGATTATTTTTTCGGGGTTGATGATGCGTGTTGTAAAACCGAAGATCTTGCCCAATGCGCTTCCGTCGAAAATGGACTGCCCAGCGCCGATCAACAAGAGGTCATAGTCCCCCTCATTTGCGATCTCAACAATTTCGCTTTCCATGTTGTTGGAAGCCTTGAAGATGCTGTTTATCGGCAGCTCTTGTTGTCGTGCTTCCTCCCGTATCGCAGCAAAGCTATCGCGCTCATATTGTGTTGTGTTGTGTCTATTCAAGTCGTTGGTCGGACTGAGGTGCATGGCCGTGATGGAAGTGCTCCGGTCCATCTTCCGGCTGAGTCCGTGGGCGAGTCGAAGTAGGTTGATGCTACGCTCCGGGTGGCCAAAGGCAATGAGTATATTGTATTTTCCAACGCGGATCACCTCGCTAGGAACATTGTTTTTCTTGGGCTTGAAGAGCTTATTGATAAGGTTTAAGCTGGGGCCTGTCATGCAGGTCGTTACCAAGGCCATGATCACCATCATGGTGAATATCTCGGGGGTGAGCACGCCGAGGTCGTAGCCAATGTTGAGCACAACGAGTTCCATAAGCCCTCGGGTGTTCATCAAGGCACCTATGGTTAAACTATCTTTCCAGTTTTGTCCGAGTAGTTTGGCTGCAACCGTACTCCCGATAAATTTACCGACGATGGCTACCAGGACGATCGCTGCCGCCACCTTCCAAAAGTAGAGGTCGTGGAGGGCTCCTATTTCGGTGCGCAGTCCGGTGTAAACAAAGAATAGTGGTAAGAGCAGTACCAGTGCAACATCTTCCATTTTTTCGGTCAAGATGTTCTTGAATTTGCTGTTGTCAGGCATGATGGCTCCGGCCATAAACGCCCCAAATAGTGCATGTATACCGATGACCTCGCCTAAATAGGCGCTTACAAGTAGGTTTATGAAGAAAATGGCGACGATGGGCTTACTCAGCGTTTCGCGGCTTGCGTACATGTCGGCTACACGATGGAGGAAGGGCCGCACTAACTTTATCATCAAGAAAACATAAGCGATGGCCATAGCGATAATATAGATGGCACTGACAAGGTTGCCGGCTTTCACGATGGCGATAACAATGGCCAGTAGACACCAGGCCGTGACGTCATCGGCAGCAGCACAGGTGATAACGAGGGTTCCCAGCTTGGTTTTTTGAAGATCGCGCTCCTGAACGATGCGCGCCAGCACTGGGAAGGCGGTGATGCTCATAGAAATGCCGATAAACAAGGCAAAGGAAGTGAAGTCGACCGCCGTGGGCGCCAAACCCGTATACAGGAAATAAGCGAGCGAAACGCCCAAAAGAAATGGAATAATGATGCTGGCGTGGCTGATGACAATGGCATCATGTGCTCTGCGTTGTATGACTTTTAGATCCAGTTGCATGCCGATGATGAACATAAAGAAGATCAGTCCGATCTGGCTAAGAAACTGCAGGTTGTCTAACGACTCCAAGGGGAGCAAGGCCTCTGCTATGTTCGGGAAATAGTGTCCCAAGAAAGAGGGGCCAAGAGCGATACCGGCAATGATTTCGCCAATAACGGTAGGCTGTCCTATTTTTTTGAAGAGCCAGCCAAAAAGGCGAGCGGTGAGGATGATTACGATGATCTGTACCAAGAGCATCGCTAGGGGATGTGCGAGGTTATGTCGTAGGGTTATGACAAACTCCGCCCATGCGGATACCGATGTATTATCGGAAACAATTTCGCGACTTGTCTCCATAGCTTTTCCTTGCTGGATAATCCAATAGCTAACAGCGGTGAAACCGCTGATAGCGAACAGGTAAAGTAGGATACGCTTGAGGTCGTTCATGAGCTAAACTTTTATGCTATTTTGCCTTGCGTTTCACCGCGATTGAACAATCTGTCGTTGGAAGCGCTGTATGTCAGGTTTGTACGGTTCATGGTAGTCGGCGGGTTATACTGCGATCTTTTGCAGAAAACCGGTTTTAAATTTATCGCTCAAGCTAAATGTTCGGACGTGCCCATTTTCCAGCAATAGCCTGCTGCTGATCTCGTCGTGCGAGAACGAGGAAACAATAGACAAGGCGATGAGCTCTTTTTTATTAATGCGGCAAAATTCCGTCTTTGGAAGCGCCCCTTCCAAGGTCTGAAAGGATATATTCTTGAGGGTGATCTCTTGCCCACTGCTGAGCAATACCACTTTGTCGCGACTATCCAAGGTTGATGTGGTGATAAAGGCTATTTGATGGAAATACAAGAGATATTTGCCCTTGTCGCTGTTGACCTGAATAAATAGCGGCTTTTTGTCGCCTGCTTTTTCCTGCCATAGCTTGGCTTTTGCTATGGCCTGTTTAAGGCGCTCCAGTTGCAGGGGTTTCCTGACATAGTCAATCGCCTGGAGATCAAATGCGTCAGCCGCATATTCGTCATAGGCCGTTGTAAAGATTACGGCTTTACCCTGCAGGTATTGCACCAGTTCGACTCCTTTGATATAGGGCATTTCAATATCGGTGATCAGGACATCAAAATCGATCGTTGCGTATTCCGCCAAAAAATCGCGTGGATCATTGTATGCTTTGACGACATCTACCTGTGGAATTTGTTCGCACAGTAACTTGAGATAGGATAGGCTTGGCAGCTCGTCATCGAGCAGCAAGCATTTTAGCTTTGTGTTCAAGTAAGTCAATTTTTAGGTGAGCGATATAAACATCTCCTTCTACAAATTTATCCAATTTGTAGTTATCTCGGTATATAACATCTAGTCGGCGGATCAAAAGATCTGTCCCGACTCCGTGCCTTTCTTTCTTTAAGGGGCTCTTGTTGGATATTTTATTGGCTACGGTGAGCGAAAATATGTTCTCTTTGAATAGAAACGTAACGGAGATAAAGGAATTCGGACTTTGCAGATCGGCATGTTTGAACGCGTTTTCGATGAGGTCAATGCAAAGTAGGGGTGCCATCAGTCGTTGATCAAACAGGGGCTCGTTCTCGCGGATCTGCTTTTTTATCTTCAGCTCGAAGAGCGGGCTTAACTTTATACGGTATATCTCGATAAGACTTAGCGCAAAGTCGATCTCCTGATGGGGCGTGACGTATTTCTTTTTGCTCTCATAGAGAATATAATCCAGGACACTGGACAGCGAATTCAACGAATGGTAAGTTTGGTAAGCGTGTGATTGTATGGTGTTGAGTACATTCTTGAAAAGGTGGGGGTTCAACTTATAATCCATTTCGGAAAGCTGCTGCTCATGCAGCTTGTTTTCTACGATCGACAAATGCCTTTGGAGGGTTTCAATCTGTTTACGCTGTTTAATCCATAGGATCAAAAGTATGGCTATAACCGTTACAACGAGGAAAATTGTTAAATAATAGTTGAAGGTTGCTGTATCGGCCATATATTTTGATGTAGATGATAAAAGCAACTAAAATACGGCATTAAATCGGGATATCAAGACGATAAAGTACGCGTTTGCAGAGGGAGCATTGCCGGGGCACAGGCTTGTTTTGGGGATAAAGAAAAAAGCTGTCAAAAAGATGTACCATATGTTGTTTGTGCCTGCCGCCTCTCTTGGTAATCTTCTTGCTGAGGGCCCTGCGGGTACGGTGTACGTTCTTTTTGACAGCTTCTAGGTGCTACTTCTTTTTTGCAGGGCGTTTTTTCGGCTCGCTTTGTGCAGCAGCTTCGAAATCGCGTGAAATCAACCTTTCGATCGCATTTTCGATACGCTCTCTGCCTTCATCTTCATTGATGTCTATTCCGGCGATGGTGCTTCCATTGTTCTTGGCATGCAAAGTAAGGTAATAGATACCGCCCAATACAAGAGCTAACGTTGCACGGATATCCACATCAGTGCCCGCAAACGTCGAGTCCACATGTGCCAACAGTTGGTTGCTCACCTCTTCGCGGTCATCGGCTACTTTGCGAAGCAGCTTGTTTTTCATACCCATTTCCCAGTGGATGATACGTTGGATCGATTTATCCTTTAAAAAGGAATCGAACTGAAGTTGCATCACTTCGTTTACAGCCGTTGAACCAATCGTTTCAGGCTGCTCCAAGAGTTCTGTAAGATGTGTTCTCGACTTTGCCGACCAAAAATCCTTCTCCAAAATGTATTCCTCGATCAAACCATCTAAACTGCCAAAGTACAGATAAATCAATTTCGGATTGAGCCCAGATTCCTTTGCAATATTGGTGATAGTTAAGCCAGAGTAAGTGTATTTCTGCAAAACTTTTCCTACAGTTGCTATCAGTCTCCGCTTTGTTTTTTCTTTGTCCCGGATAGGTCCGGATACAACCTTCCTAGGCTTCTTCACAGGAAGAGCCTCGATAGGTTCTGTTGTTTGGTTCTTTTTTCGTGCCATGGTAAGAATTACCTTTTAATTGTGTATAGTGTTCGGGGGATAAAATTGACTATTTATCTTGAATATATCAAGTGATTGTTAATTTTTTTTTCTAGTTCTTGCACTTGTTTAGCAGGAGGTTATAGTCTTTCACATTTTGGTGAATTTTGTTGAATAATTTTATAATGTAGAACCAAATTTTTGATAAGCGTAATCGTCTTTTAAGCTTTTATTTATGTGTTTAACCATTTTTGTAGCGGTTACTCTACAAAAAGTGAAAAACAAAATAATAATTCTTCCCTTTTTTTTGAAAAATGTATTCTGTTGCAAAAAACTGTTTTTCGGTTTTTCTAACGACCAGAAAAGTAAAACTCTCTACAAATAAGACATTGTCTATTTATAGAGCGCTTTTTCATTGACAATTGATGCTTAGTGTAAACTGGAGGTATCTACTTTATTCTTTCCTTGTTTTATAAAAAGCACAAAAGGTACACAGACTAGAAACAGGACGCCAAGGTAAAGGAATACATCCATATAAGAAAGGATGGTAGCCTGCTTCATGACCGAACCTTCGATAAGTTGCTGTGCCTTGGCCAAGGCCTCGTTGGCAGAAAATCCCTTGCTCATGAACGACGCTTGCAGCCCCTCGATGCGCTGTTGCACCTCAAAACGGGAAGGATCGATATGTGATATCAGGTCTACACGGTGATGTTGGCTATCCCGTGAAATAAAGGTGGTGATCAACGCGATCCCAAATGATCCACCCAGCTGACGGCTCATGCCGGTAAAGGAAGCTCCTTCGCCGATGGATTTACCCGATAGGGTAGAAAGAGAAAGTGTCATGATCGGTACGAATAGCAGCCCCAGTCCAACGCCCCGGATAATGAGCGGCCAAAACATATGTTCACTGCCCGTATCATTGGTGATAATACTGTACATAAAAAAGGAATAGCCGAAGAATATACACAGACCTAAGGCGACCATATATTTCTGGGGTACACCTGATTGGATCATCTTACCGATAAAGGGCATCATCAAGCCCGTCATGATGGAGCTCGGAATCAGCAACATGCCTGCATCGGTAGCGGTCCAGCCGAGGATAGACTGCGTATATATAGGTATGATGAACGTGGATCCAAATAGACCGAATCCCAGGATGAAGCTCATAATGGTGCCTATCTGCAGATTTTTGTCTTTCAGTACCCGTAGATTGACGATGGGTTTCGCATAGGTAAGTTCGCGCCATATAAAAAAGAAAAGCCCGAGAAAAGATAAGATGGAGAGCACCACAATGGTTGGATCCTCAAACCAGTCGTCTTGCTGGCCGTGCTCCAAAACAAATTGCAGGGAGCCGATGAACATGATCAGGAATACCATGCCCCACCAATCGACTTCCTTGGCCGATTGCTTTTGGCCATAGCGTGGACTTTTTACGAGGTAGATCGTCATGATGGTGGCCAAGATACCCAGCGGTACATTGATATAGAAAATATAGGGCCAAGAGAAGTTGTCCACGATGTAACCGCCGAGTGGCGGGCCCAACGTTGGGCCGACAATAACGCCCATACCGTAGATGGCTTGCGCCATGCTGCGTTTTTCCGGTGGATAGGTTTCCGTCAGGATAGTCTGTGCGGTCACCAACAGTGCGCCACCACCCATACCCTGCAAGAAGCGGAAGGCCACCAGTTCCCAAATGTTACTGGCATTCCCACATAGAAAGGATGAAACGGTGAAAAGAATGATGGAGGCCGCAAAATAATTGCGCCGTCCAAATTGTTGCGATAGCCAGCTGGTCATCGGAATGATGATTACATTGGCAATGGCATAGGCCGTGATGACCCAAGCCACGTCGGTCAGGGTGGCGCCCAAGCTGCCTTTCATATCGTTGAGCGCCACGTTGACGATGGTCGTATCGACGATTTCCAAGAGCGCACACAAGATACAGGTGAAGGTAATCAGTATGCGTTTGAAACCGTACTCGACAAGATTATTTTGATCGGATAAAGGTTCCATAGTTTATTTTACATGAACATCTACGTCTGCATTCATTCCTGGTCTCAGCATAGCAATGACCTCCGGCTTATTGGCAGTTGTAAATGTTATTTTAACAGGAAGCCGTTGTACGGTTTTTACAAAGTTTCCGGTGGCATTGTCTGGCGGAAGCAAGGAAAACCGAGAGCCTGTAGCTGGCGAGAAGGACTGTACCTCGCCTTCGATAATATCATCCGGAAAGGCATCTACTTTAATTTCTACTTTCTGTCCGGCCCTTATTTTGTTCAGCTGGGTTTCTTTAAAATTGGCTACCACCCAGGTTTCGCTGTTGTTGATGACGTAGAAAAGGGATTGACCGGGGTTGACAAACTGTCCGGGTTGCAGCTTAATGTTGGATACCTGCCCATCTACAGCCGCTGTAACCACGGTGTAGGAAAGGTTAAGCTCGGCTGCCTTTAGCATGGCTTTGGCCTTTTCGATGTTGGCCTGCGCCACGGAAGTCTGCTTGCTGGCCACGTCGGTCTTGCTCATAACGGCTGCCTTTTGGGAGCTGCTGGCCTTGCGTTGCTGCTGCAATACTTCAACTTGCTTGTCGGCTTCCAGTTTGGTTGTCAGTGCCTGCTCATACTGTTGTTTGGTGATCGAGTGGTTTTTGTAGAGGTTGGCATAGCGATCGAAATCGTTGTTGGCCTGCTTAGCGCGAATTTCTGCTGCTTCGATGGTTCCGGTATTGGAAAGTATCGTCGCATCCGAGATGGCTACATTGGCATTGGTAGCGAAGACATCAGCTTTTGATACCTCCAACGAGCTCTCGGCAACCAGCACCGCTGCGCGCGCCTCTTGCACACGTACCTCATAATCTACCGGTTGTATGGTAAACAAGGTATCTCCTTTTTTAACGAGTTGGTTGTCGTGTACATAGACTTGCTCGATGTATCCGCCCACGCGTGGTAGAATGGGCGTAAGGTTACGCTCCACTTGTGCATCATCTGTGGTTTCGTGCGCTTGGCTGTGGTTATATTTATAGATGCCAAATCCGCCGCCCAAAAGGACGACCAATGCAAATACGATAATGAATTTTTTATTTGCAGGTTTTTTATGTTCTGTTGTCGTTTCCATGTTGTTGTACAGGGTTATTTAATGTTGAAATGTCCGGTTGCGAGTAATAGGTCGTAATATTTTTCAATGAGGGTCGCTTCGCCGATAGCGAGGTTGATCTTGCTCTGTAGTTGCTGTACATCCGCCTCAAGCAAATCGTCGGTGTCGGCAACGCCATTCTCATATTTATCTTTCACGATGCGGTAATTTTCATTTGACTGTGCGAGTGCTTCTGCGTAGAGGCTGTTTTTCTTCTTGGCTAAGTTCACGTTTTCTCTGGCCTCGTTGATCTCATTCCTGATCTTGTCGTTGGTCAGGGCGATGTTGTCATCGATATTGCTTAGCTGCTGCTGTGCCACGCGGATCTTCTTCTTGTTTTTATAGAGCGAGCCGATATCGTATGATACACCTAAGCCTATGTTGGCCGCGTTGGTCACGGTCACGAGGTTTTGCACATGCAAGGCTGCGTAGCCACCGGTGGCAAACAGGGTAGGGTGGTAGGCCGCTTTGCTAATCTTCAGCTGGTCTTGTGCCACATCCTTTTGTGAAAGCAGGGACTTGATCTCGTTCCGCTCGGCATGATCTTCGACGAGCGATGCATCAACGGGCTGCACAGCGTCCAAGCTGATGTGCTCGATTACGGTGTGCTCGTCAAAACCCAGCAGGGTGTTCAGCTGGTAGTTGATGACCTTCGCATTCTTGAGCGCTTCTTGATGGGCCACTTTAAAATTGGATAGCTGCAATTCTGCTTTGAGCAGGTCGTTGCGTGCGATAATGCCATTCTGTTCCATTGCCTTGAAGTCTACCACTTGTTGCTCCGCTTTTTTGATATTCTCGGCGATAAGGTCTGCGGTCTGTTGTGCTTGGTATAGACCGAGGTAAAGATGCACGGCATTTAACGAAAGATGTTCCTTGGAGGCCAAGCTTTCGTAAGCTGTGGCTTTCCAACTATCTTCTGCACTTTTGATACCATTCTTGATCTTTCCGCCGGTATACAAAGGCATATTGATGGAGAGCTGACCAATAAAGAGTTGATTGGTGGAGATGCCCAAACCATCGCCGGACCCCATCGGCATCTTCAGGTCAACGGTGGGGTTGTTGATGGCCAAGTAGGTGCCCGAAATCTTGCTATCCGGTAGCCGGCTGTCCTTGGCCTCTTCATATTTCAGTTGGCTAGTCTTTACCTGAGCATCCAACAATTTGGCATTGGACGATTGACTGGCGGCCAACTGAATGACCTCTTCCAGTTCGAGATGCCTCTTCTCTTGTGCAAAGCTGAATACACTTGCCGCTAGCAACAGACAAGTTGTACTCCAATATTTAATTTTCATATGTTAAAATAGCTTTCAGTATATATTTTAGATGTTTTGTAAGCTCAATTTTGAGGTAGTCTTCAAAGCTCATCCCTTTCGGGATATCGATAAATTCTTCCATGACCGATTTATTCATTTTGAAATTTAGAAAGGTTCCGATCATGCTGGTATGCAATAAGACGGGATCGTAAAAATGGAATACGCCTTTTTCTACACCATAGGAAATGACCTCGCGTAGACACTGAATATTGTGCCTGCGGAGTTCTTTGAATAGGATGGAGTAGGACGCTCTCTTTTTGCTGTTGGCTTCGTTCGTCAAAATTTGGTAGAGGTGCAGATCGGAAAATTTGGATTCTACATAATGTTCCACCATTTTTTCTAAGCGTAGGAAAGCGTCCAGTTCCGTGTCGTATTGGCTGGCATCCAATTTATACGCTTCAATGCCGTGTTTAATCAATACTTCCAATAGATTTTCTTTCGAATTGAAGTAGTAGTTGATCATGGCCACATTGATTTGAGCACGCTGGGCGATGTCTCGGACGGAGGTCGCATCGAAGCCGTTCTGTGCGAAGAGCGCTTTGGCAATGCCTATAATTTCCAGTTGTTTGTTGTTTAATTCCATGGGATAATTGAAATTGCGGGACAAAATTAAACAATCGTTTAATTTAAACAAGTGTTTAGTTTTTGCCGCGCAAGAAGATTGCTTTAGGATGATAATTTGTCCCGCAAGCCATCCAGCAGCAATAAAAAATATTATAGTGTGTTATTTATAATTATTCTAAACAATATTGTACATTTGCAGACCTTATACAATGGAACAGGCATGGTTGGATATTCGGAATGGCGATAGGCAGCGTTTTATAACACTGTACGATACGCTCTATGAGCCGTTGTTTCACTACGCATTGTCACTGTGCAAAGATCGTGAACTGGTGAAGGAATGCATCCATCTGCTGTTTTGCGAATTGTGGGAATCGCGCGAACGACTGCCGGCGGATGTTCAGGATCCCAAATTTTACCTTTTTACCTGGCTCAGGCGTATTGTCTTTAAGCAGTTAAAAGCAAGAGCTATCATGGTTTCGGAATTTGTTGACGAAACGGTAGAACAGTCGTTTGAAGAACAGCAGATTGCGATGGAACAGGCTTACGAAATGCAGCAGAGGCTAAAGCAGGCTCTAGCAAAACTGACTAAAAAGCAGCAGCGCTATATCGACCTTAAATTCTTCCAAAACAAATCGTATGAAGAGATTGCAGCCATGGAAAATGCTGCCGTTCGTACGGTTTACAACGTGGTCTACGAGGCGATAAAAAATCTTCGCGGACAAGCTTTTCTACTGGTGCTGCTGAGTGGCAGGTGGTGGTAGGTTCAGGCCTAATCATTTTCGTAATAGCGCAGCTCTACGGCTTCATCAGGAAGGATGACGTTTTTGCGAAAGGTTAATCCAAGCTTTTCGATAAGTTTCTGCGAGGGGTAGTTATCTTCCGTGGTGATGGCCGAGATGCGTTTGACGCCATACCGTTCTCCGATAACTTCTTTGAGATGAGCCGCTGATTCGTAGGCGTAACCTTTGCCTTCGTAGGCTCCGAGAAACGAAAAACCGATATCCATTATCTCCAATCCTTCGCGTTCGAAGATGCCAACAGCACCGATTTTTTCTTGATTTTCGCGCAAAATAACCACGTAGTTTCCAAAGCCCAGTTTATCAAATTGTGGCCGGAAACGATTTTGTATATACTGCTCCGCATCTTCTATTGTACGTAGGTTTCTATCGCCAATAAATTGGATAAACTTAGGCATATTGTACAGTTGCAAGAAAAACGCTGCGTCCTCATGCGAGGCCGGCTTTAAGATTAATCGCTCCGTTTCAAAATTCTCCATTCTCTGAGTTGTGCTTAGATCTGCTAAAGATATTGTTTTTATGGTCTGCTTTATCACATACAATCATTTCTTCTTGTTTCCGTTGCTTGCTTTAAGCCGCCTCAGCAGCACTTTGTTGGTTTTGGTTAAATTAAAGGTTTGTAAATGAGGTTTTTGTGTTTTTATTTGAATTTTTTCTAAATAAAAACAGGTAAAAAATTGGGTTTTTCTACACTTCTCTATAAACACATGCTGCATGAATATTGATAACCCAACTGTGGAAGAACTGATCAGCGAGGAGTCTTTCGTCGACTATTGTTTGCAACGTGACGCCGCTGCGGCAGATCGATGGGAACGGTGGTCGCTAGATGATCCGGCGCGGAAAAAGTTGCTTGATGAGGCCAAACAGCTGGTTGTTGCTTTGGCGTCGCGACCTACCGCAGAAGAGATGGCCGTGGAAAGGGCTAGGCTGCTTAGATTTGTCGATCAGCAAGAGAGCACGCATAGGCGGCCCGTGTCCCGTGTAGCAACTCGACGATGGATTGCCGCAGCGAGCATCGCATTGTCCGTTGGGCTAGGGGCTATGTGGTACTTTCAGCGACCAACTGCCGTTGATGAGGATAGCGTGGCACTGCTGAAGCAGATGGTGCCTGCCGGCAAACTCATCAACCTACGTTTGGCAGACGGCACAAAAGTTCAGCTTAGCTCGACGTCTACCTTTGCCTATCCGGCTACTTTTTCCGATAGCATACGTGTGGTACAGCTACAGGGCGAGGCTTTCTTTGATGTAGCGCATGATGAGAGAAAGCCATTCATCATCCAAACGGGTGATTTCTCGATCCGTGTGCTAGGGACAGCTTTTAACGTGCATGCTTTTGAAGAGGATGGGCAGCTCCAGGTTTCCCTCTTCCGCGGGAAGGTTGAAGTGTCTAATCAACAGCTGAAGCAGCTGTTGGAGCCAGGACAGGCATTTGTCTACAACAAAGACCATAAAACATTTAAAGTCGAGCCTTTTGATACCGATCGCGAGCGGGAACGTATGGAGGGTACCCTCTTCTTTGATAACGCGGATTTCCCCGAAGTAGCTCGGCAACTGCGCCGCAAATATGGTGTGGAGGTACCGCCAAATGAGCGTGTACATTTAGCCTTTTCGGGTACCATACAACATGAAACCCTCGAGCAGGTGATTGAAAAGCTCAATTTTACAACGAATTACCACTTCCTACTAGAATCGAATATCCTTATTGTTAAACAAAAATAAAAAATGAACAAGTACGCCCGTGTATGTCTGACGCAAGCATGCACACTATTATTAACCACCGTACTTTCGCTCAGTAGTTTTCATGGTTACAGTCAACAACTACTTCGTGTCGAAAGTAAGAATCAACCCCTACGTTCTGTTTTTGAACAGATCGAAAGACAAGCCGGATACAGCTTTCTCTATGATGCAAGCCTTATCCACACCGATAAAAGATTGAGCATTACGCTGCAGGGAACCCTGCAGCAGGTGCTGCAGCAGCTGGAAGATCGCCTAGGACTGGATATGGAAATCGCTGGGCGCAACATCTTGGTGGCCAAGTCTGCCGTAGCCCAGTTATCTGGACGTATCGTGGACGAGACAGGCCAGCCATTGCCCTACGTCTCGGTGTTCTTGAAGGAGCTCAATCAATATTATGTGACCGACAAGCAGGGGAACTTTCAATTTAACTATGCCACGCAACGTCTAAAGGATGCTCACCTTACCGTGTCCATGATCGGGCGCCAAGGTAAAACCGTCGACGTAGATCTGCGCGGAGGCAGTAAAACCTTACCCTCCATCAGCCTGCCGCTACTGAGCGTAGGACTGGAAGAAATTGCCGTTGCGCCTCAGGTAAACAAAAATTTGGAAAGCAATAGCTCGCTCTATATCAACCGTGAAGTAATTGAGCAGTCGGGAGCCTTGAGCTTGAACGATCTCTTGAACCTCATTCCGGGACAAAAGATTGCTCCGCCTTCCCTGCAGCAGGTGCAGCAGGCTAATTTGCGTTCCACCAATCTTTCAACAAGTAGCACGCACACACGCGATCCCTTTGCGCTCAACAGCTCGTTTGGTGTATCGATCATTATGGATGGTATTGCGCTGTCCAACAATGCGAATATGCAAACCTATAATCCCGGCAAGTCAGGTATGGGCGGATCGTATGTATTTGCGCCAAGTTCAGGTCTAGCGGGCGGCAGCGAACGATTGAACAATTATACGGGTGACTACACATTCGGTGGAACGGATCTGAGACAGATCGCTGTTGATAATATCGAAAGTGTGGAAGTGGTTGCAGGTGTATCATCGGCCAAATATGGCGACATGACGAACGGTGCAATTATTATTAACCGTGTTGCCGGAAAAACCCCGTTAACGTTTAATACCCAAATCAGGGATAATGCGACCGTCTATGCGCTGCATAAAGGCTTTCAGACTAAGCAATTAGGGGCATTTACTATTGGCGGTAATTTCACCCGTTCCTACCAAGACAACCGCGATAAGCTGAAATCCTACGATCGCATTGCAAGTAATTTGATGTGGACTACAGCGGCGGGAGCATCTCGGGCATTGACCAATACCTTTGCCGTCGATTACGGCCGTAATTTGGATAATGTACGTCGCGATCCCGATGATCCGACAGCCAGTATGCTGCGTTTTAAGACTTTTAACTTTTCGGCCAGCAATCGTACGAACTATCGGATTGAGAACAGCTTCTTAACAAATATTGGCCTTAATGTGCGCTATAGCCAAAATTATCAAAGCTCGTATAAAGAGGAAAATAAAAATGGTGCTTACGTAATCTATAGCGATGCTACGGAGACCGGCATCACCAAAGGGATGTATGGTCCGGGCACCTATACAGCCATTACGAATATTGAAGGTAAGCCCATCGACCTCTCTACCCGTTTGGATCTGACAGGAGTGTATCATACCGGAGAACTGCAGCATCAGGTTAATTTTGGTGTAAATTACAACTACAGCAAGAACAACGGTGCCGGACAAATTGTCGACCCCACTAAGCCACGGGCAAATACGGCCACTGCCAATGCCGATAACCGCTCGGAGCGATACTACGATTTTTCGCTTATTCATGCCCAGCAACAATTGGGTGTCTACGCCGAAGATGTCTTCCGTGCTTCTGTAGCCAACCGTCCGCTAAATGTACGCATTGGTACGCGCATGGATTTATTCCAAAAGTATTTGACCTTTTCACCGCGGGCAAATGTCAACTATGAACTTTCGCAAAACTTGAGGTTGGGCCTCGCCTACGGATTCGGCAGCAAAGCGCCCGCTATGGGACAACTATACCCTGGACCGTTGTACTACGAAATTCCTCTGTTTCAATACACCGCCGTAACGGAAACAGGCGCCGTAGATGAGGCAAATTCATTGTATCTATTATATGTAGACAAATATGTCAAGGATAACTCGTCGTTGAAGCCGGCAACTTCAAACCAACTGGAATTTTCGCTTAATTACAGCAAGAACGACTATTCGCTAGGCATCAACGTGTACAATAAGAATTCAGATCGGGAGATCAATACCACGACGAGCTATTCGGTTGTAGACCTTGGCGTTTATGCTCAAAATCCTGACCCAGATGCCGAACTGCCGTATATTATTACCGGATCTAAGCAGCACCGATTGACACGCCAAGCCTTCGTTAACGGTGGTGGGCGTAATAGTAGAGGAGTAGAACTGATCATAAACACGCCAAAATATGCATCCATTCAGACCTCCTTCAATCTACGCGGGGCGATCGTGAAATCTACCTATCGTCCGTTTGAAAATTTAAGAAATTTTCAAACCCCAGGAAACAACCCTGACTATGCCGTAACCGGTGTGTATCCTTTATTGAAGCGAGCTTCTTGGAGTAGTAATGCAGCGTTGACTTCGAGTACCCACATCCCAAAAGCAAAACTTTTGGTCAATTTTATAGCCGAATTCAATATCATGAACCGGACAGAAACCTTCGCGCAGGACGGTATTCCCATTGCTTACTATACAGCTGACGGAATAGAACATACAATCGAAGAATTTGATGTTACGAACGTAAACTACGCACATTTGATTCAATCGCAACAGGAGCTACGTAATCAAAATCAACCGGCTGTTTTTACCAATTTCCATATGAATTTGACAAAGGAGATATCAAAACGTCTCGCGATTGCTTTTAACGTATACAACGTTTTCAACTATCGCCCGCAGTATTTGCGCTCCGATAATACCTTGATTATTCCAAACGACAAGCCTTCTTTCGGTGCGCAGCTCCGTTTAAAACTATAATATCATGAACGCTAAAATACTTTCAATAATCATAGCATGTAATATGCTGCTGACCTTATTTAGCTGTCAGCGCGATGTCTTTCCGGAAAACGGGCCCGTGGATATCCTTGTTGACGGCCGTTTCTACGGGGAAGAATATGCAGAAAAATTGCCCATGGAAAAAGTTGTGTTGAAGATTTTTGCACGATCGGGTAAGGTTGTTTATACGGATTCATTAAAAGCAGATGGACATTTCCAAATAAGTGGCTTGGCGCCCGACAGCTATAGGATACAGGCCACGGCCAGCTTTAGCAAAGAGGAATTTAATGAACGCCTTGGCCGCAATGAAGACTTTGATGTCAATTTCAGTTCGTCGATCCAAAATATTGAAGTAAACGAGACCTCGGAGAAAAGCTTTGCCCTAGAATTAATCAGTGGTCGTACCGGTAGCTTGCTGATCAAGCAAATTTACTATGCAGGGTCGCACGCTTCGTTGGGTGCTAGCTTCCGCGATCAGTTTATCGAAATTTATAATAACTCCTCCGAAACGCAGTATGCAGACAGCCTATACATTGCGGAGATTTACGGAACGGCAAACAGCAGCACGACCTACGCTTACCAAGCAGCAAGTGGCCAGTTTGACTGGTCCAGATCCTACGGTATGCCTGCCAACATAAACGCCAATCAGGATTATGTTTATGCATCAACAGTCTTACGGATACCGGGGAACGGAACAGATTATCCAATTCTGCCGGGCGAGAGCATCATCATGGCTTCCACGGCCGCAAACCATAAATCACCCTATCAGGGTACCGATGGCAAGACGATATCGATTCAGGACCCCAGTTTGACCGTGGATTTGAGCCAAGCGAACTTCGAGACTTACTATGCTCCATATCTGGGGGAAACGAGACCCTTGGCATCGGATATTGACAATCCTAATGTGCCTAACATGATTGTTGTGCGTCGTTCTAGTGGAACAGATCTCATTATGACACAAACGGGAGCGCAAAGCTGGGCGATTTTCCGAGGGCAGGGCATGGGCGATGAAAGTGATTGGAAGGGTTATGAACGTCCATACGCTGACGGTCGCGTAACTTTGCTAACCACCTATATCCAAATTCCTAATGAAAATGTATTGGATGCTGTCGAGCTACAATCGGCGACACAAACCACCTATCCAAAAAGATTTACCGCCCAGCTCGACGCCGGAGGTATTTTTGCCGAAGGGGGCGCTAGATCATCGAATGCGGTGATCCGCAAAACCAAAGAAATTGTTGGCGGCCGTCGCGTGCTGCAGGATTCCAACAACTCGACGGAAGATTTTGTGTCGAGAAAAGCAGAACCAAAGGTATTTGTTGACTAATGCGCATTTAGAAACATTCATGAAAAAACTAATTACATCTTGTATAATATATGCTGGTTTCCTATTTGCCAGTATGGCTTTATATGGCCAAGAGCAGCAAACGTTAGATACCTTACAACGTAAACTGCGCTATTTCTCCGTTGATAATCCTATGTGGCTGGAAGAATCCGTAGAAGCCAAACATACGCTGTTGCAACTGAATTACGGCACCCAATCGGGCGGTTATCATCGTGCACAAGACGCCCAAAAGTTGCGGAATATGAACTTCAATAGTGAAGGAAGTGTGACGGTAAAAGATGTGCGGCTTTGGGGGCGTTTCCAATACAGTAACGTGGTGGAAGATAGCACGCGCTTCGGACACCAAACGCGTATGAACCCCTCGGCACCTTGGTACTTCGCCTCGTATGGGAATAACCATTACGAGCGAACGAACTATGATATGCAATTTCGGGGACAGCGCTATTTCGCCGATCGTAAGTACGCTTTGTTTGGCGGTTTGGATTATCGTATTGGTTCGCACTTCAGCAATAACGATCCGCGTAGTACGATCGGCGTTATCCAAGTCGATGGGCAATTGGGCGGAAGTGTAGCACTAGCCAAGAATATTCAATTGGGTGTTGCCGGTTTATATGGCTACGGGCAGGAGAGCTATGAAATCGCTTATCGGAACGATCACTATGCGTCCAGTACGTTGATCACATCTTATCTTAATTACGTTGTGCGGGGTTACGGTTGGAAAGTTGGTCAACCTTGGTTGATGATTAATGATATGTCGTATCAAAATGATAAAAGCCGTTATGGTGCAAATGCTTACCTTTCTGTCGATGCTGGATTTGGTAAGTTCTATGCACGCGCAGGATATGAAGAAGAGCTGCAGCAATACAGCCAAGTACTTCGTAACCAGTCGCGCAACAATGCGTTGGATGATTACCGGTTAACGAAGCTAAACTATGAATTACTGTGGGATTTGCGCCGGGATAACAAACGATATATGGCGCATCTTAAATCCGCAAACAACCGGGGTAAGGACAAGGTTATCGAGAGTGGAAATGCAGCGAATTACGCTTATCAATATGATGCGCACAGCTTGAATCTTTCTTACCAAGTGCTGCAGCAACGTTGGCAGCAGCTCTACGAAGCTCGTGTAGGTTTCATGAATGAGGTGCGCCGCGATGGAGGCATCAGTGCTACTTTTGATTACAGCCGACTAGACCTCGGCCTGTCCAGCCTGTTTACCTATCAGCTAAGCGCCGAGCAGCATATTGAGTTGGGGCTGTCCGCATTATATAGCCAAAATACGGCCATGCACTGGAGCCTGCCCACCATCAACGAAAATATTTTCCATCAGTACGTCTTCTACCATGATATTATCTATAACCAAGCAGATACTTGGGGCGGGAGGGTACACCTAGGCTACAGACAGCCGCTGAACAACAAGAATTTTTTACGGCTCACGGCAGATGGGGGCTATACGAAAGCCGTCAACCTGCCCGAGTTAAACCGCACGACGCTGTCGCGTCCAGAAACCGAACGCTACGATATGCGTATAACACTGGCGTTTGGCTTTTAGGTCATATGCTACAAAAAAGAGAAGAGAGCAGGTGAAAATAAAAAAAATCATAGCGGCATCGGTTTGCACCATGCCGCTATTTGTCCTATCCTTTATATCGCAGACGATAGCGGATTACAGTTTGGCAGAACTTCGTCGCTTATACAGCAGTGGTAATGCCGCATCGTGGCCAGCGCCGCATATTGATGAATCTGTAAAGCCGTACTTTAAAGAAATTGGCGCTTTGCCAGCTGTCAGCTATCCGGATTACAATCCCTACAGCAAGGAAAAGGCACAGCTGGGCAAGCTGCTATTTTTCGACCCACGGCTGTCGGCCTCGAAGCAGATTTCCTGTGCCAACTGCCATGAACCACAGTTGGGTTTTGGCGATGGAAAAAGCCTAGCCAATGGACATGGGCGCCGTGTGGGCAAGCGGAATGCGATGACGCTTTACAATGTAGCGTTTTACAACAGTTTTATGTGGGATGGCAGAGCACAGAGCTTGGAAGATCAGGTGTTGCTACCCACGCAGGACCACGTAGAGATGGCTACTTCGCTGGATACCTTGGTAGCGCACGTACAGGCGATAAAGGGCTATGGCCACTATTTCGAACTGGCATTTGGAAGCTCCGAGGTCAGCTTATCACGCATACAATATGCCTTGGCAACCTTTGAACGCGGCATTGTGAGCTACCCCAGTAAGTTTGATCGCTTTATCAAAGGAGACGCAAAGGCGCTCACGGACCAAGAACTTAGCGGACTGCACCTGTTTCGAACCAAGGCGCGCTGCATCAATTGCCACCACAGTGCTTTGTTCTCAGACAATCGCTTCCATAATGATGGGCAGGCGCTTTATGGAAGTCGGCAGCAGGACTTTGGACATTATCATCTCAGCGGGAAACAGGAGGATATCGGTGCTTTCCGCACGCCCTCACTCCGTGATGTAGCACTCACTGGCCCTTGGATGCATCATGGTAATTTTCCCACGCTGCGCGATGTGGTGGAGCTCTACAACCTCGGTAATCCGGCGCCTATTCAGCGGCACGTTAAAGTAGATGAAAGCAAGAGACCTATCCCTTCGCCCTTGCTCCAAAAGCTTTCGCTGAACAAAGAAGAAGTTGATGCTCTACTGGCCTTTCTGCAGGCGCTGAGCAGCAGCACACAAAGGCGTATGGCACATCCTGAACTTCCTGATATGGAGTAGACTAGCGCAGCATTGTTGAGCGAAGGTAAAAATAAAGGCGTTTGCGGGCGGGAAGCATGCTGGCTGCTGAAAAAGGAATTACCTTTGGACGCAAAATAAATAGGCCTTGGTCTGCTGCTGTGGAAGCGGATGCTGGCGACGATTGGATGAACATGCGGATATTAGTGGTTGAAGACAACGAGAGGGTGTCTACCGTTTTAAAAAAAGGCTTGCTTAGTCAAGGCTATCAGGTCAATCTTGCGGCCGATGCCGAGACGGCCCTAAAGATGGTGACGCTGTTGGAATACGATATGCTGATCGTGGACATCATGCTGCCTCGCATGAACGGCATCACCCTGAGCAAGCGATTGAAAACGGATTTTCCAAAAACACCTATTATCATGCTGACGGCGCTCGGGCAAATCGATGAAAAGATTGCTGGCTTTGATGCCGGCGCCGATGACTATATGGTGAAACCCTTTGACCTTCGCGAGCTCTATGCACGCGTGGCTGCGGTGTTGCACCGAAATCGCGAGTTTAACACCGGTGTACAGGTAGACCATTTGGAATATGAAGGATTGACAATTGATCTGCGGAGTAAAGCTGTGCTGCGCGAAGGGCGGTCGATCAAGCTGACACCGAAGGAGTTTGACCTCTTAGCTTTCTTTATGCGGCATCCGGATACGCTGTTGGAGCGCGAGGAGATCGCGCGCAATGTGTGGGGGAAAAACTTTGATACGGGTACGAACTATATCGATGTTTATATCAATTATCTACGCAAGAAAATGGACAAAGATTTTACCTCCAAACTAATTCATACGCGTTCTGGACATGGTTTTATGCTATCGAAAATGCCATGAAAATAGCCTCCCGCACCGCGCTTGTGTTTACGCTTTTCTCGGCGACGATACTCTTTCTCTTTGCTTACAGCATCTATTTTCTATCCGAAAAGAATAGGGAAGAGGAATTCGTGGATCGCTTGCGCTACAAGATTACCTGGCGTGCGGAATTTCTCTTCGACGCGCAGGTCAATGAATCACAGATACGGCACATCCACGAGCAGAACAAGCGCCTGATTAATGAAGCACAAATCACGGTGTTTGACGAAGATTTCAAGGTGCTCTTTTCCGACTATGGCGAGGAACCTTATGACATTGGGTTGCTTCGTGACGTATGCAAGAAAAATTATCATACCTGGAGCAAGGGCGGACAATTGTATATGGCGCTGCACTATCCGTTTCATGGACGGAAGTACTACATGATCGGCCATGCTTATGATCAAACCGGCCACGCCCACATCCAAGGGCTACGGCATATGTTGGTCAGCATATACGTTATCGCTATTGTGGTTATATTCTTTGCCTCCTTCTTTTTCGCACAGTATATACTGCAGCCCATCAAACATATCATCAACGAGATTCGAGATGTGTCGGAGCACAACCTCAGTAAACGCGTGTATTATCGAAAGGCTAAGGATGAGCTTTCAGAACTTATAGACACCTTCAATGGTACATTCAACCGTCTGGAGCGCTCTTTCAATAATCAGCGACATTTTGTATCCATTATATCGCACGAATTTCGTACGCCCCTTGCCGCGATGATCGCTGAACTGGAATTGGCCAAGGAATTAAATACCGATGTGGAAGAATACCGAAAATCGGTAGACACGGCGCTCGCCGATGCTAAGGAAGCCAGCCTGTTGTCGGCGGCGCTACTGGATTTTGCACGCTCCAACTATGATAGCTCCCAAGTGAGCTTCTCGGAACTTCGTTTGGACGAGATATTGATCGATGCTAAACTATTGGTCTTGGAAAAAAATAAGGATTATCGAGTCAGCGTGTCCTTTGATACTAGTACCGGAGATGACGATCAAGAAGAAATTTTGGTGTTTGGCAACGCGTACCTGCTTAAAATAGCGTTTGCGAACTTAATCGAAAATGCCTGTAAATATAGCGCGGATAAACATTGTTTGATACGTATCATGTCTAACGGCGAAACCGCATCTGTCGCATTTGTTGACCAAGGCGTTGGTATAGAGCCTGCGGAATTGCCCTTTATCTTTAATCTTTTTTACCGCATTGATGCGACCGCCGCTCAGGCGGGACACGGCATAGGCCTATCTATTGTGCAGCGTATTGCAGATATGCATAAAGGGCGGCTCACCGTAGATTCGGTAATCCATAAGGGATCTACCTTTACTTTTCAATTGAACCGTATTCCTTAAAACGGCTTTGCCTGTTGCTACAATAGGGCGTGCCTGCGATGCTGTATTGCTCCAAATGCTAACCGCGAAACAGTGGACAACGTAAGCGGTTCTTTTTTCTAATACTTTTCTAATAATTCCACTTTCGCATTCAAGGTAGTTTTGTCTTAACAAAAAGAACAACAATAACAGACAGATTATCATGAATAGAAAGGAGCTGCTTGCAGCGTTAATGTTAGGCATTGGTGCTGTTGGTGCGAGCAAGGCACAGACCAATGATTTTGGGAATCCAAAGTTGGTACATTTTCTCAATAAAGAGCATACCCGTTTTATCAGTTTTAGTGGCTATGCCGAGCTATGGGCACGCTACAGCCAGCTGAACCCAGGAAGCTTGGTCAACAACGAAGAGGTGGGAAGCGTTTCGGATCTCTCCTTGCGCCGTATACGTGCTAAGATGACCTATAAACCTACGGAACACCTGTATTTCGTGTTGCAGATGGGGCCTACGAATGTGAATGTCAATAGTAAGACGAATACTTATATGGATCTGCTAGATGCCTATGCGGAATATAGCTTCAGCCCTAAAATTGCTTTTGGAGCCGGTCGTTCAACCTGGCGTGGTCTTTCTCGGTTTACAACTGGTCCGCAGGCCACCTTGCTATATGACCTGCCGCTCTATGCGACCTCCAACACCGGTGTCACGGATATGGTGGTTCGGGAGATGAGCGCCTACATTAAAGGGCAGTTGGGTCGCTTTGACTACCGCTTTGTGCTGGCCGATCCGTACACAGCAAGCATGTCCGATCCGCAGCTGAACAAAGCCACCTTCAGTAAAAACGAAGCACAGAAGGATGTTTCCGGATATTTTCGCTATGCCTTCTTTGACAAGGAAAGCAATGAGACGCCCTTTAACGCGGGTACTTATATAGGCAAAAAGAAAGTACTGAGCCTGGGAGCAGGTTTTGAATATATGCACAATGCGCTTTGGCATACCGATGCGACGCAAATTGTGCATCAGGACGATATGAAAAGCGTCGCTATCGACCTTTTCTACGATGCACCCCTAAATAAAGAGAAGGGAACTTCGATCAGTGCTTACGGCATGGCCATGCACAATGATTATGGCCCAAATTACCTGCGCTTTTCGGGCACCAACAATCCGGCTACGGGTGTGGCGGCAGCAAATGCCAGTCTCAATGGCGCGGGTAATGCGCTGCCTACGGCCGGAACAGGTAACACCTTTTATGCACAGCTAGGCGGTACGCTGCCTTATTTCAGCGAGAAGAACCATAACATACAGCTGCAACCGGCAGTTTCTGTACAGCTGGCCAATTACGAGGCATTAAAGGACAATAGCGCTATCTACGACGCCGGTGTTTCCTTACTTTTTCACGGCAACAGCAGTAGGCTCACTTTTGATGCCCAAAATAGACCGATTTACACGTTAAATGCAGCGAATGAAGGGGTTGTGACGGATCATAAATGGGCCTTTGTCCTTAAATATAGAATAGATTTTAATTAACATAATATGAAAAGAAAAGATTTCATCCAGACGTTAGGAACAGCTAGCGTATTAGGCTTGGCCAGTTCTAAATTGATGGCGGCATCCGGTATCAAGAAAACAAAAAAAGTGTACTTCCATTACCTGCTTTTCTGGCTCAAACCGGGGCTTTCGGAAACAGAAGTGGCAGACTTTGCCCAGTTTTTCGAGGGACTGAAAAAACTTCCCTATGTTAAAAATGTGCGTTATGGGAAGCCGGCTGCTTCCAGCCCGCGCGCAGTGCTCGACAATAGTTTTTCCTACAATGCGTCCATGGAATTCGACAGCCTAGAAGAGCTCGAAGCTTATGGTAAGCTGCCTGCACACTTGGCACTAGTAGCCAAATACAAGCCTTACTTCGAAAAGATGATGGTACACGATACGGTTTTTGAAGGATAGTAATACATTGAATAATAATACAATAAGAACAATAATAAAGATGAAAATGCAATCTAAAATTTCCATGCTCCTTGCTTGTTTGGCATGTAGCGTATTGACCGGTAAAGCACAAGAAAACCACGGTAAAATTACCGCCGTGAAAGTGGAGGAGAGCGAGGGGAGGATGCCAGCCATCCGCCTTATTAATAACGCCGACGGGAGTTGCACCTTCGAAGAAGGATATATACCTACTTTGAAACATGCGAGTACAACTACTTTTTGGAGTAGTAACAAAACGGAAGATTGGGAGAAAAATGCACACCCTGCCCCTAGAAGGCAATATGTTGTTACCCTGAAAGGAAAAATCCGTTTTAAAGTCAGTGATGGTTCCACATTTGTGATCAAGCCCGGCGTTATTCTGCTTGCTGAAGACTTGAAAGGTAAGGGCCACAGCTGGGAAATGGTGCATACCAAAACATGGGAGCGCTTGTACATTCCGATCACCGAAGGGGCAGACGATTTGTTTGTCGCCAAACTGGACGACTAAGGTCATCGATTACTTCTTGCAGATCCGGGCTATGCTTAGCCCGGATTTTTTTTGTATTTTGCAAGGCAACTAAAATAAATCTAACATGCCACAGAGCCGATCAACTAAAACGTTTTCTCTGCAATTTATTCTGCTTACCTGTCTTGTTTGCTACAGCTTATTTTGTGTTGGGCAGCCAGCCACAATAAAAGGCGATTATCCTGATCCTACAATCATTTACAGCAAGGGCAAATATTACAGTATAGGCACATCCAGTGAGTGGGGACCACATTTTCCGATTTACGAATCCAATGATCTTCGGGAATGGAAACAAGCCGGCTTTTTGTTTAACGAAACACCCGACTGGGCACAATCGTCTTTTTGGGCGGCCGAGTATTTTTATCATGAGGGCTTATATTATGTTTATTATTCCGCAAAGCGAAAATCGGATGGTGTCTCCTGCATTGGTGTAGCGACTTCAAAGTTTCCTGATCGTGACTTTGTGGATAAGGGTATTGTGGTCGACTATGGTAGCGAGTCTATCGACGCATTTGTGGTTCGTGAAGGAAAGGATCTTTATATGACTTGGAAAGCTTACGGCCTAGATGAGCGGCCGATTGAACTGTTAGGAAGCAAGCTTTCCAGCGATGGTCTGCGTTTAGAGGGCGAGCCGTTTTCCTTGTTGATGGACACGGCTCGAGTGGGCATCGAAGGGCAGAGTTTTCTGAAGAACGATGGTTACTACTATATGTTTTATTCCGCAGGCGCGTGCTGTGGCGTTAACTGCGATTACCATGTGAAGGCCGTACGTGCTAAGAACATCAAGGGACCATACGAACATGTGGGAACGAAGGTACTGCTAGGGGAAAATAATGACTGGAAATGCATGGGGCATGGTACCTTCGTCGAGGGAAAAGATGGACAGCTTTACTATCTGTTTCATGGTTACAGCAAAACCGGCACGACGTATACCGGGCGGGAGGGACTGTTGGCTCAACTCGATTGGGATGATCAAGGTCAACCAGCTTTTACTTTTCTGCCTGGGGCAACAAAGGAGACGACGGAGACGATGCATATTGATTTTCGTAAGAAAAAGCCCGTACAGTCCTATTGGCAGTGGGACTTTCGCTATGCTTCACCCACGATAAACTATGGAAAGGCAGGATTGGAATTGAGCGGACATAGCGCAGCGGATAACCCAACGGGTGTGGTGCTCGCTTGGCGGCCCAGCAGCCTGCGTTACAGGTTAGAGACAGTTGTTGATCTTGCGAGCAGTACTGTGGCAGCATCCAAAGGATTGGTCATCTACGGGGATAAGGATCGATCTATAGGCTTAAGCGTCAAAGGGAGTACAGTCGAATTTTGGCGCATGGACGGTGGGAAAAGACAGCTGCTGGCTAATGGGGCTGTACCTGTAGAAAACGGGAAGCTACATTTGCGCTTGGAGCTCCGTGAAGGGTTGCGCTGCAGGGCTTACATTAAGCAGGGAAACCAATGGTCGGAAGTCGTGGCGGGCGATGCCGCGTTAGCGGTAATCGACGGGCTTTCTCCTTGGGATAGAAGCCCGCGACCGGGTTTGCTCTTTCAAGGTAAGGAATCGGAAAAGGCAGTATTTAGCGATGTAACGCTTACTTCCTATTAACGCATAGCGGATTAGCAAAACAACCTCCTATGTAGCATGAGGCTACTTTGTTTTGCTAAGGTCGAAATGTGGGTTCAGGATGAGTCCTATAAAATTGCCCCAAGGATCACGAACGGTAGCCACAAAGATACCCCCTCCGACTTCGTTTGGGGCTTCTTCGCTTAGCGCACCGAGCGCTAGAAAACGATTGTACGTAGCTTCTGTATCATCTACGCCCCAGTAAGCAACAACGCTGTTGTTTTTGTGCGCAGCCGTTTTGTTATCTGGCTGCAGCCCCAGTTCGTAGCCGGCAATATCGAAACCTACGTAGAATGCTTCGTTAAAATAAGGTTTCGTGTTGAAGGCTTTGCTATACCAACGGGTAGCTTCCTCAAGATCGGTTACCTGATAGATCGTGGTGCGTAAACCTAATATATTGTTTTTCATATCGTATTAACGGATGGTGTAGGGAATTGTTTTTGCTTATATTCTCTACTATTTTACTTATCTTTTGCACGAAAACTGGAATTATCGCAGCATGAAAAACTTCTTATCTTTTCTTCTTGTACAGTTACCCGCAACGCTGTTGGCACAAGATACGCTTTTTTTTGACGCAGATTGGAAGGAAACATCGGCCGAAAACCATGTCTATTATCGACTGTTGCCACAGAAAAAGGTAGGCGAGCTACTTTTTATCCAAGATTTTTACAAAGGAGGAACTTTACAGATGCAGGGCTATGCCTTGGCTTCCGACGAACAAAGTTATGTGGGGGATGCCTATTGGTATGACGAAGCCGGGTATGACCAATCGACTAAGCAATCTTTAAATCGCAGCACGGTGAAGGAGCTACGCTACTATCACGCCGACGGTAACCTTTGGAAGATACAGCACTATGGTGCCGACGGACGGATAGCGCGGGTACGCGTGTATTGGAAAGATAAGGAGCTAGCAGCGGGTGAAGTTTCTGCCGGCAACCGTTACAGCGGACATTTCAGTCCGAAGACCCCAGACCGCTATTATGATGATGACAACGACGGACAAGAGGTCTTGGAAGAGGTAGCACCGCTTTCGCTGGAATCAGAAGCAGGGGAGAAGGCAACAGAAAAAGTAGCCTATACCGAAACCACCTTTTGGACGAATGGACAGCGGGCTACTGAGCAGCAGTTTGATCGATATCACCGCTTACAACGTACCAGGCATTGGGATATGGAGGGCAAGCAGCTCAGCACATATCGATTGGAAGAAGCTGGCACGCGCTTTACCTACTACACCAAAAATGGATTTGCTACGGCTGTTGAGTTAATGGAAGAGCGCGAAGAGGGCGAACAGATGAGAAGGACGGTCAGTAACTTTTCTCCCGATGGAAATTTGCTGAGCAAAAGCCTTTTTGTCGATGGCTTGGTGCAGGAAGTTGTTAGTTACCAAGATGGTAAGTTATCCAGCACGCAAAAGTATCGGGATGGTGAGCCCTTTGATGGACTTTTCGTTAAGGATCAGGGGATACGTTTCACTGCATATCGAATGAAGCAGGGAGAAATAGTGGGGGATGTGTTGACAAAGGATCATTTGACGGATACGGTTTTTGCAAAAGGGATGTACCGAGATGGAATGCCTTTTGACGGCTCGTTTTATCTTACGGATGATACCTATCAGCTATTGCGGTATCGCGAGGGTAAGCAGGATGGTTGGCAAACGGATTACGCTGATTACGTTGGACTGGAGTTAGGCGAAGAATATGAAATGAAAGCAGGCGTCAGAGATGGAGCTAGTCGGACCTACCGTGATGGAGAGCTGCTTTTTGAAAGCGTTTATCGAAACGGTGCCGTGTTCAGTGGTACGGTGCTGGAGGGTACCCAAGAGTTGACCTTTAGCAAGGGCAATCTGGAAAAACGGGTGACCACCGATAGTCGTGGATTGGTGGGCATCACAAAAACCGAAAATTTTATGGACAAACAACCAACAAGCGTTGTGTACCGTGATTTTACGATCGAAGAGAAACCACAAGAAAGCTACATAGGGATCTACCGTGATGGAAAACCTTATGATGGTTACTTTAAGATAGACACGTTGGTAGACAATATTACTCTAGTTAGTTATTTTGAAAAAGGGAAACTACAATGTAAATACTCCTTTGAATTGCTTGAGCAGATGGAGAATCATCTCCACTACACTTACATCCTAAAAACAACCTATGATAATGGGAAGGTTATAGATGGGCCGGAATACAGGTTGATTGGCCGGGAGCGTCTGTTAACAAGCCATTATGAACAAGGCGAGCTACAGGCCTTCGATGTTAATCTGTTTGCTATGCATTATTTCAATAGGTTATCAGCGAAACTCGATGGGCAGGAAATCCTGCTAACGGAGATGGCTGCGCCGTTGCAGCTTAAGGCCTATGTAAAGGGAGGCGATATCGTTGCGGATTTGGTGCGCGACGGTAAAACACTCAAAAGCAGTCGTACAATCCGTGAATTAGTCGAAGGAAGTGCCCATTCTGTCACGCAGTATTATCTAGCAGATAATCAGATAAAAACCTATATCGCGGCAGCGGATTTGGGCGAAGAGCTATTTGACGGTGATGACGAAGGGGTGGATACGGAACAATCCTTTGTGCGACGGATATTTTATCTTTTTCCTATCCAACATTCGAACGATCTCCGGACCGTTTTCAAGCAGCTCTACAAAAACTTTCAACAGGAACACTTCAATCGTGTTTTCGAAACAAGTATCAATGGAGCTTATCCCGTGAATGAAGAAAACTTCCTGACGTTCTTGCAGTATGATGCGACGGGTAAGCCGCTTGATGGTATTCGTTTGCAAATGCAAAAGGATGGAAAGGTGCTGGCCGAAGCTTGGGAGCAGGGTAAGATTAAAGAAACAAAACTATTTGATTCCATTGTCGACCTGCTAAACGACGATAGGAAATACTTTCGGGCGCTAGAGTACCGTTTGCTTAATGAATAAGCAGGGTGTCGGAATCATACACCACGTAAGATTGCAATGCATTTGTAGCGTTTCAGCTACAAAAAATATGAAATATTCATTTTATTTTGAAATTAAGATAGGTTTGTTATTTTTGTATGATCTTGTAAATCAATGTGGAATCCTGTCTCTGTTGTTTTGTCTTAAAGTAATGTAACGTCGGCTTTAGTGCATTGTTATGCTAGTAAACCTACGTTACAGATCATGATATTGTATTTTGGTTGATTGGCCTCGGGGAAAGGCCGGGCGGCTCCAGTCTGACGACGGAGCCGTTTTTTTGCATATGCTGACTTACTAGGGAGTGAGCTTGTATTCCTGTGCAAACTGTTTCTTAGACTCCGCGAATACACTATCTGCCTGATACACGCTTTGGAAAAGTGCTTGTTTATTCCGTGTGAGATCCATCAATCTGTCTTGCGCTTTCACCTGCTCGTCGCCGCGAGCTTTCAATAGTATTTTCTGCTGTTCAATCTCCTCTTTTGCATAGCCATAAAGACTTTTAAGTGCTTTGTAATACTGTATCGACGCTGTCTGCAAGGCTTTACCCTGCTTTAGATCTTGTGCCGGTAGAGCCTCGATTGTACCAATAATGCTGTCGAACTGGATTTGCTGTTTACCGTTGACCAACAAGGCGCTGTCAAAGTTATTGTTGATCATATGTTCCAGCTTTTGGGATTCGCTTCCTTTTTCTCCGATCAGGATATCGGTTGCTATCCGTTCTTGTTGGTCGATCGTGTCCAAAAATTGTTTGGCCGTTTGGCTCTCGCAGGATTGCAAGAAGATAACCAGTACAAAGCTTACGCCGATATAGATTAGATTTTTTTTAGCCATAGCTGTATTCCCATTTGCAGACCCAAATTTACAAAAAGTAATATAAAAACCTGACGAAGCTATTTCTAATACGGTAGCTGTAAAATGATCTAGAAAAAACACTTCCCCCAAATGCTCTGCATTTGGGGGAAGTGTAAAAAAATTTTAGTAAACTGTTTTTAAGCTACATGGAATCATTGTGCTTGAAGTAGAGGATACACGCGTACATAATCCACTTCAAATGTGGCTGGTAGTGCATTGTCGTCGACACCTTTCATGCCTCCCCAGTTGCCACCAATGGCCAGATTGATGAGCCAGTGGAAATGTTGATCAAAGGGCCAAGCTTCAAAACCTGTTTGCTCGTTTTCGACATGGAATATCTCGACATCATCCACAAAACCTTTAATATAATTGGGCGTCCAATCTACGCGATAAAGATGGAAATCGTCCGCTGCAGCTGCGATCTTCGTGCTTGCCGTCTTTTGTGTGTTGATGGAATGGTGGTAGGCCTTACTATGCGTCGATATATGGACAACGTCCTGATCATGGCCAACATGTTCGAGGATATCAATTTCCCCTGAATTGGGCCAACCTCCATACTTCCAAGCGGAAGGTAGCATCCAAACGGCAGGCCAAGTACCTCTTCCACGGGGAACTTTAGCTCTCGTTTCAAAGCGTCCATAAAGAAAGTCGCCTTTTCCCTTGCTCTGCAAGCGTGCGGAGCTGTATGCTTGCTCTTTTCCGGTCGTTTTATGAGCGGTGATCTTTAGTAGCCCATCGCTTACCTGCACGTTCTTTTCATCCGCTTCGGTATAGTACTGCAATTCGTTGTTTCCCCAACCATTGTACGGGGAGCCTACATCATAAGACCATTTGCTGGTGTCGGGCATGCCGGCTTTGTCGAATTCATCCGCCCAGGATGGAGTGTGTGCAAAGGTATAGGGCTCTTTCCACGCTTGGGACGCCTGCGCTGTAGGTCCGCCTACGTAAAACGGGATATTAGCAGTGGCTACTTTGTTCTTTCCGTCGGATACATAGACAAAGATGCGGTAGGCGCCCGCTTTCTCTGGCGCCTTGAGGGTTGCCCTGTCAAAAGTCTCCGCCTTTACCAAGCTATGAATGGCATCTGGTCGGCCTTCACGGTCACCGCCCTCTTTGAGATCCGTGCTTTCGTGCAACAACTCCCAACGGGTTGTCAGCTGATCGCGATTAGGGTCGCTCACAAGCAAGTCCAGTGCGTAAGATTTATTGGGAGAAAGGTAAATCATGTCCTGCGCTTTCCGGCCGTTCAAGTGGAAGCTTTCGAGTTGTGGTGCTCTGTTTTTTGGATAGTTGCCCGTCCACAAATATTCCATAACATCAACCACCTCGTTTTCCTCGCCGGCTTCGGTAAAGAGGCCATACCAAGTCGGGGTGCGTTCTTGCTTTTGCCCCCACAAGAATACATAAGAACCCAAACATTGCTTGTCCTGTGCAATGGAAGCTTCATACCTGCTTTTATAGACCTTGGCCTTTTCACTACTGTTTTCTTCGATGGATGCCTTCCAAGGGGTCTGCACGCCTTCCCAATGGCCTGTGGGTCCCCATTCGGTCACGATATAAGGTTTATCCCAACCTACCGTTCTGATCTGCTCGGGTACGGCTGCCAGTCCGCCGTATACCTGCACCGAGAGCAGGTCGAGCGCCGGGCATTTCGCTTTGATCAGGTCAATTTCCTTTTGGTTGATGCCGGCAAGCATCGTGGTCACCAAATGGTTGGGGTCCACTTCGTGGATCATTTGCGCCACGCCGTTGACAGCATCCCAAACCTTGGGATTGCTGTAGTGTAGGTTCAATTCGTTGCCGATACCCCAAGCCAGTAGCGCGGGATGGTCTTTGAACTGTATGATTTCCTGGCGTACACGCGCGAGTTGTTCTTGAACGGCCTCAGCATCATCATAGTCAAAGCCGTGGCGTTCTACACCCATGCGGATACCTAAGGTGACGGTTAGCCCCAGTCGTTGCGCGTCGTCCAATAGTTGTGCGGCACCGTCTGTGCTCCATGTACGGATGGAGTTTCCGCCCTTTTGCTTCAACCGATCCATATAGTTGGTACCACCCGCTCCTTTGATAAAGTAGGGCTTTCCTTTGCGCATTATTGTGTAACCGGCCTTTGTTTTTGCGATCTCAACTTTTATAGGCACTGTCTTTTGCGCCTGGGTAACAAATCCCAAGAGCAATAGACACAATATCATCGATAAGGCGATTCTGTCTTTCATCATTGTTTTATGGTTTTTAAGCACTATCTGAAGTTGCTATTTGCGTCGATTTGTGTTTGTGGAATGGGAACAGACTCGCTCTGTCCAGGCACAAAGCGGGCTCCGAACACCTGTTGGGCGCGTCCTGTGCGTACGAGATCATTGAAGCGTTCGCCCCACCATTCACAGGCAAACTCTGCTCTACGTTCATCCAGTATTTGTTCCAGTGTGACGCCTTGTATAGGAGCCATCTGTACACGTTGACGGACGAGGGAAAAGGGCTCGTCGCCATTTTGTCCTTTTCTTACCTTCGCTTCGGCATTCAGCAGCAGCGCATCGGCATAACGCAAGATACGTACATTGTTGTTGGCACCATATTCCAGTCTACCTTCCGTCATTTGATTGGTCGGAAGATAGGCTTTTCCATTGAAATGCTTGATACCGAAGGTATTTCCATACACGCGGTCTCCACTTGGCGTTTCCTTGAAGGTGGCCGGATTACCATCAATCCCGCAATCTAAGATGGTGGTTCGAAGGCGCACGGCATCGTTGCGATTGGTCAAGAAATCAACAATATTTTGCGAAGGAGGAATCCAGCCGGCACCGGATATTGCGCTACCGCGTTGGTCGCCGGCAGGACCTTGCCAGCGGAAGAAGGTTCCCCAATCCACGCCCGGACGAACGATATCCCCGACAGGAAGCCCAAAGTCCGAGTATTGCAATTCAAAAAGCGATTCATTGCTAAGCTTTCCTGGAAGCTTGAACAACTGATAGAAGTCCGGGTATAGCGAGAATTTATTGCTTGCGATAATTTGGTTGGTGGCGTCCAATACCTGATCCCAGTAGGGGCTTGCATTGTCGTTACCGGCTAGGTCGGCGGCGGCTTTCGCCTTCAGCAGCAATGCTGAATATTTGGTTACGGCGCCGACATGTTTGGATTGATTAGGGCGCGCATCTTCTAGATCTTGGATGCAAATATCCATTTCGGATATGATAAACTGGCGTACCTCGGCAGCGGTACTTTTACCTATGGTGGTGAGGCGTGCGATATCGCCGCTGTCGGAAAGGATAGGCACATCGCCAAATAGGCGAGAAGCCATCAAGTGGGCATAGGCACGTAAAAAGCGCACTTCCGCCTGATATTGTCGATTAAGTGCAGCATCTGCTGTATTCGTCGCCGGAATGTTTGCCGCAAATAGTTCCAATTCCATCAACGCGTTGTTGGCGGAGATGGCCAAGCTGTAGTAGCTGATCCACGATTGGTTTAGCCCCCAGTAAGACTGTATGGTTACGTCGCGTTGGAAATTCTTGATGGCCATAAGTTCGGGGTTGTCATTGGCATTTGGCGCAGCCTGCAGGTAGTCGTCATCACGCATGCAGCGGATGGAAAGGTCTATCCAGTGGACAAGATTATCGTCGGAAGCGGCACGGTAGACGCCGGATACCGGCGCATACATTAAGGCGAGGTTGCTGTAGTTGATCTCCTCGGACCGTTGCTGATTTTCCAGGGGCTTATCCAAGAATTTTTCACAGCTGCTCATGAGTGTTGCGAAACCTAGGCAGCTACCGATGATTATATATTTGAAGTTTTTCATGTCTGTTCCTTTTGATAAATTAGAAGCTTAAACGTAATCCCAAACTATAGGTAGCCGAGATAGGATACACATTCGCATCGTACCCCATACCGGATATTTCAGGCGTAAACCCGTTGTAGCGGGTGAAGATGGCAGGTCTGTCTGCCGTCGCAAATACGCGGATAGGCATCGACTCCCCGAGGTTGAAGGAATAGCCCAGCTGTATATTTTGAATGCGAAAATAAGCACCACTTTCGACGAAGAAGGAGCTCGCTTGTAAGTTCCATGAAGCAACGGTTCCAGCTGCCGAGGGGTAGGTGTTCGAGCTACCTTCGCCAGTCCATAGCCCTTCTATGAAAGCGGCATCGGCATTCATCTGTGGGTATTTACGGCGCATGGCACGGTTGAGGTTGTGTATTTTGTTGCCAGCAACGCCTTGAAGGGCGATGTTCATATCGAATTTTTTGTACTGGAGACCAATATTGAATCCGTAGGTGAGCTTGGGTAGGTAGCTTCCGAGGTTGATGCGGTCTTCCTCATCCAGCTCTCCATTTCCATTTTGATCTTTGTAGCGCAGATAGCCGGGTTGGATGGCTGAACCTGGGTTGAGCTCGTTGTATCGGCTGGCGATAGGATCAGCATCGATCTCAGCCTGCGTTTGGTATATGCCAGCCACTTCGTAGCCATAGTAATAGTTGAGCGGCTGCCCTTCCTCTACGCGGGAAGGGAATTCTGCGGCCCATTCTGGGAAGCCGTTCATAATATTGGCTAGCCCGCCGAGGTCGGTGACACGGTTTTTCAGGGTTGTCAGGTTGATGCCTAGGTTGTAGCCCAGTTGTCCCACTTGATCTTTCCAGTCTAAGCCAATTTCCCAACCGCTGTTGGCGACGCTGCCCCAGTTTCCATAGACACGATCCCACATGAAAGGAATGGGACGGCTGAAGGCTAAGTCGTGGGTCTTACGATGGTAGTAGTCTACGGTACCGTGCAACCTATTGTTGAGCAAGGCGAAATCTAGTCCACCATCCCATTCTTCGACAACTTCCCAACGTACCTGGGTGAAGAAACGCCCCACACGGTAGCCCGGCACGCGAGCACCATAGGTGGAGCCTATGCTTCCAAAGATCGCCGAGTTGTTGTTGCCCGAATTTACAATGGCATAGCCAGCGTTGGGCTGTATTCCGTCGTTTCCAAGCAATCCCCAGCTTCCGCGGAGCTTTAACATATCGAATAGGGACTGGTTTTCCATAAATTTCTCGCGGCTGAGCACCCACCCCAAACCTACGGAAGGGAAGTAGCCCCATTTGGTTTGGTATTTCGAGCTTCCATCGGCGCGGAAGGTAGCCGTTAACAAATATTTGTTATCGTAATCGTAGGTCGCACGTGTAAAGGCCGATACACCAGAGTTTCGAGATCCATTTTCGCCGTATCCGGTGGCTGAGCCTATGCCTTGTGCACCTTGTCCGACGTACCAAAACTCCTCGGCGGCAGGGACATCATTCGCCGATACCCAAGTCTCGCGCCAGCGCTCCTCGCGTACGGACTGGCCTAAAAGCACCGTCCAGTGGTGTTTGCCGGCTTCGTCGCGGTAGGTCAGTAGGTTGTCTAAAATGTAGTCGTTGTTGCGCGTTTGTGCTGATCGCAAGTAGGAGCGATCGCTACGCTGATCGTTGTCGATATAGTACACCGGTGTGTAGTTGATGCCATGTGTCGACTGATGGCGTTGACTCAACTGGGAACGAAAGGTAAGCTTGTCTTTCCATATTTGTGCCTCGACGTAGGCACTCGGCAAAATTTGGAAGCCTTTGTTCTGGCTGTGGTTGTAATGTGCCGTGGCCAGCGGATTGTTGAACCAGAATCCTGTCGGGATAGCCAATGATGCACTTGTACCGAATTTTATCGGATCGGCTAACTCCAGGGAAGGGTCGTAGCTGGGGTAGAGCGGGGATGCAAAATAAGCTTGTCTAAAAGCCGTGTTATTGGGTAGGAAAGCATTAAAGTTGTTCATGTGCGCAGTGAAGCCGATTTTTAACCAGTCTGTCACGCGGGCTTCGGTTTGCATGCGGATGTTGTATTTCCTATGGTAGTTTTCGGCATCCATGATACCGTCTTGGTCCAGGTAGTTGATACCAAAGGTGTAGGTGATCTTGTCGCTACCACCTTGCACATCGATGTTGTGGTTGGTAATTAAAGCTTTTGAACGCAACAGCTCGCCATACCAATCTGTGTTGGTGGATGGAGCGTCGCCCTGTCCACCAAATTTCTCGATGGAATTGTCGACAATATAGCCTTCGCCTTTCGCGCGTGCATAAGCGGCGAATTGCGTGCCGTTGGCCATTTTCAGTACATTGGTCGGGGTTTGAAAGCCCGTGTATCCGTTGTAGGTAACGCGGGCTCTCATGTTCAAGCTACCTTTTTTTGTGGTCACGATGATGACTCCGTTTGCCGCTCTAACGCCGTAAATAGCGGCACCTGATGCGTCCTTTAGTACCGACATGTCGGCAATGTCATTGGGATTTAAGAAGTCGATGTTATCCATAAACATACCATCCACGACATAAAGTGGGCTTTCATTGTTAAAGGAGCCAACACCACGTACACGCACGGTTGCTCCGGCACCGGGAGCGCCAGAGCTTACGACCTGAACACCAGTTACAGATCCTTGGAGGGCGTCCATCGGTGTCGAAACCGTTCGTTTGACGAGGTTCTCGACGTTGACGGTAGCAACGGGCGCTGTGAGGTCATTCTTTCGCTGCGAACCATAGCCGATGATAACAACTTCGTCGAGATTGAGATTGCCATCGGCTGATAATTGCACATTTACGGTATTGCCTACGATTGGAACGGTTCTTTTGGCGTAGCCCACCGCCGAAACAACGAGGGAATCCGCCGTTGAGGGCACAGCAAGGGTGAAGAAACCGCGCTCGTCGCTGCTACTGCCCACCTGGGGGAGGTTCTTTACGGTAATAGTCGCAATGACGGCTTTGCCCACCTCATTGCTGATGTTGCCGGTTAGCGTCTTCGTCTGTGCTTGCGCCCATTCGAATAGGTTCCATAGCAAGGCAACTATGGTCAATAATACTGCTCTGTTTTTCATGCACAAATCAAATTAACATGGTTAGGAATTCTTGTTTATAAATTAGCAATTCAAAATTACCGCAAGGATTATACGAGAAGGAATGAAACGGTACATCATTTCTACTTCAAATTGTCGTTATTCGGCTATTTTGCTATATTTGACCTACTTCAAGGATACATCAAAAGATCATTTATAAGCCGTGTGATGAAGTATATCGACAAACTAATTGCTATTCTGATTCTTCTTTCTCCGTTGATATTATTCGGGCAAAACCCGCTTGGCCTGCCTATGGTGCACAACTATGGCAAAGGCATTTTTCAAGGAGGAAGTCGTACTTGGGACATCAAACAGGATAGTCGAGGGGTGATGTACTTCGCAAATAACGAAGGGCTGATCACGTTTGACGGTAAATATTGGAAACGTCATGCTCTGCCCAACCACACGATCGTCCGGTCTATCGCCATCGATAAGAGTAACCGCATTTATGTTGGTGGACAGGGGGAGTTTGGATATTTCGAGCCCAACAGCAACCACGAGCTTACCTACGTTTCCCTCAAAGCACTGCTTCCCAAAGGGCACGAGCAATTTGCCGATGCCTGGAATACGGTTATTGTTGATCATGCTGTTTTCTTTAGAACCACACAGAGCATCTTTGAATATCGTGATGGTCAAATAAAAGTGTATCCGGCAACGGTAAGTTGGGAATTTATGGGGAGCGCTGATAACCAACTGTATGCGCAGGACATTAAACATGGTTTGCTTATGTTTTCACAAGGAAAATGGAGAAGCGCAACAAAACAAAATGATTTCAAGGATATTAAGATTGCAGCTATGGACGTCTTAGACAATCATAAATTGCTCGTTACGACGCTTACCCATGGTGATTATGTACTGCGCGACGGGTTCGCGACGCTACTCGCACCCAGCAAACCTGCCTATGAGCTTTATACCCCCTCTTTATCGGTCATTAATACGTATGAATATGTGGTAGCAACTGCTTCGGAAGGATGTGTGATTCGGGATGGAGGAGGCCGCGTGTTGCAACGCCTTGGCTTGAGGGAGGGGCTGCAGAATAAAAATGTGACGACAGTTTTTGTTGATCAACAGAAAAATATTTGGGCCGCGGTGGATAATGCGATTGCCGTGATCAGCTACGGCAGTGCTATTCGCTACTTCAGACCCACTATGGATTATGACGTGACGGGCTATTCCGCACTGATTTTCCAGCAGAAGCTGTACATGACCTCGTCAAATGGAGCTTATGTCACCTCTCTACAATCGGCCTACAAGAACCACAGCCAATCGGCCAGCAACTTTAAGTTAATCGTTGGAAGCGATGGCGGTGAAGCTTGGCGGGTATCGGAAATCAACGGACAGCTACTGCTTACCCATAACCGGGGACTATTTAGCATAAAGCAAGATCGATTGGTGGCGCTGAAGGAAGGTTCGGGAACTTGGTTGCCCATGGCTCTTTCTTCGGTATATCCCGTCGATCGAGCACTGCTGGGTACCTATTACGGTTTGGATTTACTGCGGTTTAGGGAAGGACGGTTCGAAGCGGTCACTCCGCTTAAAGGACCATCAGATTCGTACCGTTTCCTCGAAATGGATGCCCAAGGACATATCTGGGCCTCTCACCCTTACCGTGGTATCTATCGGATAACTTTATCCAATAACGGTACCGCCTACGAAGCACGGCTGCTGACGCAAAAGGATGGACTTCCTTCTGATTTTCAGAATTATGTCTTTCGTGTAAAAAACAGGCTGCTCTTTACGACCAGCAGAGGTATTTATACATTTGATGAACAGCAATCGCGCTTTATTCCTTCGCCGGACTTTGTCGACTTTTATGATCTACCGATCAAGTATTTACAAGAGGACGCGGATGGTAATCTTTGGTTTTGTAGCGGGAAGAAGATTGGGGTGGCAAGACGCGACGCTAAGACCAAGCGCTATCAAATAACCTATTTGCCGGAGTTGGAGGGACATCAGACATCTGGTTTTGAAAACATTTATCCTTATGATAAAAACAATATTTACATCGGGTCGGAGCGTGGACTTATCCACATAGATTTCGAAAACTACCGCGCGGTCAAAGAAAAGCCGCAGGTGCTGCTTTCTTCGATAAAGGCCACGGGGGCGGTGGACAGTACGATTTACGATGGCTATGTGATCGAACAGGATATAGCGAATGGAAAAGGTTTGCTCAGGGAACAGACTTTGCCAGCACATTTCAATTCCTTTTTGTTTAGATATGCTTCACCAAGCTATGGCATTCAGGAACATATGCAATACAGCTATCGCCTAGAAGGCTATGATAAAGTATGGTCTGCGTGGGGGAACGAAACCGAGAAAGCCTATACCAATTTGCCGAACGGGACGTATACCTTTCATGTGCGCGCTAAAAATAATCTTTCCGAAGAGTCTGAAACGGCGTCCTACAGTTTCGTTATCCGGCCGCCATGGTATAAATCCATATGGGCCGTGGGTATCTACGTGTTTGTCTTTCTGCTAGCGATCTACCTGCTTGTACTTTGGCAGAAGCGTGCGTGGAAAAAACAGGAAGAGGATTTTAATAAGAAGCTGGCGCAGATGCGTTATATCCACCAGTTGGAAATCGAAAAGAATGAAAAGGAAATTGTGAAGCTTCAAAACGAGAAATTGGAGCACGAGGTGATGTCCAAAACAAAGGAATTGGCAAGCACGAGTATGCAACTGATGGAAAACACAGGAGCGCTGAGCAAGCTTCGCGTGGAATTAGCGAAACTGGATGTTGGTGATGATGAAGGCAGCGATCTGAAAAAGATCACTTCCCTGCTCAACGATGTGGAGAAGAACAGTAGCCACTGGGATCAGTTTGCCAGCCATTTTGATGAGCTCAACGACGGCTTTATGCATCGCTTAAAGGAGAAACATCCTGCTTTGTCAAGAAATGACTTGAAAGTGTGTGCCTATTTGCGGCTTAACTTTTCCACCAAACAAATCGCACAATTGCAGAATATATCGGTAAGGGGCGTGGAGATACATCGCTACCGGATTCGCAAAAAGTTGGGCATCGATAGCGATATGTCGACCGCCGACTACTTGGGGACGGTTTAACAGGATATAGTAGTCCATCTGTTAAGTTGTTAGTCTATTTAATATTGTTTTTCTTCTTATTTTGAAACGCTAAAAGCTTTACTTATTTTTGTTTACAACAGAACTAACAACACAACAGATTATGAATTTTAATTCCCATTTTTACCAATACATTTTTGCGTTTTCTTCTTTGGTCTTCCTATTGGGAGAGCTAGCTTTTCGTTTGGGAAGATTTATTGCGGGCATTTTCTTTTCGTAAAAAGGCTGAATGGGATTAGATCGCCATCCAGCCATTAGGTAGATGTGTTATTTACTTATTGCCAGCCGCCTCCCAGCGATTTGTATAGGTTGATCGATGCATTGAATTGTGCCTTCTGCGACTCAATCAATTCGAATTTTGCCTCAATGGCGTCTCGCTGCGTCATCAGTACCTCCATGTAATCGGCGTGAGCCGAATTAAAAAGATCGTAGGATATCTGCACGGATTCGGCCAGGGTCGACACCTGCTTACCCTGCAGCGTGTTGATGTTAGCCATGTTTTTGATCTTTGCTAATTGGTTGGCTACTTCTACATAGGCATTCAGTAGTGTTTGCTCATAGACGAAGACCGTTTGTATCTGTTTTGCATTAGCATTGAGGTATTCCGCTTGGATAGCTCGTTTGTTCACCAAAGGTGCGATCAGGTCGCCGGTGATCGAATAGATCAACGATTGTGGCGTTTTGAGCAAGTAGGCGGGGTTGAAGGCTTGGTAACCGAGGTTTGCAGAGATCCCTAAAGAAGGGTAAAACCTCGCCTTGGCCACTTTGACGTCCAGCTTTGCTGCTGCCATAAGCAATTCTGCCTGCCGCACATCAGGCCTGTTGTCTAAGAGCTGCGCAGGCAGGCCCTCTTGCACGATGGGGAGGTTAATGTGGTCTAGGCTACTCGCTTCGCGTAGGATATGCTGCGGATATTGACCTACGAGATAGTTTAATTTGTTTTCGGTCTCTACGATCTGCTGATCGATTTTGTAGCGCATGCTCTGCGTTTTGAGGACCTCTGCTTCAAATTTCTTAACGGCCAATTCCGTTACCCGCGTAGCAATTTTTTGCAATTTGACAAGATCTAAGGCATCCGACTGCAGCTTCAAGTTTTGCTCGACGAGCATTTTTTCCTGATCCAGTGCCAATAATTCGTAGTAGAGGTTTGCAATCTCGGCCACCAGATTGGTGACCATGAAGTTTTTGCCTTCGATGCTGGCGAGGTATTCGAGTTGAGCTTCCTTGGCTGCGTTGTGCAATTTGTTCCAAATGTCGATTTCCCAGTTGGCAAAGAGAGTGGCCCCTAAATCGGGCATTGGATCGGGATTCTCTTTTCCTTCGCGGATGTCCACCTGTCGTTCTGTCGCACCCAAGGTGGTATATTCACTGCGCTTCTCAGCGCCGCCAGCAACTTTGGCGCCAACGAAAGGGAGATACTCCCCCTTTCGTGCCCTAATTTCGTTGCTGGACATATTTATTTCCTGCAACATGATGTTCAACTCTTGGTTGTGGCTTAGCGCAGAGTCAATTAGGCTGCGCAGATGAGGATCTGTGAAGTAGGTTTTCCACTCCACGTTGGCGCTATTGACGCTGTCGGCCTTGGCTTCGTAAGCTGTGGGCATATTCGCGGTGGAGGCTGCTTTTTCTGTTATTTTAGGTACCCCACAACCGATCACGGCCATGCAGGAACCCGCTAAAAGTATAGGCTTGATGCTTGTTTTCTTTATCATTAGTTTTCTATTTCTTCCAATAAAGGATTTTCAATTTCTTCCAATAGGGGTTGTTCGCTTTCGTGTTTGATCAATTTGCGTTTACCGGCAATGCTTCCAAAAATAAAGTAGAGCCCTGGGACGATGATGACGCCGAAAATGGTTCCCAATAGCATGCCTCCGGCAGCCGCGGCACCGATTGTTTGATTGCCAATGGCACCTGGACCATGCGCGAAGATCATGGGAATCATCCCAGCGATGAAAGCAAAAGAAGTCATCAAAATAGGACGGAAACGCACGCGCGCACCTTCGATAGCTGCCTTGTAGATGGTCATGCCTTCGGCATGTTTCTGCATGGCAAACTCGACGATCAACACCGCATTCTTACCCAAGAGACCTACCAGCATCACCAAGCCCACTTGGGCGTAGATGTCGTTGGCCAAGCCCATCAGTTTCAACAAGAGGAAAGTACCAAAGATACCGGCAGGCAGGGATAGGATGACGGAGAGCGGTAAGATAAAGCTTTCGTATTGTGCAGCAAGTACGAGATACACGAAGCCCAATACAATGAGGAAGATGTAGATGGCTTCGTTGCCACGTGCTGTTTCGTCTTTCGTTAAGCCTTCCCAGCCTATATCATAGCCGCGTGGCAGCGTTTGTTTGGCCACTTCTTGAATGGCTTTAATCGCTTCGCCCGTGCTATAACCCTTCGCAGGTTCGCCCTTGATGGCCGAGGACGGATACATATTGTACCGCGTGATCTCGTTCAGTCCATGTGTTTTGGTCATTTTCATGAAAGAGGAATAGGGAACCATCTCGTCTTTGTTGTTTTTGACGTAGAGCTTCATTACGTCTTCTGGAAGCGCCCTCGATTCGGGCGAGCCCTGCACATATACTTTGTAGAAGGTGCCAAATCGGATGAACCCTTGCTCATAGGTACTCCCGATCAGTATGGACAGATTGTTCATCGCATTTTCAATGTTCACCCCTTTTTGCATGGCGGCCTCGTTGTCTATTTCTAGCTCATATTGCGGATAGTTTGCGCTGAAAAAGGTAAATAGACCAGTAAGTTCCTTCCGTTTTTCCAGTGCTTTCATAAACTCATCGTTTACCTTTTCCAATTCTTTGTAGTCGTCGGAGTTGGTCTTGTCGAGCAGTCGAAGTGAAAATCCGCCTGCGGCTCCGTAGCCCGGGACGGCCGGAGGACCGAAAAACTCAATGGTAGCGCCGGATATCTCTTTGGCCTTCACTTCGAGTTCCTCAATAATTTCGGATACCGTTTCCTTTCTTTCCGACCAATCTTTCAGCTCGATCAAACAGGTGCCGGCGTTGGATCCACGGCCTTCGGTCAACACTTCGTAGCCTGCCAGCGCGGTGACGGATGCCACACCATCGATATGTTCGGTAAGCTTTTGCAACTGCCGAGCGACGTCATTGGTGCGCTCGAGGGTCGATCCCGGTGGCGTTTGTACGATGGCATAGATCATCCCTTGGTCTTCATTGGGGATAAAACCACTGGGCAAGGTTCCTGATATACCAAATATCCCGACGGAGAAGGCTGCAAGGATGAGGAAGGTGAGCAAGCGACGATTGACAATCTTTTTCAGAAAGAGTGCGTAACGTAGGTTAAGGCGGTCGAAGCGCTTATTGAAAGCATCGATAAATTTATCAACCGGGCTTTTCTTTTTCGCTTTACCATGATTGTTTTTTAGGATCATGGCACAAAGTACGGGCGTCAATGTTAAGGCCACGAAGCCGGAGATCACAATAGAGCAGGCCATGGTGATGGCAAATTGTCGAAAGAAAACACCCACCGGACCCGCCATAAAGGCTACAGGGATAAACACAGCAGTCATCAACAGGGTAATGGCGATGACGGCGCCGCTAATTTCGCGGATCACTTCCACGACGGCCTGATAGGGAGGAAGGTGTTTTTCGTGCATCTTGGCATGCACCGCCTCTACGACCACAATCGCATCATCGACCACCACACCGATGGCTAATACTAAGGCAAATAGCGTGATCAGGTTGATGGTGAGGCCGAACACCTGCATGAACATAAAAGCGCCGATCAGTGATACGGGGACGGCGATGGTAGGGATCAAGGTAGAACGCCAGTCGCCCAAGAAAAGAAAGACCACCAAGGCGACAAGAATAAAGGCCTCGACGAGGGTGTGTACCACTTTATCAATCGACGCATTCAAGAAGTTGGACACATCGTAGGTAATTTTGTAGTCCATTCCTGGAGGGAAAGACGCCGCTTTTATCTCTTCGAGCTTGCTTTTCACCTCCTTGATGACCTCGTTGGCATTACTGCCATAGTTTTGCTTAAGCGTGATGGATGCAGATGGTAGGCCATCAAGATTCGAGTATATATCGTAAAATTCGCTGCCGAGCTCCACGGTGCCTATATCTTTCAGCTTGAGGTTTTCACCTTCGGAATTGGCGCGAATGATGATGTTTTCGTACTGCTCGATCTTATTGTATCGACCTTTGTAGGTCAATACATATTCCAAGGATTGCGAACGTTTTCCTGTACTCTGGCCGATACGTCCGGGCGTTCCGATGATGCTCTGTTGACTCATGGCTTCCATTACCTCATCCGTTGATACGTTGTAGGCTCGCATACGCTCCGGATTGAGCCACACACGCATGGCATAAATACGGCTACCCAGTATTTTCGCACTGCCGACACCTTTCAGTCGGCTGATTTCTGGAATGACGTTGACATTCGCAAAGTTGTAAAGGAACTTCTGATCCGCGTTGGGATCCTTACTGAATACATTGACATACATCAGCATGTTGGGCGACGTATAGCTAACGACCAGCCCCTCGCGCTGCACAAGCTCCGGCAAGCGGTTGGTGACCTGTTCAATGCGGGTTTTGACGTTGACCATCGCTTGGCTGGGATCGGTGCCTAGATCGAAGTAAACCATGATGGTAGCTTCGCCAGCGCTGGTGGCGTCGGAGGTCATGTACTTCATGCCGGGAGTACCGTTGATGGATTTTTCCATCGGGATCAGTACCGACTCGGTCAATACATTGGCGCTTGCTCCGGGGTAGGCGATGTTGACGACGACCACCGGAGGTGCAATATCGGGAAACTGGGAGATGGGGAGCGTGCTGATCGCCAAAATCCCCATAAATATGATGACGATAGATAGCACAATGGCTAGTACCGGTCGTTTAATAAATTTTTCAAACATAATCTACAGATTTTTGATGCGTAGCGATACCTTGCTATTCGCTTGGCAAGGTAAGGCTTGATAAAACATGTCGAGGCTCATGGTAGTCAAAGTGAATTTTGTCGCCGTTTTGGACTTTGCGGATACCTTCGAGCAGAATCTTTTCGTCGCCCTTTAATCCGCTTTGTACGATGTACAGATCAGGAAGTTCGGCTTTGATGCTGATAGGCGTGAGCACTACTTTTCCATCCTTGTCAACGACATAGACATATTTCTTATCCATGATCTCAAAGCTGGCCTTTTGTGGGATGATGATGGCATGTTGCATGGGGATGGACATGAGGATCGTGCCCGTTTGTCCATTGCGTAACAGGTTCTCCTTGTTAGGGAAAGTCGCCCGAAAAGCGATGTTACCGGTTTCGTTGTTGAAATCAGCTTCGATGGTTTCCACTTTTCCCGTTTGGTTGTAGATATCTTGATTGGCCAACATCAATTGAACCTGGTCGAGATTTTGTTCACTTTTGTGCGCCTTATAGTTGAGGTATTCCGCTTCTGGAACGTTGAAGTAGACCCACATGGTGCTGTTGTCGGAAAGGTTGGTGAGCAAATCGCCTTCATCCACGAGGCTGCCCAGTTTAAGGTCAAGGTGGTCAATAATGCCGTCGTAGGGAGCTGTGATCTGCGTAAAACCCAAGTGAACGGATGCTAGTTCCATCTCCGCTTGTGCTTTTTTTAGTTTGGCTTTGGCCATGGCGAGTTCATTTGGTGCCACGACATTTTTGTCGGCCAAGGTCTGTATGTTCTGTAGTTCGATGTTTGTAGCTTCAGTCTCTGCCTGCGCTTTCAGGTATTCGGCATGGTAGATTTTAGGCATGATCTGGAACATCAGCTGTCCTTTATGCACAAATTGCCCCTCGTCAACGAGTACTTTGTCGAGGTAGCCACGTTCTTGCGAACGTACTTCGATATGTCTAATAGATCGTACCTGGCTGACGTACTGTTTGACGATGGTCGTGTCTGTAATTAAAGGGGAGGAAACAAGAAAGCGAGCGTCTTCCTCCTTTTCGTTCTCATGGTTGTGGCAGCTGGCAAATGAAAATAGCGCAACACAGCCGATAAGCATGATGTTTTTTTTCATACGGATTTTTTGTGCTTATAAATAAAAAATATGGATATACGCGGGTTTAGGCAAAGGCTGTTTAGGCCGTTACATGCGCATGTAATACGGCTTTACGCCGTATCAATAAGAAACAATGTGGAGTAGCGGTATGCTAAATGCGGAAGTGTTGGTGGAAGATAAACCGTTCGCTATCGTAGCAGGTGATCAATATATCCGATTCGTGGGCGAAAGGCTGGTTATTGTAAAGTATGGAAAATAGGCTAAACGTGATGTGTTTGTGCAGAAGATCTTCGAGAAGAGGAAAGGAGAGATCGTCTTTGTTGTTGGACGGTTTGGTATCACTTTCCTCCGGTTTTTCGAGTGCTCGGTCATCAACGCGCTGCTGTAATTCTTTCCCTTTCTCCCAATGGAGACCAACATTGATATGTTGCGGTGCATCGGGACGTCTCAGGGATAGCTGTATCCTTGTCGATACAACGCTGTCGTTCGTTGGCATACCTATGCAAATCTGCAGTACACCCGCAATAACGAGCATCGAAAACGATAAAACAGCTATGAATTGAGCGACGCGCTTGAACATTTATGAACAAAACTAAAGAAAACTATTAAATTTTAATATTAATTTTTTGTAACATGCTTTTTATATAGCCATTTACTACGGTTTTTTGTTTTTGTGAAGTCGGATTTGCTGTGTTATTTATCTTATTTGTTGTCAGTTTGTTATCGGGTTGTGTGGGTCTTGTTTTGTTCTCTTTGTTTGACTGATCTCTTTTTTAGGTTTTTTGCTAAAAACCTATTCTTTTTGATGCTTATTAGTTCAGATTGCTTGCGGGATGTTTTTTTGTGTAGCGGGCTTGTGGATTAGTGGTCTTTGGCGCCGTGTAAAAGCATGAAGTTCTTGTTTCCTGTAGTCATAATTGGTAATTTCCTCCATGTTTTACAAAAGATTCCTGCTTTTATTACCGCTCTGTTGTTTTGTATCCGTGTATGGCCAAAATCTAATGAAGCCGATATCATCTTGGAAAGTCGCTGGCGTGCCGCATGTGTCTTTGGATAGTGCAGATGGTGAACCTTTCCTCCGTATCGCTAACAGTCAGCCTGAAGACAACAGTTACTACACCTACTCTATATTGCAACAATCCGACCATACAAGGACATTTCATCTCACTTATGAGACAAGAGGGGATGTTTGGAAGGAGGCCTATAGTGATGTGTGGGTTAATATTTACGAAGGGAAAAATATACTGTATACTATATTACTGGGATGTTCACCTGCTGAAAAATGGACATCCTGCAGCCGGATGTTTGCGGTACCAGCGGACGCCACGCGCATTCGCGTTGGAATGCGCTTAAATGGAGCAGGGGAAACATTATGGCGCTCCTTTAGTCTTGTCGAGGAACGCCATGCGGTAGAAAACTCAGCACAGCAACTACGTGTTGTAGAGATGGTGGTCGACACTCTTTGCAGATATTCATTGCACCGAGATAATATAGCCCGGGATTCGATTTTGCCTGTCGCTCGAGAACTTGGACGTATTAATATACAGGATGCCGTTTCCTATCTATTAGGTAAGTTGCAAGATAAGCATGGTAGTGTGAATTGGGATACTGAAGTTTCGTTTGTAACGAAACATACACAGGTGTTGCCTAGTTCGAAACAGCTTGCTGATGGTTCTATTCGATACATCGGTATACCTACGCTGAGGGTTTCTAACGACGAGTTTTATGAGACCTATGCGAATAGTCTTTATGACATCGCATCCTCGCTAGAGGAAGAACGGCTTGTGTTGGATTTGCGCGGAAATGGAGGAGGCGTTTTGTGGCCAATGTTGTCGGGGATTTCACCCTTATTGCCGGATGGCACACAGGCTTATTTCTCCTATGTTTCGGGTGAAAAAAGACCTATTCAACTTCTTGATGGAAAGGCTTTCTCGAATGATGCGTCCTTTCATAAAGTGAAACGGGAAAAGTATTTGAAGAAATATCGGTTGCAAAAAGTTCTTGTTCTTGTCGATGGAAAAACGGCAAGTTCGGCGGAAATGCTTGCCGCGGTTTTAGCAAGTTATCCGACTTTCAAGTTGTTAGGAGAGCCTACAGCTGGTTTTCTAACAGGCGTGTCTACGTACGAGTTGGATGGTGGACCTAAGCTAAGGATAAGTACATCTCGGTTCTTGGATAGGATGGGTAATGAGGTAGGGGAAAAATTGCAGCCTACGCCGTTTCCTAAGAATAAGGCTGTAGATATTGATCAATGGGATCAGGCCGACTGGGATGCTATTTTCGATCAATATTGGAGCGATTAGCGTCAGCATAGCAGTTCCCTAAATCTAAAATGATATCCAAGGCATTGCGGAGAGGAAAACGCTAATGTTCGAACGCAACTAAAGTTTGTTTAAATATTTTTTAAAAAACATGTAACCTTTTTGGATTTACGGTGCACTAATGTAAAAACACAACATCATGGAAAAAACTCTAGCTGTATTTATTCCCATCGCATTTTTTATTTGTGTGACATTATGCGTGTATTTCGTCACTCGTTTTCGGTATGAAGCCATCAGCAAATTGGGTGGCCCTATTCCTAGAAATCCAGCAGTTAAGCAATCTTGGAAACGCTTCGGCGTTGTTGTGTTGGGCTTTGGATTGGGCATGCTTATCACGGGAATTTTGCTCAATAAAGGCGTGATCGTCGAAAATGACTGGGCAGGATTGTTCATTGTTGGGATTATCACCTTATTTGTCGGAGCGTCATTGATTGTTGCCGATAAATTGACTGATAAAGACCAGTCGGTAGATGGATAACCTCTATATTGAGAAAGTTTTAGCGGGAGATCGCCATGCCTTTCGGTATTTTATACATACCTATAAGGACATGGCCTTTTCCGTTGCGTTGTCTTTGGTGAAACAGGAACATCTCGCAGAGGAGGTGGCTCAGGAAGCTTTTGTTCAGGCCTATCTTTCTTTAGGAAGTTTTAAGCGGCAAGCAAAGTTTAGCACATGGCTTTACCGTATTGTTGTGCGATGTGGATATAAGCTTCTGCAAAAGAATCACATCTCCTCCGTGGAGCTCGATATCACAGTGCACGATCAAGCCTACGAGGAAACCGCTTTCGACGGACTACTGCGAGAAGAGCAAAGGCAGCTGATCAATGAAGCGCTGTTGCGCATCCCCGCAAATGAGAGCTTGGCCCTACGCCTTTGTTATTTGGAAGAATTGTCTCATCAAGAACTTTGCGAGATAACAGGTTGGACCATTACGAATGTTAAGGTCATTTTATTTCGTGCGCGTAAACGTATGTATCAAGAATTAGGTAAACTTATGAAATCTCCATATTATGGAACATAAAGATCCGCAGCTGCAAAAGCTGATGAACATGTCGAAGGTAGAACTGCCATTTGCCGATTTTGAAGATAAGGTCATGGCAGCGGTTAATGCCATGGAAGCCCGCCGGGAGCTTGCCTTGCGACATAAAAAGTATGCCCTTATCTTTTTTGTTCTGGGTTCGTTATTTGGCTTGGGACTGAATTACATGGTTGACATGGCTATTGATTTAGCAGATCTACAGCCTAAGCTAAAAAATGTACTTTCCTTGTGCTGCCAAATGTTGTATGTGATCCTTATTGTGGTATTTAGCGATAAGCTATGGCGTTTGCGCCGCGTGCTGAAAGAAAGACGTTGATTTAGACCTGAATAGCACGACGCTCGTTATCACTATCCGTTATCTCGTTGAATACTTGTGTGCGCTCGTTATCACAGCCTATCGACTTTGCATCCGCCCTGTTTTGCGACTAGTTAGCGGCAAACTTCAAGTATCCCAAGGCCACCGGTTTGTTGGATGGCTCCGTTGACCCACACTGCCTCCAAGGAGCGATGTGTTTGCTGCATAAACTTTCATCCGGGAATATCGCCTTGGATAATTTTTATTTTGCTCGCGATGTTCATCTTGTTTTTCGATCATTTGATGTCCGGATGTTCTTGGCACATTTGATCTAAACAGTGAAAGATAAATAAAAAAACTAGCTATTTATTGCCCCTCTGACAGAAATTAGAATCTAATATTCGTTTTTTATACAAAAAAAATGGATTATTAGGTTTTTTGTTTGTGCTCCGTTTAGACTGAATATCCTTTGTTTCCGATAAAAATGTCTTTATTACATTTCTATTAATTTTTTTGTTTTTTAATGTCGTTTTTACATGATGTTTGTGTGTTTTTTTGGTTTAGTAGCTTGTTTTTATATTTGCGCAATCGATTGTGTGAAACATTTTTTTTGTTTAGTGTATTTTGTTTCTTATTTTGTATAGGTGATTTATGGGAGAGGGCACTTTTGTATTTTACGGTAGATCGTTTTACCGCGAGAAACCATAAGTCAGAGAATATTTTGCCAATTCGTTGTTTAATTTTTGTTCAAGAGCCCCGGTATATCTTCCGGGGTGATTGAACCCGAAACGAAGCTGGTAAGTTTTTTAATTGTCTTAAAGGTTTGTTTACGTCGTTGTTGTGAGGTTTCCGAATAGGTTTGTTATTCGCAGCAACTCCCAAATATATTGGTTGATTAGGTTCTATCTGAACCAAGGGCGGTTTCTGAAACATGGGTCGGAGCCGCCCTCTTTTTATGAATTAAATAAGGTTGGGAAAACATTTTTCACGTGAGAATGGTTCTGTACTTGAATCAACAATGAATTATGATGAGGAATAGCGAAAAAATGAACCTAGGAATAGTTGGAATGGTGATTTTGGTATTCGTGTGTATTTATGTGGCTTTTCAATTGACGTTAGCTACGGGGATCGTCGTTGCACAGCTTCCTTAGCTAATTTATGATTTAATAGTTTCTTTTCCCGTTATCCCAGCAAGAAGTTCACTTGGTCGTGGCGGCTTCTTGATAAAGCTTGTGGTCAAGGCGGCTAGCATGGGTGATTCACCGTTCCAACCGAATTAGTATCTCCATTATTTAGAAATAATATCGTTTTTATTTGGAAATAAACGATATTGGTATGGACTATACGATAGCAATAACGATGAACTACACGGCCACCCTCGATAAAGCGCGACAATATATCAGAAGATACTTCGAAACCGAGATAGGAAGCTACTGTTTCCACGATAAAATACACACCCAAGATGTCGTTAAAGCAGTGGAGGAAATGGTGTCCTATTACACGTTGCCCGAGAGCGACCGCTTTGTCGTGTTGTGCAGTGCATACTTTCATGATTTAGGCTACCTAAACGGAGGTAGTAAAGGACATGAAATGCGAAGTATTGAGATCGCAGAGCGTTTTCTAAAAGAAGAGGCCTGTCCGGATCATCTACAGCTACAGGTCGCCAATTGTATCAGGGCAACGCGTATGCCGCAATCGCCGCAAAATTTGTTGGAACAGATTCTGTGCGACGCTGATCTTTTTCATCTAGGCAGCGACGCATTCGAAGAACGGAATAAATTGATGCATCAAGAGGCTGAGGAAGTGCAGGGCGAGAAAATAGAAAAAGGATTGTGGCGAGGCATGACCGTCATGCTCCTTAAGAATCATCATTACCACACCGAATATGCCCGTGAAAAGTTGGATGCAAAGAAGCAAAAGAATTTGGAAGCACTGCTGAAGAAGGACAAAAAGGTGAAAGACAAATTGGAAGACAGTAAAAGGCCTGAACGTGGCATCGAAACGATGTTTCGTATCACCTCATCTAATAACCAGCGCTTGAGCGATATGGCCGATAACAAAGCCAATATTTTGTTGACGGTCAATTCCATTATTTTGTCTATGGTGGTGGCAATTTTACTGCGCCGGTTGGATAACGATCAGCATCTGCTGTATCCGACTATTTTCTTAATGGCGGTAGTTGTCCTGACGATGATATTTGCGATACTGTCTACCATTCCAAAAATTCCAAATGGTGAGTTTAATGTAGAACAGGTGGCACAAAAGAAAGTTAATTTGCTTTTTTTTGGAAATTTTTATCGGATGAGTTATCCCGACTACGAGTCGGGAATGAGTAAAGCCATGTTGGATAGCGATTTGCTTTATGGTATGCTTACCAAAGATGTTTATGCACAAGGGGTGGCTTTGGGACGTAAATATCGCTTACTGCGCTATGCCTATGGCATTTTTATGTTTGGTTTGATTATCTCTGTTTTGGCTTTTAGCTTTGCGGTGATAACTTATTAAAAGTAAAGTTTGTTATGAGAAACTGCTTGACATTTACACTGCTGTCAATGGGTGTGTTCTTTTTACAATTGGCCTGTCGGCCAACGAGTAGCGCTTCCAGCAGCAGCTCTGGGCAAGTGCCAAAGAGTTTCCCTTACGATTTGGCTGCGGGAAGACACGACGACATGCCAAAATCCCTAGCAGAGATATCCGGAATCACTTTTCATCCAAGTAAATCCCAGCTTATCTATGCTATTCAAGATGAAGACGGTATCCTTTATAGTTATGACCGCTCACAAAAGAAGGTATTGGAGTCGTTCACTTTCGGCAAACCGGGCGATTATGAAGACCTGATCACCGACGGAGATTTTTTCTACATCTTGCGTAGCGACGGTACCCTGTTTAGTTTTCCTTTTGGTTACCTCGGGCAGCGACATCAGGTTAAGAGTTTCAAAGGACTGTTGCCAAAAGGAGAGTATGAATCTCTCGGTATGTATTCCTCGAAAAGGGAATTATATGTTTTGTGCAAGGAATGTCCCGTGGATAAGAAAAGTGGAAACCTAACGGGATACACCTTGTTGATGGGGGATGGCGGGGATTTGAAGCGAGGAGGCCAATTTACGATTTCCATGTCCTCGATACAAAAATTGGATCCTAGTCTAAAAAATACAATTAAGCCATCGGCTATGACGCGAAAGGCATCCACCAACGAGTGGTATATCCTCTCGTCTATCGATAAATTGCTGCTTGTGGCTGATAATGCCTTTCGTCCGCTGGAAGTCATCCGTTTTTCGCGGGAGGATTTTGAACAGCCCGAAGGCATTGCCTTCGATGATCAAGAGAATTTATTTATTAGCAGTGAGGCAGGAAAGCAGAATCGCGGAAGGATTTATCAATTCAACAAAAAATAGATGAAGCATTTCGTACTATCGTTACTTATCATCTGTTGTCTCTCGACTTTTGCTCAAGAAATCCAGCGTAGGTTGATCTTGTTTGGTGATGCCGGAGAGATAAATGAAGAGCAGGAAGGCCTTTTGAAGGATGCCGCTAACCTCGTAATTTCTAACAAAACATCTGTTTTTTTTCTCGGTGACAATATATATCCATTGGGTATGGGTCTAACGAAAGAAGAGGCGGAGCGTACAGGAGCGATTCTGCGCTCGCAATATGGTGCATTTGTCCAAAATGGATCACCCACTTATTTCATTGCAGGGAACCATGATTGGGACAAGTCTGGTCCGCAGGGATTGGCAAAAGTAAAGGCGCAAGCAGCATTTCTTAAGAATCAAGGTGAAGCGCTCGTACGGTTTTTACCTGAACCCGGCACAGCCGAATTGGCTACGTTACCTTTGACAGATAAGGTTACAGCAGTTTTATACGACAGTGAATATTGGTTATTTCCGCATCACAATCATCCAGATTCTGCTTTGGAAGGCGTTGTTAGGGAGACGTTCTTAAAAGCTTTACGGCAGCTTATTCAACAAAATAGTGATAAGACCATATTGTTGATCTCCCATCATCCCATGCAGTCGTATGGAGAGCATGCTGTTAAATTCAGTTGGCGAGATCATCTATTTCCATTGACGCGTAAGTGGAAGTCCGCCTATGTTCCGCTACCGGTTTTGGGATCTATTTACCCCCTGTTGCGATCAACCGTATTGCGAAGCGCCGAAGATTTGCCCCATCCCCGTTACAGGCGACTGGTGCGCGATGTTTACGAGCAGCTTGGGAATCATCAAAATGTAATCTTTATTTCGGGGCACGACCATGGATTGCAATATATCGAACAAGGTGTGCAGAGGCAAATTGTCAGCGGCTCAGGCGCGAAGACCTCCTTTATAAGCGGAGGAAAAGGTTCTAAGTACCGGCACAACGAACAGGGCTTTTGCACTATGGATTGCTTGGATGACGGTAGCTTGAATCTTTCTTTTTATATTTACAGCAATCAAAAAGTGAGGAAAGCTTACGAAGAATCGATTACCGTTAATTAACCATGCATGTTTTTGGATAGGATACAGCTCAATACTAATATTAAGCCTCAACCCGAGCAAAAGGCTACATTTTCTTTGGCTCCCTTTGTCTGTTTTCTGCAGGCCGCCAGCAGCAATAATGCCGCCAGTAATACCATTGCCCAGTTCTTACTGGATATGGCTACGGAAGTACAGCAAAATTATGGTACATTGAACGAAGGAAACATAGAACACTTTACTCCTCTTTTTGACAGCGTACGTTTTCTACACCAGCCCATCGCCAAAGTAGAGTCTGATGTTTGGGCAATAGGTACAGCGTTGGCGGATGATGCGCTATATGGCACAGATTCTTTTGCGGCAATGACGAACGCTGGCCTGCAGCCCTACACAGCCAGCTATGTGCATGGCGAAGAATTCGACTTTGCTAATCGATTGCTCTACATGTTGTTGCTTGAGCGTTGCTATGATATCCCCAAGCCTTCCGCGCCACTGCTTTTCACTTATGAGAAAGATGGGATAACACAGTATGTGGAGTTGGCGATTGATTATACGTTTGTGGAGGTGGAGCCGCTAGGGGAATTGCCGACCTTGGACCTATCGGCTTTTCGGGACAGGGAAATCAGTTCGTTAGATGATCTACAGCCTTTACTGCACATGCTTGATCCGCAGCAGTTTTCTTTTAGAGGCTTTTCCATCTTGCGTTATGTAAACAGAAACGAGGAGCTGATTAAAGAACGTTTGCAAACATTGATCGGAAATATACATGTCTATGAACTTCCGGATTTCGTCCAAGCGCTACAGGATGTATTGGTTACTGCTTTAGGATCAAGAGATGTGCGATCGTCGTTTTTTCCGGTGCTGGAGCTCAATGGATTTCCCGTGTTAAAAAGTGATTTCTCAAAAGATAGCATCTTCTTTAGCGATTTGATCGCGCGCGAGCGCGAGCAATGTGAAAGCGGAATTTTTGAGTTTATTAAAAATCCACACACTATCGCCTTTGGCGTTGAAGAAGGCTTGGATACCCAAGAACATTTGCTGATCAATTTACTTAATGAAGCTGCACTCTCCTCCTATATTTGCGTTCCCTTAAAACATAATAAGAACCTAGTAGGCTTTTTGGAGTTGTATACGCGTAGCCCACACAAACTCGACAAATACAGCTTGCTGAAGATCAAACCTTTCTTTTCTTACCTCGCACAGATTGCCTACGAGTTGCTCATCATCTTTAAGCAACGGATAGATCAGGTGATCTTGAAGAATTATACCGCATTACAGCCTGCGGTACAGTGGCGTTTCAATCAGGTTGCTGCTTCCTATTTAGGACGTACAAGTGTGGGCGATCAACAGGTACAACTTGAACGGGTGCGCTTTAACGACGTTTATCCGGTGTATGGCGCGGTAGACATCAAGGATTCTACTAAATTAAGGAACGCGGTGCAACGAGACGATGCAGTACGTCGCATTAACAGTTTTGCGCAGTTGATTGATGTGATGCCGGCACAGGACAGCCTTCATATTGTAGCGTTAAAGATGAAAGTAGGCAAACTCAAAACGTTATTATCAAATATGCGTATCGATAAAATCCTCGCCGAGATCCAGTATTTTTTGTACCAGGAAATCCCGTATTTACTTTCTGAGGATATGGCGAGGATCACGCCTCAGATGAAGGCCGCAATGGCAGAAATGGGGCTGCAAGAAGTAAATGGTCGTTATGTCGTTGTGGAAAGGGATGATGATTTCGAAGTTTCGTTGCAACAGATGAATCGAATGATCAAGGAGGAAATCGATCGTCTTAATGAATTTGTGCAGGCTACATTTCCTTCTTATTTTGAGACGTTTCGCACGGATGGCATCGAATACGATATGTACGTCGGGCAGTCGATAACACCGACGCAGGTTTTTCACCAGATGATGTTGCGTAGCATTCGGAAACAACAGATCGTTGCCATGGCAAACATCGCAAAAAAGGCCGCTCAATTGCGCGATTCCCTTCTTGTTCCGTTGCAGACCACACAGCTCATCTTTGTACATCCGCATAAAATCAACGTCAGCTTCCGGCTGGATGAAAAACGTTTTGATGTCGACGGAGGTTATAATGTGCGCTATCAGGTTATCAAAAAACGTATTGACAAGGTGTGTGTCCTCGGGTCGAAGGAGAGATTGGTGCAACCCAATAGCATAGCTATTGTTTACACGAGCGATGTGATAGCGTTAGAGCTCAAGGAGATGATTGAGGAACTCGTTTCCGAAGGTGTCGTTCTGCCTAACGTAGCCTATCTGCAGTTGGAGGAAATTCAAGATGTTATTGAATTGCAGGCTGTCCGTCTGCACCTGAAATTTTGAGCTAGAGCTTGTATAGAGGATATTCATTCGCTAAAAAAGAAAAAGTAGCATGAGAAAATATATTTTCCTGTTCATATGTTCTTGCTATTGGGGTCTTGTTGCAGCACAGACTGTTGATAGTGTGCGGGTTGATATCGCGCCCGAATACGATAAGGTAAGCATGGTACATCGATTTTGGCTGGGCGATAGCTACCGCAAACTATACAATACCCCCGTAAAAATGCGCTTCGTTGATCTGGCAAAGGAACAGGGAGGCATGCAGGTCGTGAAGCTCGGCGGCGGCATGCAAACCCAGTCTTTGCGGCTTCGTGACGCGCTGGGGCGCGAATGGGTGCTTCGCTCCATCCAAAAATATCCGGAACGTAGCCTACCGGAGAGCTTACGAAAGACCATTGCCAAAGATATTGTTCAAGATCAGATATCCATTGCACATCCCTTTGGGGCATTAACGGTGCCGCCATTCAACCGTGCGCTGGATATCCCACATGCTGCACCCGAACTGGTATTTGTTGGCGACGATGAACGACTGGGGGAGTACCGTTCGATTTTTAAGAATCGAGCCTATATGCTCGAACCACGTATGCCTTTTGAAGATGTAAAATCAGATAATACGGCCAAGGTTATTCGAAAGGTGCTTGAAGATAACGATACACAGATCGATCAAAAATTGACGCTTCGCGCACGCTTTCTGGATTTTGTGTTGGGAGACTGGGATCGGCACGAGGATAATTGGCGCTGGGATCCAGAGAAGGAAAAAGGCAAAAAAATCTACACGCCGGTACCTCGAGATCGAGACAAGGTGTATTACAAAACCTCGGGTGTGTTTCCCTTGCTGCTATCGTACCAGTGGCTCAAAGCTCATTTGCAACCCTATAGTCCACATATCCGCAATATTCCGCACTGGAATTTCAATGCGCGACACTTTGACCGCTTTTTCTTGAATCACCTAAGTCGCGCACAGTGGGAAAAAGAAATAACAGCATTTCAGGAGACATTGACAGATTCGTTGATCCAGGCAGCTATGCAGCAAATGCCCGATACGATTGTTGCGCTCAGTGCGGCTGAAATAACCACGAACATCAAGTCGCGACGTGATGACTTGATGGTCTCCGGTATGGCGTATTATGAATCGCTTGCCCGTTATGTCGACATTCCCTTGTCGGCAAAATCCGAATTTATTGAGGTCGATTTTGAGAAAGATGGTCGCATTAGTTTGGATATCCACAATAAGAAGAAAGATGGTACTGCCGGGAGACGTATATTTAAGCGAGATTTCTCACCACAGGAAACGGAAGAAGTACGTATTTACGGCCTATCGGGAGATGATGAATATCGGCTGAAGGGGCGAGGCGATTCTCCGATTAAGCTGCGTCTCGTCGGTGGTGATGGTTTTGACAAATTTAGTGCAAGCCAAGCCTTCACGAACGCAAGGAAAGTTTATATATACGATAGCAAAGATACCTCAGCTAATTCTTTTGCTATTGATCAAGCGGTGCACTACCGGTTGAAGAACGACACTGCGGTGCATAATTACACCTATGATAGCTTTGTGTATGATCGGAAAGGTGTGGTTGTCGATTTTAATTATGGCATTGATCGAGGACTTATTTTGGGCTTGGGCTACCTTATCGAAAACCAAGGCTTTCGGAAGAGCCCCTACGCTTATCGGCACTTGCTTAAGGCCAGTTACTTGACCGGTCGTGAATCTTTTATTGTAGATTATCAAGGTATGTACAAACAGCTTATCGGCGATCATGATCTGTCCATACATCTTCGCTCACTGGGACCTTTCAACCAGAACAATTTTTTCGGTTACGGCAACGAATCGTCCTTCGATAAATCTGATGGACGTTCTATATCTTATTACCGAAATCGCTATGACCTCGTTAGCTTGGACGTGCTACTGGAAAATCCGCTTTCCGAACAGGTTAAATTGGTCTATGGACTGTCATCGGAGTTATATCATAGCGACGAAGAAGCGAATCAAGGTCGGTTCTTTGAAGATTTTCATAAGCAATTTCCGGACGAACCTTTATATGGCACAATGTTTTTCACAGGCTTTACGGCCGGAGTTGATGTCGATACACGAGACAACAAAGCTAACGCGAAATCGGGATATCACTTCAGCAGCCGTCTTGAATGGAAGGCAGCGATAGGTGGTGAAAAACGACAATATGGGCGATTTAGCAACGCATTTAGCATCTATAAAACGCTGATGCACGATTACCTTACCATTGCTAACAGAACGGGGGTAGATGCAGTTTTCGGAAATCCTTATTTTTATCAGCATGCAGCAATAGGTGGTGAGAACAGCCTCCGTGGATACAATTCACGACGTTTTGCTGGAAAAACAGCCGTTTACAACAATTTCGAGACTCGATTGAAGCTGTTTAGCTTTAGTTCGTACCTGCTTCCGGGCACGGTGGGCGCTATTGGTTTTTATGATATCGGCCGGGTATGGATGTCGGATGAATCATCTGATCGTTGGCATATGGGCTACGGCGGCGGTCTGTATTTCTCGCCAGTAGACCTTTTGATTGTACAGGCCGCAATGGGCTTCAGCCGCGAAGCAGTCTTGCCCTATATTCGCGTTGGATTGAGCTTCTAGTGTGCTATCAAAACTTGTTTAGTCACCGACAACGAGGAACTCCAGTACGTTTTCACGAACATCCAAGGCCAGCGGATTTTTTAGCGGTAAGATTAACTCATCGTCCAAATGCATATACTTGCTGCTGCAATCGATGCTGAGCTCTTTGGCTTCAAAACTGGTATAGGAGAAAGCCGCATCTGGTTTGTCATCAATTAGCTGTTGAATGTAATTCGCAAAATCTTGCCGTTGTTCTTCGTTTACATAAACCACATCGAAGACACCATCTGCTGTTGATGCCTGGGGGGCTAACATTAGATTAGGGCCAATGGACTGGATGTTCATCACTTCCAATAGCAAACATTTTCCTTCATAGGTTTTTCCGTCCGTCTTTAGGCTGTATGGCTCCGCATCGGCCTCCAAGACTAGTTTGTGCAATACTTCCAAGGCAAGTTTCAATTCATCCTTCGCTGATTCAACCTTACTTTTGTCAGCGGCATCCATCGCTTGCATCAGATTCGGAAACAAACCATAACCTGCACTTTCCATAAAGAAATCGGTGGTATCCGGGTTTTTGATGACCCCGAGGTCAAAGCGTTGCCGCTTACTTTTTTTCCAATTCTTGATATGCGTTTCACGGGGCAGTTCGTTGTCGATGCCCAAGGTTTTCGACATGTTGTTGGCGGTGCCCATCGGCAGGATAGCTATAGGGATCTTTTTTGCCAGCGCATTGCGTTGAACAAGCTCCTTGACCACACGTCGGATGGTACCATCGCCACCCGCCACCACGGCAAAATCTGCTTGGTCAAGCTGTTCTTTCCAACTGTCATCTTCCTTCACCGAAAAGTAGACACAGCCAAAGCCTTCCTGTTCGATAGCCTTCACCAATTCCGTATTCAGGTGATCCTCATCGCCAGCTCCAGGATTGTGTATTAGAATAGTTTGTTCCATGGATTTTATTTACAGTTGAACATTTGTGGGGGCTTAATTGTTGTTAAAATGTAGAAAATAAATAAAAGCGAAGGTTATGAGGATATTAGTGACAAATGATGACGGTATATATAGTCCGGGCATTGCGGCCCTGGCAAAGATAGCGAAGAAGTTTGGTGATGTGCGGGTGGTCGCGCCCGATGTGGAGCAATCATCCATGGGACATGCAGTAACGCATTCGCGTCCATTAGGCTATAAAAAGTCGCCCATCGAGTTTCCCGATATCGAAGCGCATCGGGTGAACGGTACTCCAGCAGATTGCGTTGCTATGGGCACACACCTGTGGAGTGATGTCGATGTGGTGCTTTCAGGCATTAATATGGGGCCGAATCTCGGCAATTCGATGTGGCATTCGGGGACATTGGCGGCAGCCAAGCAAGCGGTGCTTTTCGGGGTCAAAGGTATTGCTTTGAGCACACCTGTAGGCAAGACAGAGCCCGATTTTGATGTGTTGGCACCCTATGTAGAACGTACGCTGGAGCTGCTGCTGAAAGATACGGAATTGGCTCTTTACAATGTGAATTTTCCGCCTAACCCCACGGATATTGCTTGGACACGGCAGTCGGTGCGCCTATATGATGGCACTATTGTACCTGGCACAGATCCGATGGGTCGAAAGCATTATTGGTTTACGGTGACTCCTTTGGAACCGGCAGACGAGGGAACAGACCGTTGGGCTGTAGAAAACGATCTGGTATCCATCACACCCCTTCGACTGGATCTCACCGATGAGACGACATTAGCCGAGAAACTGGCTCAATAAACCTCTTACAGAAGCGGTGTTTGCAAAGTCTACACGCGGAGGGAAGTCTTATCTATTCTTGTTCGCCTGATAGTTTAGCAACGGCTCTTGATGATGGAGCCTTCGATCACCTGACGAAGGCTCCATTTTAATTAGCCTCTAGATTTTATCTCTGCTTGGAGTTGTCCAAGTAAGATAAATCCTGGGAGAATCGTCGTTAAACAGCCTATACTTACCGCAATTAAGGCCGGCATATGCTTGGTAATGGCCATATAAAAAAGAATGCCGCAAACAATAACTAACACTATGCCTATACCAATCAAGGGCGCTGCTATTTTTTTCTTTCTTTCTTGAAGTTCTTCGAGGGTTAAGTCGGTTAATTTTTTGCTGTTTTTCATGTACGATTTAAGTTAAGCGCCGTTTTTAGCTGCTGTTAAAGATAGCGATATTTAGCTTAACCTTTATCCGATAGCCTATTTTTTTGGTATCATCAATAGCCTAAAGGTAATGTTGTATTCAAGGTATAGCTGCAATTAAGGTTTCTATGTGTTGAAATACGCGGCTAAATAAACCCTGTTATAAATCCGATATTTTGTTTTATTTAATACTGAGTTAATATGCTTCCGCTATATTTGACACGTTAACTCCTATGGCACAGATTGTTTCCTTATATCAAAATTGGCTCGTTGCTATCAAAGAAAGCGACAGCAGATCGGCATTCTCCGCCATCTATTCACAATTTTGGAAAGATCTTTTTGAACATGCTTTAAAAAGGTTAAAAGACGAACAGCACGCGGAAGATATTATTCAAGAGCTTTTTGTTCAATTTTGGGAGCAGCGTCAAAAATTAGATATTGACATGAACTTGCCGGCTTATCTTTATGGCATGTTGAAATTCAAGATTATTGACTACTTTAATTCCAACAAGGTGAAACCACAGCTTTTAGCCTATTGGGCGGAAGACATGCATCACTATGTGCAAGATCATCCGGAAGAGTTAGACGCTTACCTGCATTTGGAGGAGCTGTTGGAAGAGGAGTTGCGGAAAATGCCTCATAATATGAAAGAGGCCATCGTGCTCAAATGGGACCAACTTAGTATCAAAGAGATTGCCGAGAAGCTGAACCTTTCCGAGCAAACGGTCAAAAATAATCTTACAGAAGGGAGTAAACGATTGCAACGATCACTTTTACAGCGTGGTAATGGTCGATATAGTGCTCTTTTTTGTTTGGCGGTACAATCGGTGGCTTTACTGGCGCAGTGAGGTATCGAGCTACACATAACTTAACATTTCCTTTATAATTTCTTGAAGTACTTTTTTATCCTTTTGTAGACATCTATATAAAAGGCATACATAAAGTGAAAAAGAAAATCTTCCATTTTTTAACGTACCGTTACCATAAAGGCGCTGCGAGTGAACAAGAGAAGCAGCTGTTCGATCGTTGGTACCTAAGCCTCGATGAGCGGGAAGAACGGCTGCCTACTGATATGCAAGACAGGGAGCAACGATCGTTAAATCATATTTTACATGTTATCGACAGCAGGCCCGCTGATGATCAAAATACATCGACAAAGCCATGGAAATGGCTTGCTGCTGTAGCAGCCGTTTTACTTTGCATTGCGGGTACAACATTAATCATGAAACAATTTGATCATGTTGAAACCAAGCTTGCTGTAGAACATGCTTATCGTATTTTCGAAACACAGGTAGGTGAGCGCAAAGAGCTGGCACTACCGGATGGTAGCAAGGTGATCCTTAACGCGCGATCTAGCCTGCGTATCGATGAAAAACAATACGGTAAAGTAAGCCGCACCGTGGAATTGTTGACAGGGGAAGCTTTTTTTGATGTAGAGAAAGACAGCAGCCTAGCTTTTATCGTCCTTGCCGGTCCTTTACAAACACGGGTCTTGGGAACCTCCTTCGGCATACAGGCCTATCCAGAAATGGCAGCGCAGGTTGTGTCGGTATACAGTGGAAGCGTTCAGGTGCAACGTGGTGAACGTACCTTGGGCATATTGCGCCGCGGTGAACAGATCCGATTTGAAAAAATGTCTGCCAACAGTGCATTGCTTCGCTTTGATGCGGATAAATCCAAGGGTTGGATGGCTGGGCGCAGCTTCTTGCGGCAGGCATCCTTTGAAGAGTTGGCTTTAGCGATAAAAAATAATTATGGAATAACCTTGAAAGCGGGAGATGAACGTATCGTCCGCCAACAGTACAGTTTGCCCATTCAAGAACGTGTTCCATTTGCTGATGTAATTCAGGCAATCTGTAGAATTCATCACAATAGGTCAAGAAAGGAGGGAGATACCGTGCTGATTTATTAAAACGTATCTCAAAAAAAATAGGTTAACGACCGCCATCGCTAACCTGTTTTATAAATCCTACAGTTTGCGCTGTAGAAAAATGTATCAAAAACTATATCAGTTATTTAACACAAAGCAAATTTATGCAAATTAATTTATACTATCTCCATTTTACCATGCGAATATTGTTGATAGGGATGTTAGGGGTTCTAAGCCTTACCGAAGTGCTCTTTGCCGCCGATGTAAAGGCCCAAATTTTAGATAGGAAGATAAGTGTCGATGTGGCGGAAGGGAATATCACACAGGCCGTTCAAAGGTTGGAAGCCGAACAGGTCTATATCGCCTTCGACGATTCGGATATGAAACTCTCCAAAAAACATATCCATCCAAAAACATTTAAACATACGCCCGTTCGCGATGTACTCACCTACCTTTTTGCGGGAACAGGATTGGTTTTTAAAGAGGCAGGCGCCTACATTACCTTGGAACGGAAAGTACCACAGCGTCCAGGAAAAATCAGCGGAAAAATTTTTGACGAACGCGGACTCGCTTTGGCGGGCGCCAATATTCGAGTGTTGGAGACGGGCAGAACCACACAGGCTAGTGTGGACGGTTCCTACCAGGTGGATCTGCCCGCAGGTAGTTACCGCGTGGAGATCAGCTATGTGTCTTATCAGACACAGCGTGTACAGGATGTTACGGTGCGCGCCGGTCAAAGCACCATGTTGGACGTCTCGATGAAGGTCAGTACGCAACAGCTGGAAGATGTTGTCGTGACCGTGAATTACAAACAAGCGTCCGTTGCCGGTCTATATGCAGCACAAAAAAATGCGGCTTCCGTGACAGATGGTATTTCGGCCGAACAGATTGCCCGTACACCTGATAATGACATTGGACAGGTCTTAAAACGTGTCACGGGCATCACCACAGTAAACAATAGCCGCGTTATCGTGCGCGGGATGTCCGACCGCTATAATCAAGCGATGCTGGACGGTGTGACCATTCCCAGCACTTCCATGAACCGCCGTGATTTTTCTTTTGATATTATTCCGGCGACGATGGTAAGCTCCATCGTTGTCAATAAAACTGCTACACCGGATGTTTCTTCGGAGTTTTCTGGCGGCCAGGTATCGGTAAACACCTTGGATATTCCTGACCAGAATTTTACCACCATCCAATTGGGAGTCGGAGGGAACAGCCAAACGACAGGGAAAGACTTTTACCGGTTGGGCGAACGCAAAAGCAGTGAATATTTTGGCTTCTTTGATCCTTCGGCTAAGGTCCCTGAAAATATACAGTCTTGGAATTTCGGTGGGTTGGATATTCCTCCTCCCGGTGTGTCGACCGATCCAAGCATCCCGGGAGCATCACCAGGGCAACATCTTATCGGTGATGATTCACCGCTTTACAGCTCTTTTGATGCGATTGAACAATCCAAACGTTTCTCCAGTGACAATCTGAAATTATACCGGTATACCGCTAGGCCTAACCAAAATTATTTATTGGGACTAGGACGGGTATATCGTTTAGCAAATGGATTACGCTTTGGGTTTTCAGCTAGTGCCAACTTACGCAATGAGTATCAGATTACGCCTTTTAATAATGTTCGCGGATCAAGTTATGGTGCTGGGGTAGATTATATCGATAGTACGGGAGTAGGTCAAAATGGTGGAGGAACTTCCTACCGTTTTAATAGTACCGGTGGTTTACTGGCAAATTTAGGTCTTCAAGGGGAGAATTTTAAAATTTCGCTAAAGAATATGTATACGCGTACCTATAATGATCATTACTATGAGGCAATACGAAAAAACTACGAAGACCTAACGTTAGATCCTAGTCTAGAACAATACCAACAGCCTCAAGCCATGTCGCTGCAGCAGCATCAAATCAATGGGGAGTATAAACTTCCTTGGAATATAAAAATGGATGGGATGTTTGCCTACAACAGGATCAAACAGCAAATTATGGATGAACGGAAACTCGAATATCGCCTCACGACAAGCATTGGAGATATGCACTATTTCCAAACTCCAAATGTATGGGATCCTGCGAGAGCAGGAGGAACAAACACGCCCTTTGATTACCGGATGTGGACGGACGTTAACGAAAACGATTTCAATTGGGGCCTAAACTTCGCTCGGTCTTTTAAAACGGGTTCGTCGGCAAGTACGCTGTTGAAATTTGGTTATCAAGGCTGGATGAAGAAACGAGATCTTTCTATCACGCGGATGATTCCTTATACAGCAAGAGGGAGCATGATCGAGCAACCTTACGAAGTAATCTTGCGTCCAGAAAATATGGGCTTGGGAGTTAACAAAGCCTATTATTGGGCAGAAAATACCAATGGAGCAATTTTCGATGGTCGTATCGATATCCATGCGTTGTATCTCATGGCCGATCAGAAATTATGGAATAAGTTGCGTTTGGTCTACGGTTTACGTGGTGAATCTTTTAGGCTTGATAATAGCCAAGAGGACTTGCTAAATAAGCAATATACGGAACAGGACGAATTAATTCAGTATCGAAGAGCCGTATTGGAAAATGGATGGCGTTGGTTGCCATCGTTGAATGCAACTTACGAGCTGACCGCTAACTTTAATATCCGAGGGTCCTATTCCCGTACGGCCATTCGCCCCGACTTCCGGGAGTCGTCCTTTTTCGGGTTTTACGATTATGAATTGGATGGAAATATCAGTGGAGACCGTGTAGAGTCGACGATCGTAGATAATATCGATGCACGACTAGAGTGGTATCCTTCGCCCGGAGAAATTATTTCCTTAACAGGATACTATAAATATCTAGATCGGCCGATAGAGTTGATTAAGATCGCAGGTTCGAACCAATACGCCTTTACGAACATGGCATCCGCCACAAATTTGGGTCTGGAATTGGAGATTCGTAAAAACTTCAGTTTCTTGGGAAATACAGCATGGTTGCAAGATCTTTTTGTTTATGGAAATGGAAGCTTGCTAAAATCCGAAGTCGACGCCTTGTCGCAATGGCGGTACGTGATCCAAGAAGATGGTAGCAACGTACTCATGCAAACTAAAGAAGGAATACAAAATCGTCCTTTAATTGGGCAATCACCTTGGTTGCTAAATGCAGGAATTGGCTATTGGGGAGAATACGTTGGCTTGACGGTCAGTTACAACCAACGGGGTTACCGTACCAATATCACCCATGTCGACCCGAACTTGGTAGAATTTGAGCAAGCTCCGCGCCAATTGGATGCGCAGTTATATGCACGCTTTTTGAAAAAGAAGCTTGAACTGAAGTTAAATATGGCAAATATCCTCAATGAATGGGCAGTTTATTATACAAATACCACAGGTTACACGCAAGTCAATGAACAAGGTGGTGGATGGGCTGCGGTGGATGGTAAAAGTAATCGATATCGTAAGGAGGAAGGTGATAATATCGTGTTCAGAAGAAAGGAAGGACAACGGTTTAATCTATCACTAACGTACAGTTTTTAAGAAAGAAAAATTTTATAACTGCGCGAGGCAGTTTGTCGGACCAATGGTTTTAATAAAATAGCATCCGAGCATTGCCCAATAGCGCAATCTGGAAATTAAAAAAACGAGGAAACCAGCGGCATGACAAAAACTATACTACTCATCGAAATGCTGTCCCGAAGAGTAGCATAGTCATAAAGGATCTTGTGGCAGCAAAATTAAGTTTTTATAACCAAAAAATGAAAAATTTTTTAACGCTAGGGGCTGTGTGCGCAATCGCATTCGCTTCATGTAACAAAGACAATGTCGCTATTCAAGGTGATTTAAATGCAGGTTTACCTGCTAAACCGCAAGCGCACATCCCTGTAAATGCCAGTGGTTTAATTACAAAAAACTTCCTGTCGAAAGATACGGTTTGGTTAATTGACGGTGTATCTTATGTTAGACCGGGTCAAACGTTGACTATTGAAGCTGGTACATTCTTGACCTCAGGCAACTTAAAAACCTACAACGACCCTTTGTACGGTACGCATCAGATTCGTGGTGTATTGGTTGTGCCAAAAACAGCGAAATTGGATGCGATCGGTACACCTGCAGCGCCGATTGTTTTTACATCGCCAAATGCGGCAGGATCACGTAATCCCGGTGATTTTGGTGGGGTAATTGTATTAGGTAGAGCACGTATCAACCAAAGCGTTGCCACACGTATTGAAGGTCTGCCTCAGCCAGATGGCACAGACGTTACTTATGGTACGTTTGGCGCGGATACGTACAATACAGAAAGCTCAGGTACTTTGCGTTACGTACGTATCGAGTTTGCCGGTTACAATTTGAATGAAAACAACGAAATTAACGGTTTGACTTTAGGTGGTGTTGGTAGTGGTACCGAATTATCACACATCCAAGTGTCATGGGGTAGAGATGATGCCTTTGAATTCTTCGGCGGTACAGTCAATGCTGATCACTTGGTGGCCCTATCGGCTGACGATGATGATTTCGATTTTGATTTCGGCTATTCAGGAACTATTAACTACGGTCTGTCGTTAAAAGATCCGAATGCGACAAATAGCATTTCTGGAGGTGTTTCTGATGCTAACGGTATAGAGTCGGACAATGAAGGAGCAAGTCCTTTTGCCTCTTTGCCTAAGACCAACCCTAAGTTGAATAATTTCACGTTCTTAGGTTTGCAAAATTCAGCTACCGCTGCTACAAAACTTAGAGCAGGTAACCGTTGGAGAAGAGGAACTTCCATGACTATCCAACGTTCGATTATTGCAGGTTATCCTACAGGTGTCGCTTTTGAGTCCATTACAAGCGCAGGTGGCACTTTTAGCGATAACCTCGTTCATGGCTATACAGCGGCAATTACGGGTACGCCAACGCCAGCGAATTACACAGGTAACGGTACAAGTACTGCAGCAAGTGCAAATAGTTACTTGCGATTAGGAAATGTATTGGGTAGTGTTAACCCTTTTTATGCTACTACTTCTGCAGGATCGTTTAATATCAATAACTTGATACCATCGACGAGCTCCCCAGCTAATGGAACAGCCGCAACATTCAAAGGTGCATTTCAACCTGGTGTAGCCGCTTGGACCGCTAGTTGGACGGAATTCCAACCAAAAACTTATTAATCAATACTAATAATGGAGAGCAATACTATTGCTCTCCTCATTTACTTTACAAAAGATACATGAAGAAGATATTTTACACGCTTATATTTGTTTTTTTGTTGGCAGGATGCAAAAAGGGCGAAGAGGTGCCCGTTTTCGAAGAATTATCGACCGTATTTTTAAGCTCCGGTTTTAACAATGTGACGATTTACAAAGATAATCAGCGTGTATCCGTTCAGCAATCAAGTATGAAGGTGCCAAGTGGCGAAGCACTTTACCGGTTTCAAGATGTCGAGGGGGTTCCCTTATTAGAGCAGGTGCTTGAGTTTAGTGCGGGCTTAGACACCATATCGTTCGTTAGCGATGGAGAAAATTCATTACTATTACGCAGTCTCGCCAAGATCGCTGTAGATCCGACAAAATTAAAAGTTGATGTAGCAAACTTGGGTGCTTTCGCAAATGGTCGAGATGTAAACTTAATGGTGTACAAAGTCGATGCATCAAGCTTAGAAGTCCTTGGTGAAGGAGAGCCAATCCCTAATGTATCAAGAACATTTTCCAATAATTTTAATACGTTGGACTTGGATGGTATTGCATCCGATCCAGATGCACACAATAAGTTTAGTTTATTTTTATACGTGATGGACGATGATATGCAGCCGGTGCTTAAAGATGGATCTCCTATTGTTTTTCTCCTTAGCTTGGCCTCTACCGAGGCTGTTACAAACAAAGTATACCAACTTGTTCTTCGTGATAGTCCGGATTTTGAGATGGGTATGATAGAAGGGTTTGGTATCTACCCGGATGGTAGTTATTTCTACAGTTTGACCGCACAGCAAAGTAAGTGATCTTTAAACGGTAAAGCTTATGAAAGGTATTAATGAGAGCAAACATCGACAGTTAAAGAAAGTGCTGCAAGAGGTGGGACATACTCTAGCTACACAGCATTCGTTTGTCAGTAAAGAATCGATTCATGACTGTGCGCAACATTTAGAAAGCTTGTTTACGGCCTACCAACGGCAATTACATGAACTCGAAGAACTTATTGAACTGTATGAACAAGTTGCTCATCAGGCGCGGATGCGGTTTTTTGCGAAGCCATTTCGGCTATTGTTGAAAAATGAACCGATGGCCGAAATCGATGTTCATCGCTTGGTGCAAGCTATAAATGCCTTAGCAAAATAGATCCATTTCCCTCCTTAATATATAAATGAGTGGCGTTCTGCTGCTCATTTTCTCTTAAAATCCAATGCTGTAGACGATGCGTTTAGATGGGACATCTCCTAATCAAGAAGAATAGGGTAATGCTCGTAAGGCCTCGATTCAAAACGTATTGATGTGGGTTTTGTCGATACCGATATCCGTTTGTGACCTTTGCTAGCGGCTTTGTTGTTCGCTGTTTGAAGCGCTGCAGCGAGCAATGGATCGCGCGAGTCGCCAAAAGGATACAATGGTAGCGTTCGGTATTCCTGAACGAGCTGCTGCGGAGCGATTCCTGCAGCATAATCGCCCACATTTTCTCGGTTATACATTTTGTATACCAAAGGCAGGATATGCCAAGTTGCTTGGTCGCCGTTTATATCCTGCGGGGAGCTGCGTGTTACACTGGCCATATCTTTACCCAAAGTGCTTTCGCCGATATGGACGATATCTACATATGGCCGTAGGTTGTTGATAAGCAGTTCGGCGGCGGATGCGGTATGCCCTGTCGTGAGTATTTTTATATGTTGCAATGGCAAGCGTGCCGCGGTCAGTTCTGCTACGGAAAAGCGGTATCCGTCGGGCTGCCGTGCCAATGCATCGGCAAAGGTATCGTCGATAGTAGCCATTCGATTGTTACCTCGATACCGAACAAAGATATCGTTAGCTTGAACGGGAGCGAACAACAAAGCACAGAATGCTGCAAAGGAAACCTGCCCTCCAGGATTGTACCGTAGGTCTAAAATTAAATTGCTTACGTCGGCCTCTTTCAGTTTTTTTACGGCATCGAGCAAATCATAGGCACCACTAAAATCAAAATGACTCAGGTAGAGGTAGCCCGTATTGGATTGCTCATTCAGCAGGCGATACGTGTAGACCACGGGTTGCGCGATGTAACTGGACGGCAGATCGATAAGCTTACCATTTTTCAAGCGCAACTGCATGCTGTTTTGCTTAAGTGCTTGATCAATAGTTTGCCGGATGTACTGTTGATTGAGCGTAACGCCATTGATCTGCTCTATGCTATCTCCTCGTGTTAGGCCGGCCGTCGCAGCAGCGCTGAAAGGCACGACTTGGCTAATGAGATGGAGGCTTTGGTCGCCCTGTTCTAAGGTCATGATATCGATGCCGAAGGTATTCGCGAGCGTTTTACCGAAACTATCTTGATTTTGGCTTTGTAAAATGGTCGAAAAACGATCTTCCGGAACCAAAAGCATATGGAAATAGCTTATCGGATTAGCGGCTTGATCATGTTGTGAAGATAATTTGTCACGCCAGTAGTAATACTGATTCATTTCTGTGTCTATCCAGTGATTGATCGCTTCCTTAGAGCCTGCAGGATAAACAGGATCGTCCTTTTGGCAGGCTTGGAACAAGCCGACGCCTCCCAAAAAGACGCAATATAGTACTGCATGACGCGACCTTATCATGCAGTAATTTACGAAGCTGTCATCAAGTTGCTGTTAAGCTTTTGTAAAGCTTTTGATGGGTTGAGAACTCAAAGACGATTAAAATTGCGGTATGGTAGACTCGTCTCGGCTATCCAAGGAAAGGGCGACCGGCGTACCATACTCTTCTGTATTGATGATCGTATCTGGTGTCGCATTTCCATTATCGGAGATCAGGAAACGTAATACTTTTTTCGATCTATCCGCGACATAGAGATATTGTCCTGTGGCACGGGTATCAATAGCGACATCGACCGGCCGCGTGAGCAATGTTGCGGCGCCCGTAATGATCCGCGTCGGTGTGATGCTGCTTCCATTGATCATGCCGTTGAAGTTTTCAAAGATCAAAATCCGACCGGTGCCGGGGGTCGTTCCGTCGGTGTAATCGGTGATGGCCAACATATTTCGTACAGTATCATAGGCCATGCCGTGTAGGTTTCGTGCATTTTCGATGGCCAACGTGCGGGCAGGGGCAAGTAAGGCTGTAGAGTCAACGATGTTCACAGGTCGGGTAACAATACTTTCGAAAACGTAGATGCCACCTTCTGCTCCCTGTTTCGCCACAAACAATCTGTTGTCGCGGTAGGCCGCACCCCACATAGGAAGGTTACCTGTAAAAAACTGCTTCCAAGGTTTTCTGTTTTGGCTGACGCTGTTCGGTCGGTCGACAACAAATATCCCCGAACGATCAGCATCCGCATTAACCACAAATAGGGCGTCGGATGCGCGGTGATAAGCTAGTCCACGTACTTTTCGTAATAATCGGCTAGCCATCATCGCGCCATTTCTTAACTGTCCTTGCGGCTGTACTTGCGTGACATATATGGCCGAGTCGCGCTGAACGCTTGTATTCGCACTGGCCTGAATAACCGATTTTAGAAAAGGGTTGAATAGGATAATACCACCCCCACGCGCCATCGATAGATGTGCTGTATCAAGATCGAATACCGACGAGTCAGCCTTCTTGACAATACGTATGTTGGTGTCGGCCACGCCCTCGTTGGAGCTTTCATACTCTTCAAACGAAACGTATAGTCGCGAAACGCTGTTTATCCGGCCCGTTGGCTCGGTATCGTACTCGGAACAAGAGGCTGCCAATATAATCATCGCAACAACGGCAAAAAAGCAATATTTCATGTAGCTATATTATGTAAAATCCCTACTCAAAACCAAAAACGTTAAAGGAAGACATTTCGATACAATCACTGTTGGAAAAACTCAACATCAACCAGCTTCGGCAAAAGCGCTTGCTCCAAAGGTAAACAATTTATCGCCCGCCTTCTCCACCTTCCGTAAATATTAGGGCAAAGTCGCGTTCTGCCCGTATTTGTTTTATGTGGGTACTACATAAAAATCAGATGGCCAAGCTCGCGATTCTTCGCTAGCGAAAAAGTTCTAGAAAAAATGAAAATACAACCTGAGGTTGTAGGAAATGCCGGTGAGCTTGCGGAAATTTACCATGCTTATGATTTAGGCTTCGGGGAGAAGCTGTGGCGGTTCTGTCTGCTAGTACAGAGCCGCTTCTTTAAAAATGGTGCGTAATGAAGGTCAACGGTCGAATACACGAAGGTAAAGGAGGGGGTAGTGTCCCTGTTTTACGATAGTTGATGCGCGACTGATTATTAACAACCTGAAAGGCAGGTGGGAGGAGCTCTAAATCAATGCCATGGTAAGGTGTTCCTTCCAAAGCCTGCTATCATGCCGATATGTTTGGGAAAGGAAGAAACGTGAAGGTAGCTTTAAGCCTCGTTGTCAATAGGTTTGTTTTTACGGCGTAGCCAATCAAATATCCATTTTAGGTAGTACCATATCAATCCAAAGATACTTCCCCCAGTAAAATCGCTTGCCAGAGATGGAGGTAACAATTCATAAACACTAACACCAAAATAATCAGCTATTTTATACACTTGGTCTACCTTCAGCTTGGTTTCATTGCGTTCAATTTTGGAGTAGGCTGCCTGCGACATATCCAAAACAAATGCAACCGCTTCCTGAGAAATTTTTAAGCTCTCTCTTTTCTGACGAATAAATGTTCCAATTTCCCCTTTTGCCATGGATTTCAATTGCTAGTAGACCAACACAAATCTAATAAATATAACCTGAAGTTGTAAAGAAAATAGCTGTTAAAACTTCAGGTTTTAGCGTATAACTTCTGGTTGTGGTAGACTTTCCTATGTCTTCAGATTTTTGAAAAAAAACAAATTATGAAGACCAAAAAAAACGACAACAGCAAGATTACAGACAAGCTACCAGTGTTAGAACTCAGTCTAGAAGAACAAATCGAAACCGATGGCGGAGGAGAAGATAGGACTGGTGATAAACAGACAGATTGGTGGGGTAAGTTTAAAGAAATGTTCCTAGGTTAAATTTAAGATCAGTGGCCACATTTCGGTGATGGCCTCTGGCCTTACGATAAGCGCTAAAAGGGATCCCGTATGAAAAGCGATGATATGCAATTGACGGTTAATACCACTATGGGGTATGAAGGAAACCAAAAAAAGGAAAATCGTGGCTACAATCCAGTATTCTAAGCTATTGCTGACCCATGATATAAACATGTTATCTGCTTTTTGCTCGGGAAAGAAAAAGAATCCAAAACCGTAAAGGCCTAGCGTAAGGCCAGATATGCCCACGCTGGTAAAAAGAAAATTCGCTTTTTGTTTCCATACCTGAAATGAATTGGGAAGGATAATGAGAAGGGCAAAGAGGCAAGGAGTGGCAATAGTCGCTGCAAGATATCCGTTTTCCTGTTTTATACAGCCGAACATATCATATGCTAAGCCATAAACAAGAAGGGAGTTGAACAAAAGATGTGCCCAGTTGCGATGTACGAAAGCGGAGGTGAGTAGGGTGTGTATCCGTTTTCCCTGTGCTATTTCATAAGGGTGCAATAGCAAAGCATGGAAATAGGATTTCCGGTAGAATCCAATAATACCGCTTATAAGGACCAATGGTGCAACGGTGTAGGAATAGGGTGACTCCACAAAGGTTGGAAAAATATCAAAAAAAGCCATAGGTCTTTAGTGGATTAGGTTTTGCAGCATGATTCCTATTTCGGTAATAGATTGTGGCCTGACAAATAAAGCGGCAACTGACCCGACCAAGAAGCCTACCAGATGTAATTCTCTATTGACGGATATCAAAGGAATAAAGGAAAGCACTAGAAGAAATAAATTGGCCATGATCCAATAGTCGAAACTGTTTTCTACCCAAGGAAAAAACATGTTGCCCGTTTTTTGTTTGGGGAAATACAGAAAACTGAAACCGTATAAGCCGAAGCCAAGGCCTGACGCTCCCACGGAAGTAAATAGAAAATCTTTCTTTTTTTTCAGGGTCTGTATAAGATTGGGCAGGATGATCAAGAGCATAAAAAGAATGGGCGTAAGAACGACTGCCCACAGTGTGCCTAGTTCTTGATTTATACAACCGTACATGTCAAAGCCGAGACCGTAAATGACAAAGCTGTTAAACAAGAGGTGCAGCCAGTTTCGATGTACAAATGCTGATGTTAAAAGGGTGTGTCTGCGTTTTCCCTGCGCTATTTCGTAAGGATGCAATAGCAAAGCGTGAAAATAGGATTTTCGATAAAAACCGATGATGCTACTGATCAGAACCAATGGCATGACAATGTAGGAGTAAGGCGCTTCGGCGAAGGTTGGGAAAACATCAAAAAAAGCCATCGGTTTGGATAATTTTTGGAAAGATAATGGAAAAGTTCTACATGGACAAGACAAAGCCTTTAGGATGTAGCGGTATATGTTGACACGCAGGTAAATGAAAATGAAATGAACAAAAAACTACGTATAAAGCAACAAGATCAAAGAGACTGTGGGGCTGCTTGTCTAGCTTCTGTCGCTGCTTATTATGGTTTGCATTTGCCTATCGCAAAAATCAGACAGCGATGCCATACCGATGCGCGAGGTACTAATATATTGGGCTTGATTCAAGGGTTGGACGCCATGGGGTTTCATGCCAAGGGCGTAAAGGGAAATGTAGAATCGCTATCCCAAATTCCGCTTCCTGCCGTTGCCCATGTTGTTTTGCCGGAGCAACGTCGGCATTACCTCGTGATCTATAAAGTAGAAAAGGATTTCATCATCGCGATGGATCCTGCGACAGCTTCTTTTAATACATACCGACTAGCCGATTTTCAAGAAATATGGACAGGTGCGATGGTATTGATGGAACCTCATGCTTACTTCGAAAAAAGAAATGAGAAAACAAGTCCTTACCAACGGTTTTGGCAGCTTGTCAAGCCGCATCGCTCCGTTGCGTTCTTGGCCTTGTTGGGAGCGATTGCCTATACGCTCTTGGGACTTTCCACCTCGTTGTATATCCAGAAGATAACCGACGAGGTGCTGGCGCACGGTGATTTAAGCTTACTTAACTTCTTGTCTTTCGGGATGATCATCCTGTTGATACTGCAGTATGGCATCGGTCTTTTAAAAAATATGCTGGTATTGCGCACCGGACAGCGTATCGATCGTTACCTCATTTTAGGCTATTATAAACATCTTTTGCGGCTCCCTCAACGCTTTTTCGATACAATGAAGGTGGGCGAAATCATATCTCGAGTAAACGACGCCGTGAAGATTCGCACATTTATCAATGATGCTGCTATTCAGATTGTCGTGAATTTCTTGATCGTTTTTTTCTCCTTGGCTTTGATGTTTACCTATTATTGGAAACTCGCGTTAATCGTCGCTACAGTTATCCCGTTGTATGGATCCATCTATTGGTTGAGCAATAGATGGAATAAAAGGACAGAGCGACAATTGATGGAAGACGCTGCTAATTTGGATGCCCATGTTGTCGAGTCGCTACATGCTGTGCGCACGATTAAACAATTTGCTGCCGAGCCGTCCTCACATGAAAAGACAGATCAGCGCTTTTCCGTTTTGTGGACAAATATCCGTAAATCGGTGCTGAATAGTTTATTTTCGGGAACAGCCAGCGAATTGCTTTCCCGTCTATTTACCATTCTCTTACTATGGGTAGGAACCACCTATGTCGTGCAAAATAGCATGACCATAGGCGAACTGTTGTCATGCTATGCATTGATTGGTTATTTCACGCTGCCCGTTTCCCAGTTGATTGGGATAAACCGGACTTTGCAGCAAGCGCTTATTGCGTCTGATCGCCTTTTTGAAATTATGGATCTTGAACGCGAAGAGCAGTCCGGTAAGTTTGAGTTGAAGGCTACAGGCTTGGGAACCATACGGTTTCATAATGTGTCGTTCAGCTATGGATCCCGGGTACAGGTGCTCCATGGCTTAACCTGTCAATTTGAGAAGGGAAAGACCACCGCCATTGTAGGGGCTAGCGGTTCTGGAAAAAGCACCATCGCTGCTTTGTTACAGCATGTGTATCCACTCAAGGATGGAAAGATCCAGATTGGTGACTACGATATTCGCTATGTGAGGCAGCAGGCCTTACGCAGCCTGATTGCTGTTGTTCCTCAGGATATTCATCTGCTTTCGGGAACGATCATAGAAAATATCGCCTTTGGCGATGACTATCCAGATATACAACGTGTACTCGATGTGGCAAATGAGCTCGGAATTTCCAATTTTGCGGAGAAATGGCCGGAAGGTCTTCATACGTACCTCGGCGAAAACGGGGTGTTGTTATCCGGCGGACAGAAACAGCGGATCGCCATTGCGCGAGCCTTGTACCGACAGCCCGAAATACTCATCTTGGATGAAGCAACGTCAGCCTTGGATACCGCTTCCGAGGAGGTTGTTCAATCGGCCTTGCAACGGTTGAGGATGCAGGGTAAAACCGTGATTATTATAGCCCATCGTCTAAGTACCGTTGCCCATGCAGACAAGATTCTAGTATTGCAGGATGGTCGTTTAGCAGAAGAAGGATGCCATATAGAGCTGCTAGAAAACGAGCAGTCCATCTACGCACATATGTGGAATAGACAGTTTGCTTACGTATAGTTTAAGAAGAAAAATGTATCGATTTCAAAAGTGACCGCAGTGCCCTACGTTTGGTCGAAAAAAGACTTCCGAAATTGCAGTGGTGTGTGCTTTGTTTTCTTTTTAAACAAGGTGCTGAAGGACTGCATGTGCTCAAACCCTAAGGCGTAGGCAATCTCACTAACCGAGAGATCGGTCGTCGATAGCTTTTCTTTGGCCTTTTGGATCAATTTCTCATGTATATGCTGTTGGGTGTTTTGTCCGGTATGCACACGCAGTAGGTCGCTCAGGTAATTTGCGGAAAGGTTCATTTCTTTGGCGATGTGATGAACCGTCAGCAGGCCTTGATGCAAAGGCTCGTTGTTCTCGAAATAACTGTCCACAAGGCTTTCAAACTTTTCCAAGAGTTGATAGTTGTGGTTTTTGCGCGTGAAAAACTGCCGCTCGTAAAAACGGTTGGAATAGTTGAGGAACAATTCTATCTGCGACAGGATAATACTGTGTGTATGTTTGTCGATGTGTAGACATTCCCGATCGATTTTACGTAGGATTGTCAGGATGTTATCCTCTTCTTCTTCCGAGAGATGTAGGGCTTCGTTGACCGCGTAATCAAAGAATCCGTAAGTTTTGATGGCAGAGGCGAGTGGGTGGCCCATTAAAAAATCCGGATGAAAGATGAGTAGATAGCCGGAGCCGCACTCTAGTTCATGGAGGTTTAACGATTGCACCTGGTTTGGCGCGGTAAAGCTGAGCACGCCTTTGTCATAGTCGTAGTGCTTTTGCCCATAGCGTATTTTTCCTTTAGCATCGCGTTTAAGTGCTAAACAGTAGAACCGATTCACGAAGCCTTTCCAAATATCGTCTTCCAAGAACATACTTTCATTGAGGTTTACGACACTGATTAACGGATGTCGCGGTTCCGCTAAAGATAGCAGTTTATGAAATTGGGAAATGGAGTTAATAGCATGCATAAAACGAATATAAGTGTTATGATTGAAAAAAATATACCTGACCGCTGTCCTAGCAGATAGGTCGCCCCATTAGACGCCGTTTCATTAGCTAATCGGATAAGGCGACCCATTCCCATGTTTAATCCAAGAGTCCCATACTAAAAGCATCGTAGGGGTTGCCCGTGTCGGTGCCCAATGGTACAATGGCTTCCAGCTTGTTTTGGTCTTCCCTTGTTAGCTGAATATGGGTCGCTGCAATATTTTGCTCGACATAGCGCCTTCTTTTGGTGCCTGGGATAGGGAGAATGCCTTTACTGATGATCCATGCTAGTGCCAATTGGGATGATGTGACGCCCTTTTGCTCCGCCAATAGTTCTATAGCTGTCACTAATTCCCTGTTTTTTTCGAAATACTGTTCCTGAAAACGTGGAATGGCTCGCCGGAAATCGTCCTCCGGTAGGTCCTCCAATTGACGGATCTGACCGGACAGAAACCCTCTACCCAGTGGAGAATAGGCCACGAAACCAATACCGAGCTCGTTCAAGGTTTGTAGAATGCCGCGTTCTTCTACGGTACGTTCGAAGAGGGAATACTCGCTTTGTACGGCGGTGATCGGATGCACAGCATGTGCACGTTGGATAGTTTCGGAGGATACTTCGGAGAGGCCAAGGTAGCCTACTTTGCCTTCCTTCACCAGGTCGGCCATAGCTTCTACAGTTTCTTCTATGGGCGTGTTTTTGTCTAAGCGATGCATGTAATACAGGTCGATATAATCTGTTTGGAGATGCTTCAGTGAGCGTTCCACCGCCTTTTTGACATATTCCTTTCGTCCGTTGATGGCCCAGGTCACTTTCTCGTTGTCGTCTATTTCCCATCCAAATTTTGTGGCAATAATGTAGTCTTTGCGTTTTCCAACAATGGCACGTGCGATAAGCTGTTCGTTTTTAAAAGGGCCATATAAATCTGCCGTATCTAAGAAGTTTCCGCCAAGCTCCAAGGAGCGGTGTATAGTCGCGATGGCTTCCTGCTCGTCGGCCTTGCCATACATGTTGCCGGCTTCAAAACCTGTCATCCCCATACAGCCTAATCCGATGGCTGGCACCACGAGCCCTTGATTACCTAAGTTTATCTTTCTAATGTCCATATCGATGTTTTTTTGTTTCTACAAATGTCGATAGGAAAACTTCTTCAGATGTTTGCAAAACCCTGTATCCTGTAGGCAAATCGGAGAAAAGCCGCTCATTTTTTTATTTGCTTATTTCTAACGGATTGTTGTTTTCTTGGGAAGGTTTGTAGTCTTTGAAATCAAAAGAAATCGTTGTTTTTTCGTAATCAATTCCATAGTACGAGTTGGCAATATCCATTTTTCCAGCAGCAGCTAAAGAGCTCTGGTAGCCGTTGGGATCGTCTTTAAAGATTTTTTTGAGCTTGTCCAAGCCTTTTTTTGTGGATGGGAGCGCATAAGTGGGGGGCTCGATGGCCTTTGTCTCCGTAATGGTATCAAAGCCAGCGTAAGCGAAAGAAACCTCTCCACGCGAATCGTTGGCACTGAGGATAAGTCCCGGAAGTCCATGCAACTTCCATGGACCATACGGGAAGGGTAGTTCGTTAGTAAACCAAGCCGTGTAATCTCGCCCTTTGAAGGTCGTTGTTGCTTTTTGACAAAGATAGCCGCCAATTTCTTTTTCTTCATCGGTGATGGTCCAATCCTGTGTTTCGTAAACATCGTCTATAACATGTAAGTCGAAGTTAGAGCTGATACCTTCTATAAGTGTCGTCTTGCGTTCCGCAGGATAAATAATGTAATGTTGTAAAATGGGCGTCGTGGCGAATTGCAAGGTGATGTGGTTATCGAAAGAAGGTAGTGCCAATTGTTCATCTACCTGCTTTTTCATAATTTCCTCCGAAAAACTTGTAAAGTAGTACGCATCCTTGCCGAGGTAGGAAATCGTTTCATCCACAACGGGTATATCCGTTTTTGTCGTGTCATTGATATGGCTAAAGTGATATTGTATTTTCGCAACAGCTTTTTCTTGCCCATGTACATCAAGCAATAGGAAACAGCCGATCAGCATACATAATAAATTGTTCATGGTGCTAGCTTTTTTTGTTAATATACTATTAATTCTCTTATATAAGAACAAAATGTCTCGAAATCGCTGCTTATTGTGCTGTGGCTAAGAACGCTGATAGATCTTTAAATTTCTCCGGAAAATACCGCACTAATTGATGGGAAAGATTGTAGGATGCAAAGTTCTCATCTCTTATTTTTCCATCGGTGTCTACAAGGATATAATGTGGAATGCCATTGAAATGAAAGAGTTCGCGTAGCGCTAGGTATTCGTCATCTTTGATGCGGTAGGAGTTGATCATGGAATTTTTAGCATTGTAATCATCAAAGAATGCTTTTTCGGTACCTTGTTCGTCGGTGATGAAAACAAAGTCTAGATCGGGATGGTTTTTTAATTTCTGTCTTACGGACAGGCTGTTTTCAATGCCCGCGCGGCAGGGGCCGCACCATTGTGCCCAGAAATCAATGACCAATACCTTTCCTTTGTGTGCTGCGATAATATTTTTGAAAACTTGACCGCCATAGCTGTCGGGTACCTCATAGCCTATACGTTTTTGAATAGTCTGTTGGTGCAAGCGGTTATTTTCGGCTTGTAAGTAAGGATGATCTACCGCCTGATCGAATTTATCGCGTAATCGATGGACGGCACTGTCCGTCCTGGCATATGGGTAAGCAGATTTTAAATCCCTAAGTTTGGCAACGTTGTAAAGGAAGGGTAGCTCGTCATAGCCTGATCGCACAAGGAACGCGCTATCTATTTTTTTATAGGTATCTTCTCCTTGAAATTCCATGCGGGCATATACGGGCGAAAACTCTAAACGGTTAATCAATGTAGAGAATTCGCTCGATACCATCAACGTCGGATCGCGAAGATCAATTTTTTGAAGAAAATCATAATAGGATGATGGTATCGGACGCTTAACTATTTCGTTATCCGGATTTGTTGTCGCCAAATAGTCTCTATTATAGGTAAAATCAAAGAGCAAATTGCAATAGGTTAAATCAACGTTGTTATATAAAAGTTTAGTGGTAATAGGGGGGAAATTCTTGCCAACTAAAAAGCTGTCTAAGCGTCGACGCTCATCAGCCCATGTTGTGGACGTTCGAAGCAGGAAATCTTCCGCTGTTGTCGTGAGCCGTTCTTCCAAAAATTTTCTGTAGTCTATTACTGCCTGCTTGTAGCTCGTCAATTGTTCATTGATAGCAGCTGTAGGGCCAAGGTATTTGGTATGTTGAAAGTTGTAACGCTCATCAGACTGTTGGCTGGCGGCAATAAAATCATCCCAATCCAATAGCAGGCCAACGGTTTGTCCGGGTTCAGCATACATGTCGATCCATTGGTCGTTTATCAACAACTGCAATACTTTTGGATATCCCATGACGAGCGTCGTTTCAAAACGGCCGTCTTCTTGGATACGGATAGTCGTGGGGAAATCTTCGTTGGTAAGATCGTTGCTGTAATATATAATACCGCTGCTAAATCCCGCACTGCGTTCGTAGCCACGTAGATAGCCTACAATTTTAACGGTATCGCTACCAAAGAAATCCGTTTCCTGCAGCGCTATCGACGCTTGTTTTTTTGATTTCGCCAATTCCTTTTCCAGCCAAGATGCTATCGCTGTGGGTAAGGTTTTTATTTGTTCAATATGATGTATTCCGGTGTTGCTGAATTCCTTAGCGGGTTCTTTGACGTTTTGCGCTTTACAGAGATCCACATGGGAGAGAGAGAAGCAGAGGACGAGGATGTACCACTTTAGTATTTTCATTGTGCAAGGATTAATTTGAGTTAGTTCTTGCTTTAAAAATACTAAAATGGTTTTAGAATATCGTATTGATATGCAATTTATTAGCGTTTCGCCTACAGGTTTTCTAGGTAGTCGATATAAGCTGGGACACTTTGTTCTACCCATTCTGCTGTAGCATTATATTCTAAACCGTAGAACGCAAAGAATGGCCTATAGTCCGCTTTGATATAATCAAAGGTAAGTTCAAATGGTCTCAGCAACTCTTGCATGGTATACTTGTATTTTTCGTTTGCCTGATATTCGTGCTCATCAACCCCGACCGACATCGCCAATCCTATACGTTTACTGGACATTTTGTAGCCGCTCTTGCTTCCATAGGCCCAGCCATGCAGCAGTACCTCATCGATCCATTTCTTAAGAAATGCAGGACAGCTGAACCAGTAAAATGGAAATTGAAACACAATTTTATCGTATTGTTCCACTAATTTTTGTTCAGCGTCCACGTCAATTTGCCCATCAGGGTACACATGGTGCAGCTGGTGTATAACGTATTGATTCGGATACTTCTCGAGTTCCTGTACCCACCGTTTGTTCACGACGGATGTAGTAAGGTCTGGGTGTGTTACGATTACCAATGTTTTCATGATCGTCATATTTTTAACATTATATAGTACAAAAATACGGGCTCCGGAGCTTAAACACTATATTAGCTACCCATTGTAAGGTACTATAAAAAATGTAAGTGATGTCTAAAATCAAACAAACGTCAACGAACTATGCCAACAAGGTTGCGCTGGCCGATGAGTGTTCGGAAGTCTATGCGGCCAATATTATCGGTGGACAATGGGCGCTTGCCATTTGCTCTTGGCTGTTGGAAGGCAAACTAAGGTTTGGGGAGCTGAAGACGCGCTTGCCAAATATCACCGAACGCATGCTCACCTTGCAGCTCCGTAAATTGGAAGATACACATATTGTGAAACGTACGGTCTATGCCGAGGTCCCCCTTCGGGTAGAATATGAATTGACAGCGATCGGCCAAGAATTGGGACCTATCATCAAGCAATTGGAGAAATGGGGCGATAAGCATCGGCAAATGGGGCAGAACAAGAAAAATACAGCTTCAAACTGATCATGTCAATCCGAAGATGCGCGCCGTGTAAAGCAAAAAAAAGAGCAAAAGCTTGGGGGCCTTTGCTCTTCGCAATTAATGTATAAAGAATAGTTGTTTGCTCTTCTTAAGATGCTTGATGAAGCTCTTGTTTTTCGTTGGACTCTTCCAAAATGGCCATCAATAATAGATAATAGCCTTTTTCTAATCCTAATTTTGCTGCTTGTAGTTCTATAGTTTCCATATGGCTGTGTATTAATGTTTAATGTTGTGTTTTGTTGATAAGCTATTTTCAAAGCTTATGCCAAAATCTAAACAACAATCGAAAAAAGCATTTATCTGTTTGTATTTCAGTGGAATTTCACCATCTCATCGTACATATCGCTGTGTATGGGTATAAATACCCAGTGCGGCTAGCGCTTTATCCGCATCTCACGAGGTAGCTTGCTTTAAGGTGAAAATGCTTACTTCAGGACGAACATTGAATCGCACTTTGATGGAATGGCCTAAGCCTCTGTTCACATAGAGTGTTCTGCCGTCTTTCAGGCGCACCAATCCCTGTGCGTACTTTTTATTTTTTATTGGTAAAATGGGCGCTGGTAGGAAGGGAGGTTTGCATTGTCCACCATGTGTATGGCCCGATAGTATCCAACCTTTATAGCCGTTCCAAATGGGAAGATCGCAGGCGTCCGGATTATGGGAGAGAACCACCGTAGGCATGTCCAAATGGGCAGGTGTAAGCACCTTTTCTGGAAAGAAGTTATTGGCCCAAAGATCATCAATACCTATAAATTGCAAGCCATGAAAACTTATATGCGCATTACGGAGCATCTGAATTCCTTTCTTTTCCAACATGCTGCAAATCGTATCGGCAATTTCGGGCTGCCTCCAGTTTTTACCATAATCGTGGTTGCCTAAAATGGCGGCGGTGCCATATTTTCCTAAGGCCATATGGTCAACGATCTGCTGAAGCTCAGCGTAGGGAGCTTTTCCATCGACCAAACTGATGAAATCGCCGGTGTAGACGACAAAATCGGGATTTTCAGCGTTCACCCGTTCCAAGGTTTTGATCACATATTGCGGGTCAACACGGTTGCCCATATGGAGATCGCTGACCTGTACAAGTTTACGGCCTTCTAGGGCTGGCGGAAGTGTCTGGATAGGCATGTCCTGTCTAGTAAATTCAACCCACACAGGTTCTATCTGCCAAGTATAAAAACTAATAACCAAGGCCACCCCCAAGGAGACCCATAACGTGTTTTTCAGAAGTTTTCGACGATTCATACTGGTTATGCTGATGAACCTAATGTAAACAAAATCCTTGAATGTTATCGACCTATATATATCTATAAAGCGTAAAAAATCCTAAACAAATTTGGCTTCCGAACGTTTTTTATTTTGTACATATCCTATAAACGTGATTTATGAAGAAACGCTTTTTAACGATTACGTTATTTTTTGTACTTTCAAGTATCTATGGGCAAAATGTTTATAATGATTTAAATATAAAACATTTAAATGAAAGTCAACCGGAAGATATGGATCAGCTCGCAACAAGCGACGGAAGTGTGCTTATTTCGCACAATGGTGACCATTATCTAAATAACTTTTCAAACCCTGATTATCATCTCCGCATGCAGCTCAATCCTTCTTGATCTATACGACCGTAAATGTATCTACTGGAAAAGAGGCACGTTTGTTGAATAACTTTTTGAAATAACAAACAGATAGACTGGAAGTGCCTAAATGGAATGACTTATGAGTAGAATCGAAACAAAATTTGACATTATACGATTTACGCCCGATGGTAAACAATACTATCCGGCCTCCATGGAACATGAAGATTGGATGCCCGATAACTATGTAAAACATACGGAAATGGATATTGCGCTGGGCCAATCTCGCTACGGCGGACCGGTGATAGACTTGCCCGAAGGTGTTGAGCACCCACAAGAATTGAGATTTGCAGGTCAACTGGATTTGGCTAAATTTTCGCCTTTTGACGCGTCGGGGCTCCTACCCAAAACCGGACAGCTTATTTTCTTTGCCAACTTGTTAACGGATACCGGAAAGGTGATATATGCTGATGTGCCGAATGAAAGGTTGATCCGAACAGTCAGGGAACATGAAGATAACTTCTTTTCCGGTGTCCTAGTCGATAATATATTTGCCGAAACAGAAACGCTGGCCGAGCGTTTCCGCGAAGATAGCGATGAGGAAGATGGTCAATCTTGGGATTATTTTGCGGGAACGGAGAAATCGAAAATATTTGGGATTTACACATATTGCCAGTACGAGCAGAAAGAAATTGAGGAAATGGCCTTTTCGGAAATGGTTTTACTGTTGCAGGTTGGGGAGGCAGGCTTTAACGACGACGGTGTTTTTAGTGTGACAATTCCAAAAGACGATTTAAAAAATCTGGTTTTTGATCGTTGTGAATTTGCTTGGGGACAATCCTAAAGAATATCGGACGGGTCTAAAAGGATTTGACGAGCGTAATCTAGGTTACATCAAGGAAGATTTTAGCAATGAAGACGGAGAGGTGCTGATACCGCAGTTCTGTACCGCTTCATATTTATTCTAAAAGGCCACGTAAATATTTTTAAACAGAGGGCTTCGTAAAACTTGTTAAAAGGTAACTTTTAAATTACCTTTGTGTGATGAAAGTAAGAGAAGTCATAGCTTTTAAAGCTTATTTTGAGGATTTTCTGTTGGAACAACCAAAGAACGTTCAGGACAAGATCTTTAAAATTATGGAGGCTATCGAGACACTTGAACGTGTTCCTTCAAATTACTTAAAACATCTAACCGGAACGGGTGGACTATACGAAGCAAGAATTCAACTTGGGTCTAACATTTGGCGGGTATTTTGCTTTTTTGACGGAGATAGGCTGGTTATTTTAATGAATGGATTTCAAAAAAAGACACAGAAAACGCCAAAAAGCGAAATCAAAAAGGCTTTGAAAATTAAGGTAGAATATTACGAACAAAAAGCACAAAGCGATGGAAATCAAAAGCTGGAAAAGTATAAAAGATAACGTCTACGGAGAAGTCGGCACGGAAAGAAGAGATGAATTGGAAAGAGTAGCTGAATCTTTTAAGATTGGATTACTATTGAAAAAAGCGCGAGAAGATAAAAATCTAACACAAGCAGAGCTTGCAGAGCTTGTGGACAAAAAACGCGAGTACATCTCTAGAGTAGAAAACAACGGAAGTAATTTGACATTAAAGACTTTATTTGATATTGTCGAAAAAGGCTTAGGCGGAAAAGTGAAAATATCAATTGAAGTATAGTATGCACAAACATTTGGTACGGGCAAGCTGATCGTTTTTTCTCGTGAATAGGGGAAGCGACACATCGTGCAAAACGAAGAGATCGAAAGGTATGTGAAGAAGCATGTAGCACAAGGACACAATTTTGGTTAGTTCGTCAAGATGATATGGTGTAGGTGTAGGTAATAGATTGTCATTCGTAAAAAAGGCACACTTGTTGACGTAATATCTTACGTAGATCATTACCGAACTACTGTTTAATCTATTACGAAACCGAAGACACGACAATCATTAAATTGATAGGTCTTGTAAGCAAAAACCTATGGGGAAGCTAGCATTTCAAACCGTCGAGGAGTTGATTAACGATACGCCAAATCGTTTCAAAAACAGAAAGGCGAACCAGCAGGATATCGAAAAAATGAGCGAATGGATGCACTTGTTCTCGAAATTCTTGCCAACAGTGGATATCGCACAAGCCGATTTAGAATTGTTGGAGCAGAAGTTAGGCTCTAAAATTCCTGCCGAAATTAAAACGCTTTACGCCTTCATAGGCAATAGCACCGAAGCTTTAAAAGAAGAGAGCCTCAAGCTACATGATTTTCAATTGCTCCATACAAACGACTTTTGGATAGAGAAAGACGTCATCATCAAAGATTTTTACACAGAGGAAGACTGGTTTAAAACCGACGTTCTGGTTTATGCTAGCTTAAAGAACCAAAAAAAAGCCCTTTACGGTGTAGACTTGATTAACGGCTGGGGGCTATATCATCAGAAAGACTGGTTTTGGCAAAAGGACGATATGCCGCTCTTTCAAAAATTAACCTCGCTTTATGTCAATGTCATCATCGCCAATAAAGCCAATGTTATCAAAACGAAGGTGAAAGGAATAACAGGTATCAAACGCGACAGCAAAGCAGAAGAACTGTTTAAAGGCACAATGCTCAGGTTGCCCGATTTTGAGCACTACGAACATACCATTTTTATCAGCGAAGAACTAGACCTTGTGGGGTGGTTCAGGGCGGGAATGGGCATTGATTTTCTGGTTGGTAGCGATAAAAAAGACAGCCTAACAAATGTCATTGAAAAATTTGCTTTTACCAGCGCCAAATTTCTGAAAGAAGAAAGCAAATGAAAACACTACTCTCCATATTGATTTTACTGCTGCACCTCTCAGCCATTGCACAAAGTGGCCCCGAGCTATTTCCCGTAAACGATAGAAAAGCGGGTTATCTTGGCTATTACCTAGAAGACGGAACAAACGTGGTGAAACCACAGTTCTGTAGTGCTTCGTACTACACCGATGGCTATTATATGGTTTCCAAAGCTGAGCACGAGTATGACGCCGACGGCAGAAGAAAAGAAGCACATATTCCCAATACCGAAAGATATGGCTTGCTTGATAGCAAAGGTAATTTTATCATCGATTTTAGCAGCGGCTACAGCTTTGTTGGGGTAAGCAACGGTGTTATTTATGTGATAAAAGACAATCGTTATGGTACCGTAAACGAAAAGAACGAAGTGCTCATTCCCATAATATATGAGGAGCTGGAAGTAAAGGGCAAGAACTGGATAGTCGTTAAGCGGAATGATAAATACGCCATCCTCAATCCTTCAGGGAAAACGATTATTCCCTTTCAATACGATTACTTCTTAGGTGATATGTTGATAGACGAAGCTAAGAACGAATTTTTGACCATTGTAGCTATCGGCGATAAAAATGGAGTCATCAACCAGCGCAATCAATGGGTAGTGCCACTTAGCACGATGAGCTTAATCGGGGTAAGCAAGGTTTCAGTCATTGCGAAAAAGAACAACCAATACGGGCTGCTCGACCATAACTTAAAAACCATATTACCCTTCGAATTTGAAAGTTTAACATTTGATGAAGAAAAGGTCGTGGGCAACAAAGATGGAATTGAGTATGGTTATACCATCGATGGAAAGCTATTGGACAGAAAAGAGGTGCCGAAAGAGGGTACAAAAAGCATGGATTAAATAACTATTTATCCCTTTGATAATGAAGCATACCTGTACAATATTAAAGATAGCTGTTGCTTGCATCGTGCTGCTATTGGCTTGTGGGGGCAATGTAGATAAAGTGAAAAATAGTGAAAGTGAAACCAATTTAATAAAGCAGGGAACGGTAAAATATAAAAGCGACAGCACCAATGAACTAACCTTAGATTTTAAGCATTTGACCTATTGGTATGACGAGAAATATGCGCCAAAGCCCGGTGAAGATGTGGGATACACCTATAACTCAAGAGGGAAGTTTTCCATCCAAAATGACACGCTTACTTTGCTGTCGGCAATGCCCTCAGAAATAGACACGCAAAAAGGTTGGACAACCAATACCGAGTTTTTACCCTTGTACGCCACACATGAAAAGCTCGAGGAGAATACGGTTAAAAATCTATTTTGACAATATTGCCGAGCCCGAATATTACTTGGCATATGAGCTCACAGCTAGGGGATTTGAGAAACTGACCATCAAGGAAGTTCGTTCTTTGGAAAACCCCAAATACCTCAAAACCGAAAAAGATAGCCTATGGCTATTTAAGTATGCGCTCATCACAAAGCCTAAAAGTAATAAGCTATTAATCGTTGACAAAGAAAATCCCAACAGTAGCTATTTCTTCGATTTGGATAAAACACCTTCTCCCTCGTTTCATTTTTATACTCGAGCGTACTGGAGTTATTACGACTTTACCGGTCTGAAATTTAAGATGTCTGGCAATAGCCTGCGGCTAATCGATAAGGGCAGGCTAAACCGCTATGAACACAGCGTTATCAATAAGGTTTTTGAGAAGCAGTAGTTAATCATTTTCAATGGTAAGTGTAGATCAAACAGCTATAAAATAAAAATAATATGGAATTCCTCAATAGTAATTTGGCCAATTATGTTGAACACGCCTTAAAGGCTGTGCAAGAAGTCACATTCGTCTCGATGCATGTCCATCCCGTTTGGGAAGACAATGATGAGATTTTGCATCTAGCAAATAAGCAGCTGTTGCAAGCTACAGAACCTCGACGGGATGAGGAGGCATTTGCGTACATAGGCGTGCATGCTAAAACGGTCGTTACCGGTAAAAGAGATAGCGTAGGCTTCTTAGTAACAAACCTTAGAATTTTGACGAAAACCGATTTTCCTGGCATTTTCTTCGCTGGCGAATTGGCTGAAAGTACTTGGTTTACGCAGCATAAAAATGCAGCGGAAATAGTACCGGCAGTCTGGTCAGGTTTTACAAGCAAAAACAAGTTGTCAATTCCTGAAGAACAATTGTCTGCTATGAAAACAGCACTTACTGACGTGGTCGGTATTGTCCTGCCTGAATTACAGAAGTTAGGCTCGCTGCCCGAAGAGATCTTAAAGGCAAACAATATAAACGACAGAATAAAAGAATTGGGACTGCAGTCTGTCCTGAAGCCGTACGAACAGGAGGCGAAAAAATTGAATAAATTTGCCGCAAAATATCAGGTCGAGGATATTCAATTTGCTGCGGTGGACAAACCATTATTTGGCGGTGTGTATGGTTTCGTCATCACAAAAAATGGAATTGTAAGTAGGGATGCGATGGAAGAAAGTGTAACTAGCGATTGGAAAGAAATCTTGAACGATCCTGCCACTGTTGGCGAAAAACAAGATAATATTTTGGTCGGCAGAAAAATTCATGTCCTACCCATGTATCATAAAGAATTCACATCCTCCATTGCGCAATTGATTAATGAAATAGCAGCAGGGGAGGTTCTGCTATAAAGTTGAAAGTTAGCAGCGGCGAAGTATGAACAGGGACAGTTGTTTATCGAACGCACGAGAACGCGTTGGAAGCTATGCCCATTTGGTACTCAAAAATTTGGTAAATTGATTTATAACGAGACCACACAGGTAAATTTGCGACGAGAAGAAAAACAAACAACTCAATCTCTACGCATCGACAAATCCAACAGCGTATGAGGCGCAGCCTTGGGAGATGGTATCATCAGAGCATTAGACGGCAGGAATAATATTACACCCTCCTCTATTTCGAAAAGAAATGGATAGTGCTGGAAGAATAATTGTCAAGAAAAACACTTGATTTATAAAACTTTAAATGGTATTCGCTATGATAAAAAACATGCACACCATCATCTTGCTAGCCCTACTGCTGGTTACAGGTTGTCGAGATAAAGGAAAATCTGCGCAAGAAAAAACGAAGGAGAAATTAGAAAGTATTGCCCTGCAAGAGCAAAACTCTGCGCCGACCAAACCAGTAAACGAATTGCCTGTAAAACCCATTAAAAAAGATAGATTGGATAGCGTATTTATTGGGAAAACCACACAGGAATTAAACTAATATGAGCTCCACGAGTGTTTCGGGACCATAATAAAGACAACATCGGAAAATGAAAAATATGCAGTTTCCCAATATGCCTTAATTAGGGGAGAATGCGGCAATGGCAAAAGCAAAATTCTTTTAGAAAAACTGTTGGGCTATGATGATGAGCGAAAGGCAAACTTTGTAATCAAAGATGAACTGACCGTAAACCAAAATCATCAAAAAAACTATTACGCTGCAGTTAGCCTAAAATTAGATGGAGACCAAGCTGCAAAAAATTATCTAGTGGCATACAAAGACAATGCAAGCGCTATGATTACCAAAATCTATAAATTATGGAAAATCGATTTGAATACGGAAAAATTTACAGCAGTTAACGTGCCTGAAAATTTGAAGTTTGATAATCCAAACTATGCAGACGGGATATAAAGATTAATGATATTGCCATGAATCTACAACCGACATCAAAAAACAGATTGAAAAAAGTGCCCATGGAAAATCTAATGCTTGCAATCGAAAACTTTTCAGATTGGGATAAACCTTGGACCTTTTATTCCTTTGTGATGGGCAGTACAAACCTATCAGATGTAGAAAGAGATCAATTTGCTAACGTATACAAAGAAGCGGCTAAATTTGAGTTATGGAACGTTTCAAACCTCGATACGGGTATCGGAAATGCAAAGGCTTTTTTGAAAGAACATACGAGTTTGAGCGATAGTGCTATCCATCAAATAGCCAAAGCAATAGCTTACGAGTGGAAATAAGAAAATGGAAATCCAAAGCTAGAAAAACAAATGAAATACCTACTTTATATACTACTATTAACACTTTTCTCCTGCAAAAGTGCCAACGATTTCTATCAGGGGCGGGTTACGGATGAGGATAACCAGCCGCTGGAAGACGTGATCGTATCGGAAGATGGAGAAAGGGACAAACAAACCCAAACCGACAAAAACGGTTATTTTAAACTTAATAGAACACCTGAGTGGTTGGGAGAATTGATTTTTACCAAAGAAGGCTACATCACCGATACTGTGCGAACAGTAGGAAGCAGAGCAGGCGAGCAAATTTATTACAATTTCATTTATAACGACACCACACAGGTAAAGCTTCGTCGGGAAGAAAGCAAGGATCTCACTTGTGAGCAGCTGTTGACCGCTATGGTACTGTCCAGCAATGCGCAGGCATTTAAAACATTTGGTCATCAAACCGTTCGCGTGCGACTAAGTGATAGGGCTCTCGAAAAACTAACAATTGAGCTTTATGTCGTTGATAACGCGTCGAAAAATCCTGATGATCCGAAATTTGCCGAACATGCAGTAGGCTGGCTGGAGTTACACCGGCCGTCTAAACGCTTGCTCGATATCACCAACGATCCGGAGAACCCAGTGATATTAACCTATGACAGCACATTGATAGCGTCGTTTGATCTTTTTAGATAAGCCCTCAGAAATGATAACCAACAATCCCAGCGATATCTATTTTTTTAGACCAGACCTGCCGTCTATTGATACAGCAATACTGTTTCACATTACGCACGAAGATGAAGGACTTCGTGTGCAGAATCAGCATGCAAATTTTCTATTCGCCCATTTGAAAGAAAAGGATTTTGAAGAAATCTACAACAGGTTTAACCAACACCTTAACCTTAATTTTGAACCATTGATGATAGAGAACAAGGTTATCGAATTAACTGCACCAGAAAAAGAACGCCTTTTTCAAACCATTGTCTTGAGCTGGATTTATTTCTACACGATCAATAATCTGCCCATTGTTGTTGAACGCTCCGATTTTTTGCATGCATACACAACAGATAAAGTAATTTGGGCACTCAATAAAAAATTCAAACTGAAAAACAAGGATACCCAATTAAGCTTACTTTTCGGTGCACATATTTTAAGACGAAATGTAGACGACTACACGGGAGAGGTTAAAGGTCGCCGAAGATATTACGACAGATAAACAAAAAGATAGTATGGAAAAACTGCCGTTACGTAATAACCAGATGAAGTCCCGATCTTTGTTTATGTTTGCACCCAATTAGAGATACAATAGCCAATCTTTTAATAATGTTATAATGGTTTATCAATTGTTAGTCTACATTTCTCTCACAGATATGGCGAGAAGCCAGATGCAGGAGGCTATAATTATTCAATGGCTCACTTTAAAAAGTACCATGGAGTATATTGGTGAATGGGAAGCCTTATACAATCCCAATTTTAATTATACCGAATTCGGTACAATTAGAAACTCGGTAGGAAGTAATAATTTTGTTCTTTCTGTTAAAAATTGGCTTGGAACGACTAACGTTATTGGCATAGCTGTGCAAAAGATTGATGATATTAGATGCACTGAAATTGATAATTTTATATAGATTGCATTTGCATCATAAACCCACTAACATAAAGCCTATTTAAGTGAACGACATTACGAACATAAGACGCCGATTACTAAATGCGATAAAGCGTGGAACTGGTGAGGCGTATTTAATTGTTAAAGATAATCCTGATATCGATTTTTCCAATCAAATCATTAAAGGCGCATGCAATATTTATGCTTATGATGGGCAAGCCGAAGGAGACCGTGCACAATATGTTTTTGACATTATTTCGATATCAAACCAGAAAGAGAAAATCCGTAAAGCAGTTTTACAAGGTTTGGCTTTGGAAAGAAATGATACTTGGAACTTGACACATTTGTTTGCGCTGACGAAGCTTTTCGCCGAAAAGCAGGATGCAGAAGCCAAGCAAGCAATTTATGACAGGTTTTTAAGTGATCCGATTAATGGTTCGGATTGGGTTGGTGCTGATGAAATATTAAAATTGGATAAGCTAGATGGTCTTTTTTATGTCGCCGAGAAATTTGGGAAATATATTGAACAAAATCCGGACGACTGGCAGGATGAAAGTATTATTACACGTTTTCAGGAGGAGAATACGGGAATAAATGCTTACGCAGAACTTAAAAAGAAAGCCAAAACGAATACTTTTATTCGCATCTACCTTGAAAATATAGAGCGGACAAAAGCAGGTGGGAAAAGATATGTTACAGATCCAATTAAATACAAAGATATAGTAGATGAGGTGCTTCATAGTAAACCGTTTTTTTCCTTTTTTAAATGCCGAAATCTGAAGGAAGACGAGATTAACCAGATTGCTCTACGGCTAATTGATGAGAAGGAAAGTACGAACATAGAACGTTTGTTGGATATTTTTGATGTTCATAAATTTCCCTACGATAGTCAACTAATTTTGGACTTCGCCAAACAAAAATATACGAGGAAAAATAGAATTGCTGCGTATGCCACCAGTGCATTAAAATATTTAAAAAGCGAAGGCATTAGAGACTTTGCGTTGAACAAAATTCAAACATCAAAAAATCCGATTGATTATTTAGAGATATTGGTTTCTAATTACAGAACGGAGGATTGGAAACTGTTAAGCGAAATAGCGGCGAAGACAAATAATGAAGATAAGATCGAGCGCTTGGCCAGAATTTATTCTGCTATTTACGCGGCCAATAAAACAACAAAATGTAAAGAGCCTCTTGAAATTTTATATAACAAAATGAATTGTGCGCTCCACAGGGAAGATATCGTGAAAATTCTTCTAGACAATAAGGTTCTATCTCAAAAAATAAGAAGTGAGATTCAATTTGACTGCAGCGTGGAGACAAGAAAACTAGGAGAGTCACTTCTCCCTTAAAACAAAGCGTTGGGTTAAAAAAATATAGATAAAAAACACCTAGCATAAATCCCGATAGCCGACACAAGTGAAAACGCAAGCAATAGCCAATCAATTTAGATCGTTTTATAACATTTGGAAAATAAATGTTATATTGGTTTATCAATTATCGGTCTGTATGATGTCGGAGCAACAGCAGGTTTTCAATATATGGGAAAAGTCCAGCTTTTCCAAGCCTTTGCATCGGGATACCTTCAAAGGCATGCACTTGGCTGCATTGCAGCATCTTGCCGAAAAGTCTTCAGATAAAGAACTATATGTGATCAGGTATGCAGATCGTGATTTTGTGTTGCTGGAAGTAAAAGGGACGCTAAGCAAGGACATGCATATTGACCTAGGCGCAACTGGCGTAGGAGGGATGTGGCTATGCCTACAGTTTCAGGGGCAAACGATATTTTCTGCCTACGAGCGCCTAGCACCTGAGCGTATGGCTGCTGTCAAGACGAGCGCAGAAGGAACCGATCCCTGTCTCTCGTCCGAAAAGAACTGGGGACTTTTTCTCGGTATTTCTGCGGCGTTACAGCAGGAGTTGACCATGGAATTTCCCATACTGAACGATTACCTAACGAAGCAGCTGGAGGGGATACCGCTTCCTGAAGTGCCTATTTCCTACGCGGACAGGCGTCTCTTGGATACGTTTTCAAAGATGAAGTTTGGCTCCTTTTCGACAAAGCATCACCTCGGTCAGCTTTATCTGAAGCTTTATGCTAATTATGCGCAACGCCTACCATACGCCGAAAGGCGATCCACTGACGAATCCAACATACAGCTTTACCACCGCGCGAAGCATTACATACAGGAAAACTGCATGGAAAAGCTGTTAGACCGGGAAGCGCTGGCCGATGCCCTGCATTGCTCTGTGCGAACCATTAATCGTGCCTTCGAAGGGCGTAAGTTGTCGTTGACGGCGCAGGTGCTTGATGCGCGCCTGCGTAAAGCGAGGGAACTGCTGAAGCACCGGACAGATCTACCGATAGAGCAAATTGCATTGATGCTTTACTTCTATGACGGTAGCCACCTGAATATACATTACAAGAAACGCTTCCACCGCACGCCGCGTCAAGAACGCAAAGAGGTGAAAGCAAAAAGGAGGTAGCGTATGGGAAATAGGTCGCTCGTCTAGCTACGAAAAAGCCTATCCAGCGCGTGCAATAGGAGACTTAAGTGCCAGCCTTCCTGATTTTAATGCTGGCTGTAGGAAGGAAAGTGCTAGCAGATACAAAAAAACAGCTAGCCTCTTTTCCTAAAAGGATAGCTGTTGGACAAGATAAGCTAGCAAAGAAGGTAGAAACGCTAGCATGTTAGTTAGAAATGCTAGCACTTCGAGTTGAACAGCTAGCACTTCTTCCGCAGATGCTAGATGTTAGGTTTCACATGCTAGCATTTCTATTGTACATGCTAGAACTTCTTATAAAAGAGCTAGCACTTTTTCTGGAGATGCTAGATGTTAGGTTTCACATGCTAGCATTTCTATTGTACATGCTAGAACTTTTGACAAAAGAGCTAGAACTTTTGATAAAAATGCTAGCATTTCTGACAAAAGTGCTAGCATTTTTAAAACACTATTTTTAGTTTTTTTAGGCGCGGGTAAATATCCCTTAGAGGGCATTTAAAGGCAGTTTTAACGTGGAAAATAGGAGGCAAATCCCTTGAAAAGTAGGATAAATGAGCCAATCACTTTTTTTGAGTGGACCGTTTTTTGGCTCATATATCCTGTTTTTTAAGCATTTACGATCTCATCTTTGTAGAGTAATTATTTGTTTACTTAAAACTTTAAAAAAATGGCACGACCAATTTTTAAAAGCACAGACGCAACCGGGCTGTTGCGCTATGCAGAGAGCATCTTACTCAAGATGAGACAGAATGCGGATCTTTTTACAGATCCAGTACCCGATTTGGCCAGCTTTGAAAGCTTACTGGAGAACTACCGGAACGCTTTCTCCGAAGCCAGTTTCCGCGACAAGCGGGCGGTGGTTGTTAAGGGAAAGACCGGCCAAGCACTACAGGAAGCTATCTACAGGCTTTCACAGTATGTAGATGCCCAAGCGGAGGGCGATGTAGAGCTGATCTTGGCGGCAGGCTTTATTCCCGGCAATCCAAGCACTAATCGCATCAATCGGATACCCAAGGCGGAGAACCTCCGTGTGGAAAACGTGCAGGTGGGAACGGGCATCCTGCGTGCCCGAGTGAGACGCTGGAAACATGCGCGCCTCTACCGCTATGAGTATCGCTTGCTCGGCACGGAAACATGGTCCTCCGTGCTGCACAGCCGCTCGATGCTTGAAGTGCAGGGGTTGGAGATGATGAAGCACTATGAGTTTCGGGTATCCTATGTGGGTACCAACACCGAGCCCAACTACAGTGATGTCATCACGGCCCTAGCTGTATGATCCGCAAATGGGGAAAGGTCGAGGGGTGGCCTTTCCCTCTTGTTAAACATGTACCATAACGATAAATCACGATGAACACAGAAACTATTTATATCGACCACTCCCTTCGGATGATCATCCTTCATGTCGATCCAACAAAAGTGGCACCGGCATTTGAAACTTTAGCATTGCACTATTTTCAGGAGCTCCACGATCGTACCCTGCAGCTTAAACAACAGATTGTGCAGGGCAGGAGAGCCGCATTTCCGTTTACCCTGTTGATTGAAGATGTGGAGGAACTGCTTGAGCAAGCCAAGTCTAAGTTGCAGCAGCTGTCCGTCATGTTACCCGAGCATCGGGAAAAACAAACGGTAGAGGAACAGCTCCGAAAACTCCTTCATGATATCCCACAGCAACAAGGGGAATTTGTGCAGGACCTCATCCGTGAGAGCCAACAGTTTTATCAATATGATAGCGATTTGCAACAATACGAGCAATGGATGGAGGAAACCGCTTTTCCGCAGTTCAATCAGGTATTTCAACGATACCGAGAATGTGCCGTAGATATTGTTGCTTTCGATCGTGATCTGGAGGATTTTAAAGGTGTTTTGGGAGCGGTAAAGCGGCAGGAGGAAAAGTACTACGACAGCATGAACGAACTGATCGAGCGCTACGATGATCTGAATCAGGAGATTGCGAATTTCTTTTGCGAGATAGAAGAATTCGACCCCACCCTGCTTTAATAGGACACCTTCAAATAGGACTTCGGAAACAATCGTCGCATCAGGAAAAAGGAATCGTTTATTTTATTTTTGCTCACGTAGCTTGACCGCAGCTGTACAGATCGGGTGATGCGGCTTCAAGGTCGCGAAAAGTATGAAAAACATTTTAATTATCGATGCTGATTTATTTGAGACCGGCTGCATAATTTTTGATAACAGCTTTTATCGACGGTGCCCGATAGAAAAATCACCAAGTACCAAGATAATATTTCCTATCTCCTAATTTTTTTCTTATTTCCACTTCTAATCGGCGACATATAAGGCATGCGATATAGTATCGTACCGTTTCCATCGCTAATTCTGGGGCAAAGCATTAGACTGATGACTGCCGTTCATACCTATATTTTAGTTTCTTCTTAAAAATAACAGGTCGACAACAAGACAGAAAATACTCGCAAAAGATTTTCAATTGGTCTTCTATAAAAAAAATCTTTTAAGATTTTGCTATTCAGATGTTTGTTGTTGTTTTGTTGCTTTAACTATTCAGTCTGTTTTGTTGAAAAAAATATAACTCCTGTTTCGATTTTACTCATTGAACTGGCTTTCTTTTTTTGTCCATTCATGGTTTTTTTTCTTTTACAGTGCTGTTTTTTACTGAATTTGCAGCATTGATTAATTAGTTTAGCATAACTGAATTTGTGATTTTGTTTTTAGTTCTGGTATATTGTTATGTATTTGAAAAAGTTAACTAACCAATTTTGTGTAGAGAATAGGCTATCATACTTTCCGTTTTACGTACAGTTCATTTTAAGCTTTGTATTCGCCTATTCATTTTACTGCATTACCGTCTCTTATTTGCTGCATAATGAGGTGGTAGCGCTAGAAGATTTGCTCTTCATCTTTATTTTTTTGTTGATCATCCTGTTCTCACGAAGCCTTCAACAACTCGTTATGTACCTGGATAGGGTAAAGCCTTGGTTGCTGCATTTGCCGAAGCGGCTAGTTATGCAATTACTCTTTGGAGTCATTCTTCCGTCGCTACCCGCTGCAGCAAGCTTGGCTTTCTTCTTTTCCTTCACGGTCGACGGTTGGTCTATTTCCGTTATTTACATTACCGCATTGTATCCGGTCACGTTCATGCTGATTTTTACGATCAATTTACTGTACTTCATTTGGTTTTTTATCCATTTTTCATTTTTCACAGCCAAGTTGTACGCGGAATCGCACGAGAAGTTAGCGAATTTGCGCAACCAGGTGCATAATTTGGAGCATGACTCGGAGTCGGCCTACCTCAGCTCGGTGGTCGTCCGCGTAGGGTCTCGTCGACAACTCGTGTATGTGAAGGAGATCGGTATTTTTGAAGCTTCTGCCGAAAGAAGAATTTGCACCCTAAAACAGGGTGGAGCAAGCTATGACTTTGATTACAGCTTAGATATGTTGGCTGCACGCCTAGATCCGAGGAGGTTCTATAAAGTGAATAGACGCTATATCCTGAATAGGGCAGTCATTGTAGGGTATAAGGGTAGGCGCAATGGAAGCCTACTCATTAGGCTCAACCGTGAGGCGCGCCCGGTCGAAGAAATTACCGTAAGCCGAGGATTTGCAAAAGAATTTAAAAACTGGTATGTAGGCAATGGTTGAATACATGATGCTGCCAATCCCGAGATTTGTTTATTCCAATTATAACTGTTCGTGGTTAGAGGGGGACAAGCAAGGTGATCCATTCCAATCGCTGTACTGTGCTCGAGTTCACGATATCACCTTGCTCCCCCCTTTTACTTTTTTCGAATGCACAAAGGGGCACAGAGGGATAACGAAAGAAAGCTTGAAAGAGAGCTTGATGAAGTAGGAGCTAACTGGGGAGGGACGTTAAATACGAACGGCTGCCTATTGAGCAGCCGTTCGTTAAAGCGGTACCTCAAAAATGAGGTAATAGATGTTAGTCGTCTACCCGAACAAAGCCTCCATTTGCGTCGAAAATCAGCTCTATATCGTTGCCGTTGATACGGTTTTCGATCTCGATGGAAAACCCTCCGTTGCTATTTTTCTCGACTTCGGTTAAAACGTAGGCCGGATAGTTTTGCAGGATATACTGCACAATGCCCGTCGGAAGCGCAGCTTCCGGTATAGCGACATTGCGTTTGCTTTCTATTTCAACCCAGTTGCCTGCAGCATCAAACTCGACTTTGATTCCGTTGTCCAAATATACTTCGTAGGAGATTTCATTATCATCGGTATCTTTTTTTACGGTGACGGCCATTGCACCATCAAATGAAGCCGAAAGGAAATTTCGCGCATTTTCAGGAAGCTCCTCCAGTGGAATTCTGATCTCATCATCGTCATCATCGTCAAGATCTACCCCAACAAATCGTTGCTCGCGGTCGAATACCAAATCGATACCATTATTCAGTTCTATGGTGAAACCAAAACGCTCACGCTCGATCTCCACGACATGGTTATTTGCGTAATTCGCCTCCAAATAAGCCTGTATCTCCGGCAATTGGTCTTCCAAGAATCGTGTCGGAATGGCTAGATTTTTCTCACTTTCAATTTCTGTCCACAACCCATTTTCATCAAAGTCTATCTCGAAGCTATTGCTCAACAGGGCGGTGTAAATGGATCCGTAAATATTGGCACTGCTCGCGCGTTTTGCCGAGGTAACGGTAGCGTCGTTGAAATACGTGTTCAAGGTTGTGCGGGAAGCTTGCGGTAGGGCCGATGCTTCGATGTTTTCTCCCTCTGGGCCCCCCAGGTCATTGTCGCTACTGCAACTAAAGAAGGTGATGCTGGCCAGCAGGGCAAGAAAAGTTCTAGAAATTAGTTTGTTCATGTTCTTGTTGTTTAATTTAACGTAATCGTTTTGTGACAGGCTGCCTGTTACAAGTTTCAGGCCAAAGCGTTGGCAGGATTGCGTTTATTCTGAATAAATGGGGTAGGACGGCCATCCCAAAAGCAAGCAACGACAAGGCTTTGTGGAGATTTAAATTGATCAGAAAAAAATGTTTGCTTGACAGTTATTTATGCCGCTGGATGAACATAAAATGCCGAATCGGGGGGGATGCTGCTCCCCAATTCGGACATCCTTGATGTTTTATTGGTTATCGAAATCCGTGGATAAGCTCCACGCTTCGTGCTGTCTAAGGTCTTCGGCTTCCTCTTGTTGCTGCGCAAGGAAGAGTGCATGCGCATCGGCCCCTAGTATCAGACGTTTCGGAGGCTGTTCCATATCCGCGAGTTGCGCTAATATGTTGACCAATTTTTGCGGGTCGCCGGGTTGCTTACCGCTCTGTTCTGCCCATTCTACTTCAGCCTGGTCGAGTTCGTATTCCGGTTCACGGGCTGCTGCAAAGGCTATGGATCCCTGCTCCATAAAATTTGTGCGAAACTCGCCCGGAGCCACAAGGGTCACCTGCACGCCAAAAGGTGCCACTTCCTTGGCCAAGGCTTCGGTGAGGCCTACAACGGCATACTTCGAAGCGCTGTAGCTGCTGGCCAGCGGGATTCCAAAATAGCCCGCAATGGAGGCGATGTTGATGATGTGGCCACGTCGCTGCGCACGGAAATATGGCATAATATGCCGAATTACATTGATCGTAGCGAAAAAATTGACATCCATCGTTTGTCGAAATTCCTCATCGCTGATCTCTTCCACACTGCCCCCCAGGCAATAGCCGGCATTGTTCACCACGACGTCGATGTCGCCGAAGTGCTGGCGTGCAAATGCCAGTGCCTCGGCCACCGCTTTGTCCGAGGTGATATCGACCTGCAGCGGTAGAAAAGTATCTCCGTACCCGGATACCAATGAGCGCAATTGTTCTACATGTCGACTGGTAGAAATAACCTTGTCCCCGCGGTCCAGTAACAATTGCGTCAACGCTAAACCGAATCCTTTGGAGGCGCCCGTTATAAACCACGTTTTTTGTTTGTGCATATCTTGATTTTTTAATCTTTGACCTTTTTACCGGTAGTGAAACCAAATCTAAGGTTTTACGGTTAGATCTGCCGCAGTTTGCCGCGCGCAATCGCGCAAATACCTATTTGGTTTTCACGTAATTGAATTTATGCACATAACCGAACAAAAAGTATTGGCGCAAGGTAAGCTGGTTGCTGTAGTAGGTGCTGTTGCCATTGTTCCCCCAATAGTTTGCTATATTTTGGTTCAGGATGTCAAAACCTGATAATTTCAGCTGGCTTTGGTTCTTTAACGTGTAGTAAAACGAGCTGTTCAGGATGTGAAAGCTCTGACGCGCATCGATGCCGCTGGCCCGGTTTTCCAAAGCGTAGCTCGTTTCGAGCGAGAAACCTTTGATGGGGTTCACATTTACTCCCAGTTTGAACACATGGGTGTGGTAGGCCGCCTCCATAAAATCGGGATTGTCTTTTACGCTGTTGAGGTTTTTATTGTATCCGAAGGTATAGGAAGGGGACAAGCTAACCAGCGATTTCCAAGATAGCGTGAACTCTTGTTGGATCTGGCTGTTCCAAAGTGTAATCTGGTTAGGGATATCATTGATCGAATTGTATTGTTGATAGCGATAACTCGTGGTTTGGTTGGACAAATACAGTTGCCATACCGGTGTTTGCAACAGTTGGTAACGGAAGCTCATGCCCACTTGACCCGTCATCGTTTGCCCCGCTTGGTATTGTTGCGAGACATATTGCCCCGTTTGTGCATTGCGCCAAGTATGCACACCTACGCTCTTATCGTTGATGCTTATGCCGGTATACAGACCAAGCTGCAGCTTGTTGTTGTATTTGTTGAACGTCAACCGGTAGTCTTGTACAACAACGTTGTCAAATTCTGTCGATTGCAAACGCACATAGAGCGGGTTGAGATTGTAGTCGTTTACCAAGATCCCATGTGTTTGTGGCGATTGTAAATCCCTTGCCCAAGTAAAGTTTAAGCTTTTGTAGCGCACGTTGATATTAGGAAGCCAATAGCCTTTCGTGTTGACGATGTTGGTAGCCTGCCCGAGAAAATCGAAATGGTTCGATTTGATCTGATAGGCGTTGCCGACGTTGATGGCGAACTTTGGCGAGGCATTGAAAAACATGCGAAAGCCTGTTATGTAGTCTTGATAGGTATATCGAAAGCTGTTCTCCAAGGATCGTTGACGCTCGGATCCGTTGCCATTTCGGTCAACAAAAAGCTCTTGGATAGGATTTTCGTTCGCATGGCGGAAAGAAAGAAAGGTCTCGAAGTTGAACTTTTTGAAGGACTTGTTGGCATAATTGGCCAACAGATAGAAGTCGTCATTCTGCCGCTCTTCGAGGGTGCTGCTCCATATCCGGTTATCGGGGTTTTCCGTTTGGAAGAGCGTGGCATGTTGCTCGCTGTCCTCCTCCGAGCTGTTCGTGCCATGTGTAAAGGTGTTGCGAAACGATAGCACATGGGATTTCGCCAACTCCTTCTCCCAATATAGATTATGTGCGTAGGAAAAATTGCGCCCGTCTTGATCCGTCCGGCTGCTATCACTGGTCAGCCTTTCCGCTTCCGTGCGCATCTCATTGCTGGACCAGCTCTTCTGCCGATTGTTGGATAAGGTTAGCGTGGGTTGAAACTCCATAAAGCTGGTGCTATCAAAGCGGTGTCGAAATAAGGTTCGCAGTGTATTGCTGAGGTTACGCTGTTCATATTCATTCATGTAGTCCGCAAATTGTGTGACGCCATCATAGCGTGAATTGGTGAAGCCATCGCTAGATGAGCGACTGTTTTTGTGCGCCAGCATAAACATGATATTTAGCTTTGTCTTTTTGCCCCAGTCATTGTTGAGGTTAAAGCCTATACCTTTATCGTCGCCTACTCCCCAATAATTGCGACCACCTAGGTTGTCGAATCCATAGTTCTCGGCGCGCGCCATGCCGCCATGTTCGCTCAGTTCGCCATAGTCAAAGCTCTGTCGATTGATGTTGTTTCCAAAGCCGATAAAGCTGAGCTGCAACGTGTCTCGAAAGGTATTGAACAAAGCTCCCGCTTCATAGCGCCCGCGTGTGCCCCCACTGGCATAGGCCTTCCCGAAGTTTGCCCGAAGGAAATCTTTCTTGAATTTGAGATTGATGGTAACCGGCAGATCTTCTTCGTTGGCAACAATGTTCTTCGACTCGCCGCGATCGCGGTACACCTGTACGGTCTTTACCAAGGTCGCATCTAGATTGCGCGTTGCAACGCGTAGGTCGGAAGCGAAGAAGTCGCTACCGTTGACCTTCACCGAGGATACTTCTTTCCCTTGGTAGTATATGGTGCCATCGAGGTTTACCTGTAAGCCAGGAAGCTGTTTTAACAGTTCCTCGACATTGGCATTTGGGCGCGTTTTAAAATAATGGGTGTTGTATTCCAATGTGTCGGCATTCATCCGAACCGGGGGCGCGGCGGTAATGACGATCTCATCCAAGCGTTTACTGTCAAGGACGATACTATCGAGGTCACGGATCTCTTTAGGTTGTAAAGTCAGTGAAAGATTGTGCGGTGTACCGTCGATATGGGATATGGATAAACTTAGTTTGCTGCCGGTGGGTAGGCGTATGAGATTGAATTTACCCGATTTGTCTGTTAGGGTATAAGAAATCACGGATGAATCAGCATCGCGCATCAGCGCTATCGTGGCTTTCTCCAGTGCTTGTTTGCTTTCGTTGACAACAATTCCCTTGAGCGTAGCATATTGTTGTGCAAATAATAAAAGTCCATTCGTTAGGAAAAAAAAAGCGAAGAGTACTGTTTTCTTCATTGGGTTAAGTTAGGGTCAGTTTGTGTTTCTCAAAGCTACTAAAAGCCAATATTGGTAGGTGTTAACGAAGTGTTAATTCAATTTTTGTTTATGTTTTTTCTGCTAAGACGGCACCTTTCAATATCGGTCTATCTAAACGAAGTGGATATACCCCGGAGTAAATTACTAGTTTTCGTGGATTGCAGCCCCCTCGCCGATTGGTTAATTTTGATAAAAATACGAACGCTATGCATAAATTGATGAGAGAAAAAATAAGACTAGGGCAAGCTCAGAAGAAGCTTGCTCGTCTTTCCGACATGTTTGTCGCTTATAGTTGCGTGCTGTTGCTGTTGACGGGCTGTTCGAAGGATAGTTCCCCGGGAGATGATATGAGGAATGGTTACCCGAGCCAGTTGTCCGGCACGATCTATTACGATTGGGCAACTGAGGGAGTATTGAAGATGAGTCTCCCCGATGGTGTAGGGGGAGCATTCATTCCCGACGATAGCAAACTTAATAATTTTGACATCTCCCAGGATGGAAAGCTGAAACTAACAGTAGTCAATGCTAGTACCTTGGGACAATATGACGTGCGTTTCACCACAAGCAATATGGCGGACGGAAGTATTGTAGATGAATTTGTTTACAATAGTCCGGCGGGTAATAGCTTTTGCAAAGGCTATTTATCACCGGATAAGAGTCTGATCGTTGTTACCTCCAACGACAAGGAAGATGGGATCACGATCTTGAAACGGAACGGTGAATTTGTGGGGCGCCTGGACGATATCAATGGAGAGGCATTCGACTTTAATCAAACGGTGCTGTGGCTGCCCAATAACGGATTGCTGCTGTCTCACGGGAAATATATTCTCCGACTGGATCCGCCATACAATTCGGGGAGCGTTGTTAAACAGATGGATTACGAAGACTGGGGCGATTTGCAGGTGAACCTGCAAGGAACGCAATTGGTGGTAAGGATCGGTAACCATTTGCACAGCATGAAAAGCGACGGAACAGATCTCAGACAACTTACAAATAGTAATTTTAAAGAGGCGGAACCTGTTTTCTCGCCCGATGGAAAGTTTCTACTGATTGGTACGGAATACCGACAGACAGGTCCGTTCGGTTATATGTGGTCTTTAAAGATTATTCCGAGCAGCGGAGGCCCTTATCAAGTTGATCCGGTAGCCGCCAATTCTCCGGAGGTGATACCGGTCATATGGAAAGGAAAGGATAGAATCGAATCGGGTGGTGGACAGATGCTTTGGCGATAAAAAAGAAAGACATGATGAAAATTAAAACTTTAAGCTGTGTTTTTGCAGTTCTCGTTCTTCTCGCGTTGGGCTGCACGAAAGATGATAGTGCTGACGATCAGTCAGACAATTTTGTGGAACGTTACGGTGGAACCCCGTTCAAAGGCAATGCCAAGGGGACACGCTTGGTGAACGGACAGAGTAACTATGAATGGACAGGAGATGGACGTATCGTGCTGATGGAGTCGACGGCAGATTCTGTATCCATGCTGTTTATGGCCGATTTCGGCGATGAAGGTGAAATCAATTTTAAAGTACGTGGCGCTTATCAAGATCTTAATTTTCGAGCTGGTGCTGATGATCCTACGCAAGTATTTGCAGTGGACGATGGACGAGTGAGCGGGAAGATCGTAAACCAGGAGCAAGCAATCGATTTTAGTGGTGATCTGCAACGGGAAAGAGCGAGTGTACACATGCGTGTGGAATTTCTGGAAGCAACACCTGCTTTTCCTGCAAACTCGGTGCTCGATCTCCATTTCGATACACAGCGGAAAGTTGCTGATGGAGGAGATACTGACGGATGTCAAATGCGTTTGGTGCCGATTTGGAGTCCATCAGGTATAACGATGGGCATGGTGCCTGATTGTTAGTTTAAAATAAAATACCTATTTTCAAGAGCTGCCGCTAATGGAATAATTTGCTATGTGTCGATATCTTTACTTACTTCTTCTATTGATCGTTGCGTCGATAAATGTTTCGGTAGCTCAGCCTGCTGAACACGTTCGGCATTATGGCGATAGCCTTTACAGAGAAGCAATCTTGCTCAAAGATCGGGAAAAGAAAGCGGAAGCGCTATTGGAACTAAGCTTTTTTTGGGGAGATTACGATACTGTAACAGCGCTACAGTACGTTTCTGAAGCCAATGAGATACTCGGTACACGTGCGGAACAGCATTATTACAAGGGGCTTTCGGCCTTCTACCGGGCTGCAGCTCATTTTGAACGGAATCCCGAACTTGCCAAGACGCTTTATATGCAGGCGGAAGATTACTTAAGTACGTTAAGAGATGATCCGAAAGCTATGCGCTACCGCGTTCGACTTTGGGGAAGCTATGGTGCGCTTTTGCAACGCGAAGGCAAGGCCGAGGGATATGTCGATGTGCTGTTGAACAAGGCTATTCCGATGGCCAAATCCATTCGAGATTCGGTACTTTGGGGGAACAACCTGCAGAATGTGGCTATGACCATGATGAATTTGCAGCAGTATGAAAAAGCCAACCGTTATTATAGGGAAGCGCTCGAGCTATTGGACGGCAAGGCGCAAAGTGACGAGCAACGCTTGACACTATGTGTGAATGCTGCACGAAACAGTGTTTTCCAGCGCGACATGCAGGCTGCGAGACAGTTCTTGGACAGCGCGCAGGCGATCTCTACTCGGGCACCTTGGTCTAGTTATGTTCCCCTTTATTATACGGCAGAAGCCAATTACTGGGAGCGAAATGGTCAGGTACAAAAAGCACTTGACTACCTCGAACGTGGATTATCCTTAGCCAAGGATTTGCAAAGTGAGGATCTTGTACCCACGATACTTTATGGACAATACGAGACCTATAAGCGGGCTAACCGGTTGGTGGAGGCTAAAAAGGCGTTGTTGGACGTACTGCCTTATGTGGATGGAAAAGCACTGTTGCGAAATAAGCAGACCATTTACTATAATGTTGCCCATCTGCATATGTTGATGGGCGAATTCAAAGAGGCAACCCGTTGGTATGAGAAGTTTAAGGTTATTTCCGACTCCGTATTTACGCATGCCGGTGAGCAAAAGATATTGGATCTCGAACACAAGTACCATACAGCTGAGCGCGAAAATGAGCTTTTGTCGGCCAAAGCTAAGAACCAAGCGCAGGAGCTATCGCTAAGGCGCACGCAAAGTTGGTTGTTTTTTGTCGGCTTGGCCTGCATTCTGCTGTTGATGTTTTTTTTGTTGTGGTATATCTCCGTACGCAATCGACGCCGACTAGGTGTGCAAAAGGAGCTTTTGCTACAGCAGGAACTAAAGAATATGAAGCAACGGGAAAAGATAAGCCTTTTCAACGCGATGGTGCAAGGTCAGGAAAAGGAACGCAGCCGCATCGCCCGGGATCTGCACGATGGGCTGGGGGGCATGCTGGCCAGTGTAAAGCTTAAGCTTTCTGCCGTCGCAGATGGCCAACGTAGATTAATTGTAAACGATACAGATATGGAACTGTACAGTATAATAAACCAATTGGATCAATCGGTAAACGAGCTGCGTCGTGTGGCTCGCAACATGATGCCCGAGTCTTTGCTATACATGGGCCTTGAAGCTGCATTGCGGGATCTCTGCAAGGCGATGGAGCATGGCGGTTTGTCCATTGAATTTCAGGCAAGCGGCTTGCGTGCCAACTATGAACAGCCTTTTCTTATTTCGGTGTACCGTATCGTACAAGAACTATTGACCAACGCTGTGAAGCATAGTGGCGCGGAGAAAGTTTGGGTGCAGTGCAACGAAAATGATAACCATGTTTATATCTCTGTAGAGGACAATGGCAAGGGATTTGTTTTTGATGAGGCCATGCAATCTGCTCGCGGAATAGGTTTATCCAATATTAAGAATAGGGTGGAGTTACTCAATGGGCAATTGGAAATTGATGCCGCCCCAGAAAAAGGGGCATCGTTTCACATAGATTTTGATTTAAATGGTTAACAGTATTTCAGTGATTATCGTGGACGACCATCCTTTGGTCTTAAGCGGTTTTGAATTTATCTTGCGTAGCAGTGGTGATATACGATTGGATGGCTCTTTCACGACAGCAACGGATGCCCTTGAATTTTTGAGGGTCAACTCTGTGGATGTCGTGTTGATGGATATCAACCTGCCTGATATGAACGGCATCGACGCTACGGTGCAGCTGAAGAAAAAATGGCCTTCTACCCATGTTGTCGCCATCAGCAACCTTAATGAGGCCAGTGTGGCGAGGCGTATGTTGCAGAGCGGTGCCTCCGGATATCTGTTGAAAAATGTATCGTCCGCGGAATTGATACAGGCTATCATCGATATCCATGGCGGTAAGGAGGTGGTCAGTACCGAAATGCAGCACGCCTTGGCAGAAACCAAGGAAGATATTCCCTTTGTGACGGCACGTGAAAGAGAAGTGCTGGGGCTTTTGGCGGAAGGGAAGACCACGCCCGAAATTGCTGATCAATTGTTTATCAGTAAACTCACTGTGGAAACACACCGTCGAAACCTTTTGCAGAAATTTAAGGTGGTCAACTCCGCGTCGCTGATCCACCGTGCATCAGAGCTAAAATTTATCTAGACGTCTCACGCTTTTCTGTTGATCTACTCCATCGCGGCAACGACAGATCGGGGAGCTTCAACGATTGTGCCTAGCGGAAAACGTAGGTGTATGGTTGTGCCGAAATTTTCCCTGCTCATCACCGCTATGGTTCCTTGATTGATCTGGACGAGGTTATTAACCAGAACCAAGCCTAAGCCGGTGCCGCGCTCACCAGAGGTGCCATAGCTGGGGTGCTGCGGTTGACTGAACAATTCTTTTACTTTCTTGCCGGACATGCCCACGCCCCAATCCTTGACCGAAATATGAACCTGCTTATCGGCTTCCTGTACAGTGATGTCGATCTGACCGTTTTCATAGCTGAATTTAATGGCATTGTTTAAGATGTTGCGCAGGATGATCCGTATCTGTTCGAGATCGGCAAACATGCTCAGGCCTTCAGGGTTGTTCGTTTCAATCCGTACGTTCTTTTCCGCGGTCTGCGTTTTCATACCGTGCAAAACCTGTGTTAGTAGCTGCTCTACGGGGAAGTTTAGTGGTCTGCTCACGAGACCCTTGAGGTTCTGCGAGCTCCAGTGCAGTAAATTGTCCACGTTCTCTGTCATGGCCAATAGCTGGGCATTGATCTGCTGTATAGCCCGTTTTTTCAACTGCTCATCGGTTTCCTCCTGGCATAGCATCTGCAAAATTTGCGACGTGGCGACCAACGGAGAGCGGATATCGTGCGCCACAATAGCAAAAAGCTGCTCCTTATCGCGGTTCAGTTCCTCCAAATGGATTTGCTGTTTTTCAATTTCCTCTTGATAGCTTTGCTGAATCGATTTAAAGTGTCTAACCAAAATAAAGATGAAAAGGATGGCTATAGGCACATTGACCAAAAGCCTGTCTTCGCCAACGGCAAAGGTATAGGGAAGATGTTCGGCGAAAAACTTCGGCACGAGGATGGCAACAACTAAGCTACCGCAAATGACGGCCTGTACCCAGATCCGATGAAAAACCAAAATACTGACAATCAGTACGCAGAGTAAATAATATTCGGCGATATTATAGGAGAGGAAATTGATGGTGATCAGGAACAATGAGCTGATGATCAAGAGATATACTTTAGCTTCGGCATAACGGTACTGGCAATGCAGCCTAAAAACAAATAGGGTACCCAAGGAGTAAAATATGTCGACAATCGCGAGGATAGGGTGCTGACCTCCGAGTATATTGCCTAAGCCATAGCACAGCGATCCTATAAAAGCCGATACAGCAATGAGGTTTACCATCTTCAGTCGGCGATTCTGCAGATAGGACATGTCGGGTGTGACCCCGATAGATTCGACGCGCTGCCATAAAGCGACCATCGACCTGCACCATCCTTGCGATCTACTCATATATTAATTCTATCTTGATTGTGTAGTTATAATTACAGCTTTTACAACACTCTCCTCCTGTCTTTCGTAGGCTTTTTGATGAAAAGAGTAAGAATCTCTCAACAAAGGTAGTGTTTTTTCAGGAAAGAATAGATGCTGCTATCCGCGTATGTTAATTTTAATCGCTTGATAATGAGATTACGCATGTGTTTATGTCCGGAAGGTCAATAGCAGGGCGCCACTTTTTTACTGCATGGGATGAAAAGTGGTGTCGTTCAGGATTTGGTGATTAAAATACGAGCATACGGGGCTCTTTAAGTGAATAAATAAATATCCTTCTTGATTTATTTTCGCTAGACACTTTTACTTGTATAATGGTTGCTGCTACATCCGGCGAGTTAGTCACGTAGCGTTTGCACTTGGTTCCGGTTCTTAACGTCGAGCTTCACATAAAGATTACCGATGTGGTATTTTGTTGTGCTCACTGTTATAAATAGCTTGTCGGCAATCTCTTTGTTAGTCAATCCGTCCCAAATACATAACAGCACTTCCAGTTCGCGCTCAGTAAGGTCGTATTGGTCTTTCAACCTTTCGCCAACAGAAATACGTTGCTCTAAATTTGCTTCCCGCAGGGGCTCTGCAGAAGATTTGGAGAGGTCCAACGAGTCGTCCAAGGGGCCTACCTGCTCGATCGAGCGCAGGTACTTGTCGAGCTCTTGCCGGTTTTTTTCGTTCTCATCCTGCAAGGCTCGTACTTTGTAAATGATAGCAAAGCTAACACTGATAATCTCTAGTGCGCTAACCAGCCTAAACGTGCCCAGGTCAAAGAGGTAATAGGTGTTGGAGTCGATATGCGTGTAGAGCACGTAAAGAATGGCGGTAACTATAACGAGACCAAAGGCCAGTACGAGAAAACGTGCATACACATCTTGGTTGAACTGTTTTACGGCAAGCACAATGCAGGAGCCGGCCAGTAGAAAACAAAGTATATACACAGCGGCGTAAAAGAAGATATGGTCCGTCAAGGTAAACAACAACGCGGCCAAGAGTAGCGAGATGGACCCGTACATATACCAAGCGCGGTATTTGCGGAAAAAAGCATGCAGATCCAGAAAGTACTTCGTAAACGGAATGGCAATGAGGGCGGTCACTGAATTGTTCCACACCATGAGGTAGTCTAATGTCCAGCGTCCATCGGAGAAGAAGTAGAACATGCCATCCTCATAAAAAAAGGAGATAAACGTGGTCAATAGCAACAGGCAGTAGGTGATGAACCGTCTGTCTTTAAAAATCAGGTAGAACACGAAATTGAATACCACCGACATAATGGCTAAACCATAGTAAAGGCCAATACGAAACAGACGCATGGATTCCAAACTGGTGAACTGTAACCGATCTTCGAGTTGTACCTGCGGAATTTTAAGCGTATGGTCTTGAAATCTTAGGTAGTAGATGGAGTCGGCGGTTTCGATATGGAAACGCGGAAATCGACTCGGAAAGTGGCTGGTTTCGTTGTTGTTTGCGGGTTCCTGTTTTGTCCATATACCATCTTGCTTCAAAAAAACATCATAATGGTGTAAACGAGCAGAAGGTATCTGCAGGATGATTGGCCGCCCGCGGAGGGCAGGAGGTATTAACCCCTTGATGCCCGTATCCTCGATATCTCCAAGTTCGGCTATCTTATCTGCGCTCGTCCTTATGGACACACTATCTGCACTAAGCAAGCTATTGTTCCCTGTTTCCAATACCACGGCGTAGGTTGGTGTTGTTAGAAAACTTAAGATAAAAAACAAGTATATATGAACAGCAAAATATATAGGTCGCATCGTCATTCTAAATAAAAATTCTACAGTTAGGTCATTGAAGACTGCCAAAAATAGCAATATTTTGTAAAACTGCCTGCGTCACAGCTTTTCGAAACTTATTTCCCATTTTTATACGAAGACATGATTATGCCAATGTTTCGCTAATCGTACCGTTGACAAGTAAATACTATACTTTGGTATAGGTTGGTTTTTGATGCTGTCCTGTACATTTGAAACAGTTAGTAAGGGTTTTGCCAAACCAAAATAGGAGAAAATACACGTAACCTTCCTTTCACTGAAAAACTGTTTAAAACTTCCTATGAAAATCATTTTAGATGCGCTGCTGCCGCTCGGCGGCAGCGTCTAAAACGAAAGCCTCCACAACTTTTTTCGAAACGGATGGTATTCGTGTTCTTCGTCAAGATGTTCGTATTTTAAAATCGATAGCTGCCGGTAATGGTGCCAAATTGATGCTGCCGAGCTGGGCTCTGTAGTTCTTTGGAGCGAAAGGTCAGGGCGTAGTCGATACTGAAGCGCCGGGTCGTATAGTTTACGCCTAGTTTTTGCTCGAATACCAACGGACGGACTGCGAAGGTGACCGGACTGTTGTTGGCAAACAAACCGCCTTGGATGGTGGCATCGAAAGCTACATACTTGAGTTGGGGCTTGGCGTAAAAATAAAACTCCCTTGCCCTTGCCGGCTTGATGTTCCCGTTTTGTCCTACCGTCGTATGGTGATAAGCACTATGGAAAAATTGGTTGATGTTTCCTATTCGAACGAGAAGACCAGCCCCAATACCGGTAAAAGTGCTTCCTAGATCGAGATGGCTGTCCAGAGAAAGATCGAAGGAGTCGTTACTTCGGCGGTAGATCAATGCCGCATATTCTGTATGGAGGTTCAAAGCAGGACTGTTGCCAATCTGGTAATCCCAACCGCTGGTGCTATATAAGCCTACAGTATTATGAAGCAGATTCTGGGCCTCACGAGCCAATGAATTCGGACCGACCGTCCCTAAGGATAGGCCGACTTTCAGCACCTGCTCGTTCTTATACAGGAAATTGATCTGCCCACGGCCAAAAAGGTAACCAGCGAATGGCCGATCCTGAAGCTCGGGCTCTGGCAAAAAGCCAGAGAGGGGTGTGTACATCTGCTGGCCTATGGTAAACGCATAGATCACCTTTTCCAATTTGCGGCTTTGGAATTTGCTTTGGTCAACGGCATGCCGATAGAAAAAGAAAAGCCCGTTGGTGTAGTACCGATCCTGCCCATACCACAGGTAGGCATCGTTGTCACTTCGGATACCGAATTCGTTTTTATATTCTTGTGATTGAAGGGGCCAAGTGGAGCAGGCATACAGCAGGATAATAAACAGAAATTTTATACAACTTTCTTTCACGAAGGGCTTTTACGATAAAACGAAATTAAACTTGATATCCATATCCATATGTTACAACTTGGTTGTTGTTTAAAACGACGTAATGTACATAATATTACGGGCTATTTTAAGGATGGTGCGATTTTTTGTTGCAGAATTGAGAGAACCCAAACCAAAGGTAGACACGCTGCAACACACGACAGCGGACGGATGCCTTTTGGCGGCGATAACCGAAATCACTGGTTCCGGCGATAGGACTTCAGCTCCTCACTGCTTATTTTTGTATTGTTCGATCGGCGTAAACTGCCTCGACTTAATAAAGTGTACATTAAACAATGATAGATATGATCAGAAATTTCATTTCAACGCTGCTGTATACCGCAGTTTTCTTTTTAGGCAGTTGTGGCGGAAGCAAAGACCCTGTAGCCTATAACAACGCCATTATTTCGGTTATCAACGCTAGTGAAAAGCAGGTGATACTTATGAACGAGGCTATGAACGCTGCTGATTATACAAAAGCAGAAGAGGTGCGTGTGGGCTGGGAGAAGTCGGTAAACGAGGACATTCAGAAAGTGGAGGATCTTGGCGACTTCAATGGGGATGCTGCTTTCCAACAGGCCGTGTTAAATGGACTGAAAGGGTATAAAAAGATTGTAACCGATGACTATCCAAAATTGATTGAAATCCGAAAAACAGGAACTCCAGCCGATGCGGAAAAAGAAGCGCAACTATTGGATAACATCAATGCCGCTTTTGAAGAGATGGCCAATGGCGTAAACGAAGCATCGGATAAATTTGAAGAAGCCTATAAAAAGTAGGCCATACGTGGTCTATACGTATTTTGGCGCATTGAGGTTTGCAAATGTACACATCCCCCGCCGCGACAAGTGGCGAGGGATGTCTGTTTGTGCGCCCGGCATGGGCGATAACTCTAGGGTGTAAGTCCCGAACATGCCATTACAGTTGGAAATGTTAGCCAAATGCAAGGGTGTCCACCGTGAGGTGGAATCTGAAGGAAGCGCTAG